>Ga0126381_100000258_pt1 | contig 59252 bp, 46 predicted proteins | sample PanSoiMetPlot_28_FD_96465 | JGI IMG/M metagenome (GOLD analysis project Ga0126381, IMG submission 96465) | Tropical forest soil microbial communities from Panama - MetaG Plot_28 | ecosystem: Environmental > Terrestrial > Soil > Tropical forest > Bulk soil | place: Panama | collected 2016-02-17 | reverse complement strand
GAGATCAGGTTGGGACGGCCGATCGCCAACCCCAGTTGTGCGGTGGCGATAACGCCCGCCGCCGGTCCCGACTCGACGCTGTAAACCGCTTTGCGCGCCGCCATCGACGCGGGCATCACGGCGCCGCTGGACTGCATGATTTGCAGGCCGCATCCGATCCCGCTGCGGTTAAGCTCCCGCTCCAGCTTCTCCAGGTAATCGGCGAGCATCGGACCAACGTAGGCGGAGATCAGTGTGGTCGAGGCCCGTTCATACTCCTGGAACTCGGGCCAGACTTCGGAGGACAGCGCGATGTACGCGGCGGGCATCGCACGCTGCAACATCTCGCCGACCCTCCGCTCGTGGGCGGGATTGGCATAGGAATGGAGCAGGCAGACAGCAACCGCGTCGGGCTTGGCCGCCGCGAGGTGCCTGATGGCGGAGTCGGCTTGAACTTCGTCGAGCGGGATCAGCTCTTGGCCGCGAAAGTTCAAACGACCGGTGATTTCAATCACCATCTCACGCTCGACCAGCGGTTGGGGGCGCTCGTACTGGGCGTTGAAGCGATCGATACCGGATGGGTACTGCTTGCTGATGTGAAACATGTCGCCGAAGCCGCGGGTGGCGACGTAACCCAGCCGCGCCCCCTTGCGCTCAAGGATCAGATTCGTCGCCAGCGTAGTCGCGTGAACGACGCGCTTGATTTCGAGCGGCTGCGCGTCAGCCTGTGCCATCGCCTCACGCACGGCGTCCATCACGCCGTCAACGGGATTGGCGGGTGTGGTCAGAGTCTTGGCGTTAAACGGTTTGTGCCTGCCGTCCTGCAACAGCACGAGGTCCGTGAAGGTTCCGCCGATATCCACGCCCATGAAGAATTGCCGCTGTGCCATCTGCCGCGCTTGCTCCTGACCTCACACCCGGTTTATCCGCTCGTAATCGAAATGCCAGGCGAGGTTTGCCTGAAGTGTAGTTGGAATGGGCCATTCAGTCGAAGAAAGCGGCGGCGCGCTCGCCGATCATTACAGCCGTATTGGCCGGACAGCGGCGCACCACCTGCGGCATGATCGACGTATCAACCACTCTTACTCCCTCGATTCCATACACCCGGCAGTACTGATCGACGACCGCGGCCTGGTCGGAAGCCGGACCCATCCGGCAGGTGCCCGACATATGAATTGACGTTCCAACATGGGTACTCAGGAATTCGTTGAGCGCCGAATCGGAAGCCAGCTCCTCGTCAGTTGGCGAAAAGCGTTTTGCTCCGATTTCCCGATAGGGACGGGTCTCCAACAGACGGGCGGCGAGCCGCATTCCATCCCGCGCTCGCTCCAGATCCACATCGTCCTCAAGATAGTTGAAATTCAGCCGCGGTTTGTCGGCCGGGTCGGCGGAGGTTAGCGTCATCTTACCTCTGGCCCGCGCCTGCATCATGATCAGCGAGATGGAATGATCACCGCCATGCAGCACCTGGTCTATCACCTTGGGCAACGACATGCTGCGAAGGGTATCTAATAGCAACTTTGCACGCTTGAGTAATGGAACGTCATATAGTACCGCCGTGTTCAGTGGTATCGAGGATGGCAGCAACATCATATCGCTGTACACGTCGGAGCCGTTGGCTGTGTAATGAAGGGCGGTTTGCGCCCACGAACTTTTGAGGGGATCGACCCTGACGTCCTTTTTGACCTGCAACCTGACCGATAGGGAAGCGTGGTCGCTGAAATTCTGTCCGACGTTAGGCGAATCGTGAATTGCTGGAATGTTGAAATTACGCAGCTGATCCGCCGGTCCAACTCCCGACAGCATCAGCAGATGCGGCGATTTTACCGCCCCGGCGCTTAGCACAACCTCAGCTCCCTCCGCCTCGAGCTTCTGTCCGCCGCACAGCCCTTCGATACCGGCGGCTTTTTGTCCTTTGAACAGAATCCGCTGGACGAAGATGTCGCCGCGCACTGTCAGATTCGACCGGCCCAGAGCCGGTTGCAGATAGGTGATGGCGGTGTTCATCCTGATCCCGTTGACGTTGTTGACCGCCAACGCGCCGACGCCAATCGACTTGGGGCCGTTGACGTCCGGGTCTTCGGGAAAACCTGCGTCCAGACACGAGTTGAAAAAGGCGTGCGCGACCGGCGACCATTCCGTGCGCGTAGCGCGCCGCACGGGAATTGGTCCATTAGAACCATGGAAGTCGTCGCGGAAGTCCAGGTCGGTTTCCAGCTTTCTCAAGTAAGGCAGGACTTTATCGAACGACCATTCGTGGTTACCCGCATTGGCCCAGCCATCGAAATCCTCCGGCAAAGCCCGGGTGAATAGCGTACCGTTGAGGGCGCTGGAGCCGCCGACCACCTTGCCGCGCGGCACGATTTGATCCACGCCGTTCCTGAGATTGGCTGCAAAGGCCCAGTTGTTGGGATGATCCGGCGCCATGGAACTCAGGATGCCGCCGTACTTCAACTCCTTGGGAAAGCTGTCAACCGACGTGAAGTGCGGTCCGGCTTCGAGCAGGAGGATTTTGCGCGACGGATTCTCCGACAGCCGCGCGGCCAGAACACAGCCGGCCGATCCCGCTCCCACGATAATTACGTCGTATCGTTCCATCACCGTTCCTTACGAGCTGCTCTTACTCCAGCCGTTCATAGATCACGGCGCCCGCCTTCGCGTTCTGACTGACAACGAATTGCGCAAGGCGGCAATCAGTCACCTGGCGCTCTCCCGCCTCGCCCCGCAACTGCCGGACCGCTTCGGCCTGCGCATTCCAGCCCTGCATGTATGCCTCCGAAAGCATCCCGCCGGAGGTGTTTACCGGAAACTTTCCTCCCGGACCAATGCCCTTGTTCTGAACGAACTCGGCCGCACGGCCTTGCGCGCAAAAGCCATAATTCTCCAGGGTGTAGAATAGTTCGCCGCTGAAATTATCGTAAAAGTAGAAAAGGTCGATATCCTGCGGCGAGACTCCGGCCATGTTGAAGACCTGTCTGGCGGCGTGTTCCATCTGGTGGCGGTTGAACATAAGCTTCGGCCTGAACTGGGCGATATCAATGTTGTCTTCGCCCCAGCCGATGCCCTTGATTGTTACCACCGGATGCTTCCGTATGCGGCGAGCCCGCTCGAGGGTAGTCACGATCATTGCCACACCGCCGTCATTGACCAGGCAATAATCAAGCAGACGCAGCGGTGCTGCGACAAAGGGCGAACTGAGGTAATCCTCGATGGTCATCGGGGACTGCATGATGGCGTTGGGATTGAGTCGTGCCCACGCGCGTTGAGCGACGGCGACCTGCCCCAGTTGCCGATGAGTCAGGCCATAGGTTTCCATGTAACGCTGCACCACGGCCGCGTCGAAGGCTCCCTGCGAGGTAAAACCCCATGGCTTGTAATAGAAGTATTGTGGGACGCTCTCGCCGCCTTCCGCCTGCGGACCTCCAAATCGGCTGCCCCGACCTCGATAGTTGCAGGCTTGCACCAGCGCGATGCACTCCGCCCGGCCCGATGCAATTGCATAGACGGCCTGCGTGAGCGCCACGTCCGGCCAGAAGGAGTCGATGCTCCACTCCAGCCGCAAGCCGAGGATTTCCTCGAGCCGCATATACGGCACCTGCGAAGCAATCAGGCCGTCGATCTCGTAGCGCCGCAGACCGGAGTCTTCGAGCGCGAGTTTGAAGGCCCGGGCCGCATAGCCGTAGATGTCGGTTGCGGGTGGCTTCCCGGAGCGGGAAGCCTTGTAGTCCGCGGCGAAATCGGTTGCTCCAATACCGATTACAGCGGCCACGTTGGAACTCGCCTTCATGACCCGGGAGTCATACGCCATTTTCCGGTTCCTTCCAGGCTTGCCAGCAATACGGGTCTTCAGGTCCGAGTAGTCACTTCTGGCGCGTTGGCTCTCCGCCGTAACCGGACTGCATAATCATTCGATGCCCTACGGTGAAGCCGCCGTCCACCGGAATGGCGTGGCCGGTGATAAATGAAGAATCGTCCGAACACAGGAACAGGGCGGCGCGCGCGATTTCCTCCGGTTCTCCTTGACGCCCGAGCAGATGCGCGCCATTGGTGGCATTCCACCAGTGCTGCAGCCCTTCTGGGTCTTTCGGCCGATAGGTTTCGTTCAGTGCGGTATTGATTCCGCCCGGACAGATGCAATTGGCGCGGATGTTGTATTGCGCATAGTCCATCGCGATTACCTTGGTCAGTGCGATAATTCCGGCTTTGGACGCGCAATAATGCGGCAGGCCGTTGGTGCCCTCGATTCCGGAAACAGAGGCGGTGCTCAGCACCACTCCTCCATGCTTCATCAACTCCGGGAGCGCATATTTGCATCCGAGAAAGACCCCTTTCAAGTTGACGTTCAACACCCGGTCCCATTCCTCTTCGGGCATGGTATGGACGAGATTGACCGGTCCGATACCGGCGTTGTTGTAAATGATATCAAGCCTGCCCCATCGGGCGATCGTGTCCTTTACCATGCGCTCCGCGTCGGCAGCCTTGGAAACGTCCGCCATGATCGCGATCGCGTCGCCGCCATCGTTATTCATATCGGCCGCAACGTTTCGGGCGTTGGGCTCGACCCAGTCAACCACCGAAACTTTCGCGCCCTCCTGAGCGAACAGTTTCGCGGTAGCGCGGCCCATCCCCGAACCCGCCCCTGTAATGAGCGCAACCTTGCCGTCTAACCTTCCCATCGATTACTCCATTTCCAGTCTGGGCGGGTTCGTAAGTACCTGGCGTCAATATCAAGAGCCCATGTTGTAGCTGCGCAGGACTCTGCCCGGCAGTGTGCCCGTGCAGCGGTTGTCTTCGAACGTAATCTGGCCGTTGACGATGGTGTAGCGGTAGCCTTCAGCCTTTTGTACTCGCCGCCAGTCGCCGTCGGGCAGATCGTAAACCGTCTCCATCGGCTTCAGGCGTAGATTTTTCAGGTCGTAAACCACGATGTCCGCGGGCAATCCCTCGCGCAGCCATCCGCGGTCGCGAATCCCGATTGCCCATCCGATCATCGTGGAGAGCCGCCAATGCGCCTCTTCAAGCGACATGACCTGCATGTCGCGAACCAGGTGCGCCAGGAAGTGAGTCGGGTAGCGCCCGGAAGTCAGAAACTTGGTGTGCGCGCCGCCATCGGAAGAACCCACCAATGTCAGGGGATGTTTGACTATTTCCGCAACTGCTTGATCGTCAGTGTTGGTGAAACCGGGCATCGCAAATTCGGCTTTGAGGTCTCCTTCGACCGCGAGGTCCAGCAGTGTGTCAACCGGGTGCTTGCCTTTCTGTTTGGCAATCTCCGCAATAGTCATTCCCTCGAGCGGTTTGTTTTTGTCGAGGGCGGCGTCGGCGACAAAGATGTTGTCCCAGCGGAACATTGAGATCTGTCCCGCCTCACCGTCCTTGCTTCGGGCCATGCCCAGGCCCGCATCGCCTTCTGCGTCGCGAATCAGAGCGGCGCGCCGTCGCGGATCGCCAAGTTTGGCCTTGCGTTCTTCAAACGTACCCACGGTGGCTTCGTTCCAGGCCGGAAGTTGATCGAACAGCCCGATAGTGTCGAGGGTGAATTCATAGTTGAGCGGAATGCAGGTATTGACCGGAAAGACCTGCGCCTCGCGGTAGGCATTCTCGGTCCATCGCAGCACCAACTTGTGGGCCTCGGGGTCCGATGGATTGTGTGCCACTGCGTTCCAGTTGACCGGCCGTCCGCTGGCCTTGGCCAAGTCGAGGAAGAACTCCATCCCGAGGCCATGCAGTGAGGCGCCGACGGTCCACTCGATCGAGCCGCGGTTGAACTCACCGACAACGGCCGCCATCTCCAGAAATTCCTCGCGCGAAGCGACATGAGTGGGCAGATAGCCGCCGTCGTAGTCGCGGTTGGCCATGCTGAAAGTGCCCGAGAAGCCGAAGCCGCCGGCACGAAGTCCTTCCCGCAGCAGGTGCTTGATCTCCGCGATTTCGTCGCCGGTGGGTTGGTACCTGGGGTCGCGCGAGGCCTCGTTGCCCAGGACCCAGGCTCGCACCGGAATGTAGGGCACCATCGAGGCCGCGTTGACGCCAATACCGGCGCGGTCGAGGCTGTCGAGGAACTCGGGGAAGGTCACCCAGTCCCAGCGCATCCCGTGCTCCATACATGAGAGCGGGATGCTCTCCGTGCGTTCCATCCTGCGCATCGCGCGCTCGCGATCCTGGGCCCGCACCGGAGCGAAGCCGAAGCCGCAATTGCCGATCGCCACGGTAGTGACGCCGTGCCAGCCGGAAATCGTGGCGTACGGATCCCATTTTGTTCCGCCGCTCAGTGCGGCGTCGTAGTGAGTGTGGAGATCGATAAAGCCAGGCGCGACGATCAGTCCGGTGGCGTCGATTGCCCGATTCGCATTGCCTCTAATCCTGCCCATCGCGGCAATCCTGCCGGCTCGCACTCCGATATCTCCCCGGTAGGCCGGAATCCGTGTGCCATCAACGATGGTGCCGTTGCGGATAATCAGATCGTAATCTGCCATTAAGGTCGCTCCTTCCAGCGATCCGCCGGAAACCTTGCTTGGTAAACTTATTTTTCCGAGAGGAGTTGCTTCACTTCGTTTTCGACCGCGGTGCCCTGGAAAAATTTGCGATTGAGGCCGGTCCACAGTTCGACCGGGTTGACGAATACGAAGTCGCGAAAATCCTCTTCGGAGATGAGCTGTTTCTCAACCATCTCGTAGGCTTCGCTGGTTACTTCCCGCATGTCGGGCACGTCCCAGTGGCCGATGTCCGAACCATATACCGCCTTCAAACGAGCGGTGAAGGGATTGCGCCTCGCATCAAAGGCCGAAGCGGTGACAGGGTCGTCTCCCTCGCACCCGAAGTAGAAGTGAGGCACGAACAGATTGCACAGGTCCTGCCTGCCGCGGATTTGGCATGGCCCCCAATCATCGACGAGCGTGGAATCCTCCGGATGGGAGGCGGCTAGAAATTCGACTTTGCTCAGCGCAGTTAGAGGCCCGCCAAAGCGCTCGCTCAAATCGAGCAGCGTTTCCCGATCCAGCTGCGCCGGATCGTAGTTTTCCAAAGCCTGGACGGTGCGCTTCTCCCAATGCCCGAGCGAGTCGCTGAGCAGACTACGCGCCCAACCGACGCCGCCCTCCAGGAACGCACACTTAAGCGTTGGGAACCGGCGCGTGACGCCGCCCATGAACAAGGAGCGGCAAAGCCCCTCCGCCGACGCCGCGAAGTGGCCAATATGGTTGAACATGAAGTTGGAGATGGAATTGCGCCAGGCCATCCCATAACCCGCGGTGTGGAAGGTCGGTGCGACCCCCAACTCGACGCACTTGCTCCATACCGGGTCGTAATCGTATTCGCTGTCGATGCCGTAAGTATCGAGCCACAGCGCGTAGGGCGCGGCTTGCGGGTAGGCGGCCTCAATCGCCTTTACCGGGCGCCGGACGTAACTGGCCATCATCACGGCCTTGAGCCCGAGCTTCGTGACGGCATGCTCAAGCTCCTCGATGGCTTCTCGTGGAGTGTGCATTGGGATGATGCCCACGGGCGTGATGCGCCGCGCGTAGTCCCTGAATAGATCCGCATAGAGGTTGTTGAGCGCGCGGCATGATGCGCGGCGCATCTCTTCATCCTGAAGGGCCGGTGCCGTAAGCCCCAACCCGGGATACATCACCGTAAAGTCCAGCCCCATTTCGTCGAGCCTTTCAAATAGCAGCTTGGGAAACATCGCAGTCGCCCGGTCCAGCGTGTTCCTGGTAGGCAGCGTGAACCACGGTGCGCGGGTCGCGCGCCGCTCATAGCGCTGCTGCGGGGTCAGGCCGTACCACGACTGGGCCGCGATATGAGAGTTTCCCCATGCCGATTCGAAGCGGCTGGTCAGGTCCGCGCCGACCACAGTCTTCAGATAGTCAAGGAACGCCGGGAACGATTCAATGAAATGGCCGTCGGAATCGATGACCGGATGCTTCAGCCGGGAGCGCACCACAGCTGATGGAGACTTGTCCGTCGATCTCATCCTCCACCAAGGACCGCTAAGAGCGCGTCACCTCTTTGGACCGCTTCACTTTGACCAGCTTGGCAAAATTTTGCAGCGGCCTGGGGGGCTTTAGCCGCCGGCCGACAAAGGTCCATGAAACCTCGCCAACGTAGATATCACCCTCCGCACTGACGGCGATTCCGTGCGGCGCGATCAACTGTTCGGGACCTTCTCCCTGTCCATTGTCACAGACTTTGGCCAGCAACCTGCCGTCAAGGGAATAGATGCTGATGCGTGGACCCATGGCGTGCGCGTTCCACGCTTGCCAGAAGTCACCGGTTTGGCCTGTCCACCCGGCGGAACTCAACTCGCCGATATAACACAACTGCTCGGCAGCGCGCGTGTCGATACACATTCCGCACGGCAGCGCCATCCCGGTCCAGACCGCCTCAAGCTTGCCATTGGGGGTGAATACCTGCACCCGGTTGTTTTGGCGGTCGGCCACGTAGATATTTCCATCGCGATCGGCGCAGATGTTGTGCGGCAGATTGAATTGACCCGGCTCGTTGCCCGGCTCGCCCCATGAATAAAGCAGACGGCCGTCGGGTGAGTATTTATGCACTTTAGCGTTGAGATAACCGTCGGATACGAACAGGTCGCCGGTGCCGGGATGGATTGCCAGGTGCGTGCACTGGTTGAACGGCTCACCACTCAGCGCCTGGGCTGGTTTTCCGCTGACACCGAGGGTCATCAGCACCTTTCCATCCAGAGTGCACTTTCGCACGGTATGGTCGAAGGTGTCGGTCAGCCAGATAGTATCATCGGGGCCCATGGTAACGGCGTGGGCGTTGGGAAACATTTTCTTGTCGCCCCAGCAGTGAAGAAAATTGCCCTGACTGTCCAGGACAATGACCGGATGCTCGCCGCGGTTGAACAGGTAGACATTGTTGCGGGCGTCAACGCCGACGCCGGCAACATCGTACATCGGCCCGTCCGGCACCTTTGCCCAATTTTTGTCGACTTCGTACGTGTAGCCGCCCAAGCCGGTCGTTGTGGACATCAGTGTGTCCTCCCTGTGTTCAAGGCCGTCTCTACGGCTCTGAATACTTGATTGGCTTCGAAAACGAAAGTCGGAATCAACCCTTGCGGCAATAGCAGCCGAGGCCGGAGCGTCAACTCGCCCGGCGCAGCACGTCAAGGCGGAGGCTCAACTTCTGGCCCAGCCACAGAGCGTGCTCCGCATGGTCACGGTATGCGTCCGCGGTGTTGGGATGAATCAGGATCGTCAGTCCGCCGCGGTTGAGCATCAGCCACGGAACGATCCGCGCAAATTGATCCGGGCCGAACTTGACCTGGTACATGGCCTGCGGATGAGGGCCGACGGGACTGGCGCGCCATCGTCCCATTTCTACTTTGAAATCGCGCTCCAGCGCCTCGCGCAACGCCGCAGCTTCAGCGCGCGAGGCGGAGTCGTAATAGACGTGAGCGTGATAGCTGCTGATTGTCGCGGGGTCAATTGGTTCCCTGGCCATGACTTGAACTCCGATGCGCTGCTTCAAGATGGTTTGCCAGGTTGTGGACCGCCTCTTCGGCGGAGCGGAACATATGGTCCGCTCCGACGGCATCAAACAAACGGGTTTGCTTGGCAGCCGCCTGGGCGCGTGGAGCTTCCATCCGGCAAAATGCGACATCGATTGCGGCGCCCCGCAGTTGGGCTATCGTTTCCTGCAGGACCTGCGAACCGGTGTAGTCGATATCGATTACACCGATCGCCTCGATGACCACCAATCGGACCGGGTCTTGTGCCGCTGCCACCTCGGCCTTGAGCCGCTCGCAGATGAACTCGGCGTTGGTGAAGTAGATCGGTGCGGCGGGGGCAAATACGACAACCCCAGGTACTCGCTCGCCCGGCTGCTCGGGGCTGGGCGGCCACCAAATGGTCGTTCCCGGCACGCGCGACAGTTGAGAACATCGCGGCCGGGCAACCATATACAGGCTGTGCACCAGCGACAACACGATGGCCAGCAGCATCCCGGTTTCGATCGGCATCAGGATCACCAACCCGGCGCTGAGCGCGACCATGATGATTTCGTAGCCACCCCGGCGCGCTATCTTGATCATATCGCCCAGCTTAAAGATGCGCATTCCGATGTACACCAGCAGACCGCCGAGAGCGGCCTTCGGCACGTACGCTGTGAGGCCGGCGGCGAAGAAGACCAGCGCAAGAGCCATCGCCACCTGGGTCAGCGTGGCCAACTGCGAGCGTCCGCCCGATTCCTTGACGATCGCGGTACATGGCGGGCTGGCGTCAACCGCGAAGGCGCCGATCAGGCCGGCCAGGATACAGCCGGCGCCCACGCCGGCGAAGTCGCGGCTGACGTCTTCTCGCACGCCAGGGTCGGAGGGGAACGATCGCACAACGGCGGTTGTTTGCATCATGCACACGGCCGCGACCACCAGCGCGGCCGGCAGCAGGCGTCCGATGAAACCAAGTTCGCCGGCCTGGGGAAGCGTTAGCCCGGGCAGTCCATGAGGCAGCGGATCCAGCACGGCGACGCCGCGGGCCTTCAAGTCCAGGGCAACCACGGCGATTGCCGCCGCGACGATTGCGATCAAAGCGCCGGGAACGCGCGGGCCGATCCGTTCCGCTCCAGCCGTAATTGCAAGCACCGCAGCTCCGATCGCCAACGCGTACAAGTTCGCATTGGGAAGGTGCCGCGCGATTATCGCAATCCGGGAAAGCAGGTATCCCGTGGGTCCGGCTATTCCCAGTATTGAAGGCAGTTGACCCACAATGATGTGGGCGGAGATTCCCGCCAGGAAACCGACCGTCACCGGGATCGACAGAAGATCGGCGATCCAGCCCGCGCCCACGACGCCGACGGTAACCAGCATGGCTCCCACCAGGAAGGCCACCATTGTCGCGTGCTCGGCGTAATGTTGCGATCCTGCCGCGGCCAGCGTCGCCAGCGCGCCGGCAAAGATCGGAGCGATGGTGGAATCGGCGCCGACCGAAACAAAGCGATTGGCGCCGAAGATCGCGAATCCCAGCGAACCGGCGACCAGTGCATACAGGCCAGCCTGTGGATCGAGTCCGGCCAGGCGCGCGGTCGCGAGTTGCTCAGGAATCGAAATCGCCCCCAGCATCAGCCCCGCGATCACATCCGCCGCTAACCACGACGGTTGATAGCCCCGAAAGGACGCGAACAACCACCGTGGCCGGCTCGCCTCGCCCAATTTTGGGCCGCCATCACCGCTGACATCGGAGGCCATCAGCGCAACCTAAACTTCAACCCCGACCGGTTTCAAGACCGCAGGCCTGGCGTTTGACGCTCCTCTTCGGAACTCGCCTCTACTTTTTCTTCTGCCCCTTTCCCTGTTCAGTTTTGGCTTCGTGATATTCCTTGCGTACGGCGGCGATATCGACGGTCGGTTTGGGCATCTGCATGCCGAGATCTTCCATGGTGGCGCAGATGATCTGTGATACGGCGAGGTTGCGGAACCATTTATGGTTGGAGGGAATTACGTACCACGGCGCATGCTTGGTCGAGCACTGCTCCAGCATGTCCTCGTACGCGTCGATGTAATCATCCCAGAACTCGCGCTCCCGGTAGTCGCTGTCGCTGATCTTCCAGTGACGGGTTGGATCGTCAAGCCGTATCTTGAAGCGATCCAACTGCTCCTCCGGGGAGATATAGAGAAAGAACTTGATAATCGCTGTATTGCTGTTCCCCAGCAGCTTCTCGAAGTCATTAATCAGTTCGTAGCGCCCCGACCAGATGTCCTTGGGAACAAGCTTGTGCACCCGGACGGCCAGCACATCTTCATAGTGCGAGCGGTTGAATACGGCGACCTTTCCGTGGGCGGGAGTCTGCTGATGAATGCGCCACAGGAAGTCGTGGGCCAGCTCTTCGCCGGTCGGCTGCTTGAAGGCAAGCACGGAGCACGCCTGCGGGTTCATCCCATCGATAACATGGCGGCAGACACCGTCCTTGCCGGCGGCGTCGATGCCTTGCAGGACGACCAGCAGCGCGTGTTTGCGCTCGGCATACATCAGGTACTGAAGTTCGCCCATCCGATGGACGAATTTCTGGATCTCCGGCAGGGCCTTTTCGTGCGACTCGTGGGCGCCATGGTAATCCGGGTCGATATGCCGCAGCTTGACCTTGGAGCCGGGCTTGACGATCAATTCCTTGCGGTAATCCACGATTCACCTCGCGAGGTTCGACTTCTGTCGGAGCTACTTTATCGACTGCCGTGCCGCGCCGTCTATTTTGTTGACAGCTCAACCGGGCTTTGCGGCAATAGATCGGTGCGCGCATTGCAATCGCCTGCGACGCGACAATTCCCCTTCTTTGGGAGGAAAGCAATGGCGGTCAAGGCCATACCCGATGGTTACCATAGCGTCACGCCCTATCTGGTCGTCAACGGCGCCGCAAAGCTGATGGATTTCCTCAAGCAGGCCTTTGGAGCGCGGGAGATGGTGCGGATGCCGGGTCCGGACGGAAAGATCGGGCATGCCGAACTTACCATCGGCGACTCGCCGGTGATGATGGCGGACGCCACGACTGAGTATTCAGCCGTTCACAGCGTTCTTCATTTGTATGTGGAAGATACGGATGCTACCTACAGGCAGGCGCTTGCGGCCGGCGCTGTCTCGCTGATGGAGCCCGCCGACCAGTTCTATGGCGATCGCAGAGCCGACGTCAGAGATCCGGCCGGCAACCGTTGGTCGATTGGCACTCACAAGGAGGATGTGAGTCCCGAAGAGATGCGCCGGCGAGTTGAAGCGGCGATGAAGCAGCGCGCCTGACGGTTCGTACCCGGTTTACAATCGGCGCGAGGCTCGCCGGCAAGCGGATGTACACTAGGTAGTAACCGGCGGCGTCCAGACCCGTCTGATTCAGCATAGGAAGCGGGGCGGGGCCGCATAGCAGGAGAATCCGCCTCGCGACAGCCCGGCGGAGAGGGAGTCACTGAACGATGGACGCCAAAAGCGCTGCCCGCCGCCGGCTGGAGACCGCACAGACCAGCCTGATCGATCTGAGCCACAGGATCCATGGCCATCCTGAAATTGGATGGGAGGAAAAAAAAGCGTCCTTGTGGGTGGCCGACGCGCTCGTGGACGCCGGTTTCAACGTGCAGGGCGGAGTCTGCGATCTGCCCACGGCATTGCTGGCGCGCGCCGGTTCGGGTCCGCTTCACATTGCATTTTGCGCCGAATACGACAGCCTACCGGGCATCGGCCACGCTTGCGGGCATAACATCATCGCCGCGATCGGGGTCGGCGCGGCAATCGCCGCGGCCACCGTTGCGGACGAAATCGGCGTTACGGTCAGCCTGTTCGGTACTCCAGCCGAGGAAGTGGGCGACGCCGCCGGCAAGGTGCTGATGCTTGAGCGCGGCGCGTTTGAGGGTGTGCATGCGGCCATGATGGTACATCCGGGGCCGATTGATGTGATGCACCCGCCGATGATCGCGGCCAGCGCTTTTGACGTCTTCTATACCGGCAAGGAAGCACACGCATCCGCGTTTCCGGAGCTTGGGCTCAATGCCGCCGATGCGCTGGTGGTGGCGCAGACCGCGATTGGATTGCTGCGCCAGCACATCCGCCACAGCGATCGCGTCCACGGTATCGTGACCAAGGGCGGCGATGCGCCAAACGTGGTTCCAGCGCATACCTCGGCGCGCTACATCGTGCGCGCCAAAACGCGGCATCACCTGGCAACCCTCTTCCCGCGCGTGAAGTCCTGTTTCGAGGCCGGCGCGCTGGCAACTGGCTGCAAACTCGCTATCGCCGGCGGGGACAAACCTTACGCCGAAATGGTGCATGACATGGAATTGGGCGCAATTTACCAGCGCAATGCGGAAGCGCTCGGGCGCCAGTTCCGCAGCACCGTTGGAGGCAGGATGGACAACCCTTCGGCGTCGGGCTCCACCGACATGGGCAACCTCTCGCACGTGATGCCCGCAATCCACCCGATTATCGGCATCAACTCGCTGCCGGCCGTCAATCATCAGCCGGAGTTTGCCGCCCACTGCGCCACCGAGGAGGCCGACCGCGCAATTTTCGACGGCGCGCTTGCGATGGTGTTTACCGCTATCGAGGCCGCTACCGAGCCTGCCATTCGCAGCCGCCTGGTCAGCGCGGGACGCTGACCCGGGGGAGTGATCACAATTTGCAGGTCACTGCGTCTGTGGGTTTATGGATGACCTTGATTTCCACCTTGGCTGTGCCGTGATCGATAATCCCGATTTCTCGTGCCGCTTTCTTGGATAAGTCGATTCTGCGGCCGGCGCGCATCGGACCGCAATCATTGATCCGCACCGTCGCCGAGCGCCCGTTGTGAAGGTTGGTAACGACCACGCGCGAGCCCAGCGGGAGTCCCTTTCCGGCGGCGGTCATCCTCGAAGATGAGAACCGCTCTCCGGTTGCGGTCCGGTGTCCCTCAAATCCGGGACCGTACCACGAGGCGAGCGCAACAACAGTTTCGTCGTGGGCTTTCTCCGCCGGCGGATTATTCACGATAGGAGCGGCGGGCGGCGGCGGTGGGGGAGGCGCAACCGCAGTATAAGAGGATGAAGCCGGAACGCAACTACTGGCGATGAGCGCAAATAACGGCAAGGCGAGCAAACCAAGACGCAATGGTACAAACCGGTTGTGCAGCGCCGGCGGCGGCACTGTCTGTTCCTTGGTCCGCCGATAACCCATCGCGAGCTCTCCTCTTCGCGTAATTCGCCGCCGCAGCGCGGTGCCTAAGGTGGATGAGCGCTGCAATCGCTCCGTGGCCCTGGAGCAAGGGCCATGCCGCAAAGCTCGTCGTGGAAAAACGCCGCAACCCTAGGATTTTCAACTGGTTTTTCCGAGGTCCACGAGCCTGCAAGTCGGTTGATGGTTGATGGACGCCGGTTGGGACTTCGTGCACTATGGAAAATTGTGCAGGCCTGCTGGCATGCCTTCCGGTCGCAGTCCGGTTCCGCTTCATCGCTTAAGTTACGCGCCAGGGATACGCGGCGCAGCGGCGTTTCATCCAAAACCGGATGGCGAACACGTTCTTGACATGCTGCCTGCCCCCGGTCATAGCTGAATCCCGATGATAAACAGGGCACGGTGGATTCTCCTTGGCGCCGCGATGATGCTGCTGGCGGTGACTTTGTCGTGGAGTTGTGGCAGCAGCAGTTCCAGCACGCCCTGTGCGACCTTCACCGGCGGAATACCGGTGACCCCGTGCGGCATACCGTCGCCTGGAGGACCCTTTTTGCAGAGCATTTCAATCTGCCCGGGGACGCCCGCGACGCCGACGCCGGTTTCCACCTCGACTGCGAGCACCACGCCCGCACCGATTGAGACCACGTGTCCCAGACCTATCGTGACCGCCGTACCCACAGCTGGCGTTACAATTTCGTTCCATGCGGTAGGAGTCTTTAGCGACGGTTCCACGCAAGACATAACTAACAACGCCACGACCAACTGGATCACCAACAACACCTCAGTCGTGGTGCCAAACACGGCTCCAGCTGGAAGTTACTTCGCCGCCGGACCCGGTTGCGCGACGGTCAACGCAACCTCTGGCGGAATCTCCGGCTCGTCGGCCGCCGTCGTGGACGTTCCGCCTGTCCCCTCGTCCTGTCCGACGCCCTCCGGAGCCAGCGATTTGTTCGGGCCCTAGACCGCGCGCCAGAGCAGCATGCTGACAAGATAGAACCGGACAGGGCCGAACCCTTGACCGCCGGCCCAAGAGATCCTACTCAATGTAGAAGATCGGCTCGCTTTCCGAAGACGTGCGCAGGTTGCTGGGGTACCACGAACCCCGGATCGCGCTCGTGACTAGGTTTAAGTGGGCACCTTCTAGCCTGCCATCGGCCTTTAGTTTAAGCGCCGTCGGATTAGTCCACCTCTGCCCAAGAGATGCTCAACCCATCAAAAAGCGTCGCAGTCTAAGTATTTGCGATTTTACTTGACCTCGGCTTGTCCGAAGACTACAAAAATATGGGTTTGGGCAAAGAAAGCACAGCTTGGCTTAGACGCAATTCGAGTTCGTAGGACATAGATTCGAGCTGAGTGTGGCTGAACGCAAATTTGCGGAGGGCCTCGGACAGAAATCAGCCGTTTGCGCCTGTCACGCAAGTTTATCCCAACAGTGATGGCAAGTGGTGTCGTAACTGAATGGGTGCTGCAGCAAGATGAAGTTTTCCACGCTGCAGATGGGTAGGGGAAGTTGAAGCTGATTCAATCGTTGCTCCTTGTGCCGGTCGTGGCGCTGGTAGTAACCGCTGCGGCGATTCCCGTTGTGCGGCGCGTCGCACTACAGCTTGGTTGGGTCGCCAAGCCGGCCAAGGATCGGTGGCACACCGCGCCGGTTCCGATGCTTGGCGGCGTGGCGGTGGTAGCGGTTTTTACCGGCGTGGGCTGGTTTTGCGGCGCGCCAGCCTGGCTGCTGATCGGAGGCCTGGCTCTGTGCGTGGTGGGGCTGGTCGATGACGTAGTGACCTTGGCGCCGCTGACCAAGCTGCTATGCGAGATTCCGCCGGCGATCATGGTCGCGGCGTGGGTTAAGGTTCCGCCCTTTTTTCCATGGGGCGTGCAGCAGTTCGCACTGGCCTTCTGGATTCTGACCGCGATAAACGCGTTCAATCTGATCGACGGGCTCGACGGTCTGGCCGCTGGACTGGGGATCGTCGCCACGATTGGGGTGGCGATAATCGCAACCGCTCATCACAATATCGCCGAAGCCTTGACCGCGTTGTCCCTGTGCGGGGCGCTGGGCGGTTTTCTGCTTTACAATTTCAATCCGGCCGCCATCTACCTGGGCGACGCCGGATCGCTTCCCGTCGGGTTTATACTCGGAGTGCTGTGCCTTGACGCTGTGCGCCACGCCGGTGAGTCGAGGCTGGCGCTTTTGGCCACCCCGGCCTTGCTGATGGCGGTTCCGATAATCGACACCTCGATCGTCACGGTCACTCGCCTGGCGACCGGTCGCGCAATCTCCAACCGTGGCCTGGACCACTGCCATCACCGGCTTCACACCCTGGGGCTTTCGCAAAAACGCGTTGCCTCCGTGCTGTGGGCGCTGGGAGCGATCGGCGCCGGATGGGCGGTGTTTATCAGCCTGGCCTGGAAGCCGATGATAGTTATGGTGTTGCCGCTGTGCGCACTGATGTTTGCGACCATCGGGCTGTTTTTGGCCAATCTTTCCTTCGAGACTGAACCGCCCAGCCGGATGTTCGGCGCGGTGCCGCGGCTGGGCCGGCTTATCCTGAGCCTGTCCTATCAGCGGCGGGCAGTGGAATTTGTCCTGGACTTCCTGGTTATATCCTCCTCCTACTACGGAGCGATTTTGATCGACCACAATTTCCACGTTTCATGGCCCACGGTCATACATTTCTCATACGGCCTGCCGACCGTTTGCCTGACGGCATATACCGCTTTCGTGATAACCGGGACCTACCGGCACATGTGGCGCTACGCCAGCCTTGAGGCAGCGCTGCGCTTTCAGGTCGCCGCCGCGCTGGCCGGCCTGCTGGCGGCCGGGGTTATAAGGGCTGTGGGTGCCGGCCTTCCGGCGTCGATGCTGGTGGTGTTCGCGATCTTACTGTTCAACCTGCTGGTTGGAACACGCATGTCATTTCGCATCCTGAGGAGCGTGTTGAACTATTTTGCGGCCCCGGTGCGCAGAGTGCTGGTGGTCGGAGCCGGCTCGATCGGCGACAGCGCCGCGCGGGAATTGCTGCGCGACGGTTCCGAGCGCCTCAGCCTGGTCGGTTTCCTTGATGACGACGTGTTCAAGCGCCACATGCTGGTTCGCGGTCGTCGCGTGTTAGGTGGAATTCCCGACATTGCCCGCGTTTACCGCGAAACCAGCTTCAACGAGATTTTAATCGCGGATGACGAAACGACGGCTATTGACGTCAAGGCGCTTCAGTCCTTTGCCACCGACCATGACGTCGTTATCCATCGCTATCTGGCCCGGTTTGATTCGTTGGCCGTCGTGCAGCCGGAAAATGGCCAGACGCTGGAGGTCGGTTCACCGCGCTTCGCTTGACGCCGGCATCTATCACCTCTGGCCCGGAGCAACCGCGCCTGGCATCTTGCGCCTGTCCGCCTGAAACGTCACCTTACATAAAGTGCTGATTGGCCACCACACGATGTGCCCGCGGCGGGTATATCACGCTTTGTTGCGGAGCACGGCGAATGCCGGGGAGTCGCCGTGTAAGGGAGAAACGAACTGATGGCTGAGCTGTGGGAACGTGCTATTGCGAAGTTTAAGGATCGCACCGCACGGGTCGGTGTCCTGGGCCTGGGCTATGCGGGACTGCCGCTGACCTGCTGCTTTGCGGAGGCGGGTTTTGAAACCCTTGGCTTCGACGTTGACCGCGCCAAGGTCGAGCAACTGCAGGCCGGCCGGAGTTACATCGGCCATATTCCCGCCCAACGAATCAGCGGTCTGGCAGAGGCCGGCCGCCTGCGGCCGACCGCCGATTTTTCCGCCCTGCGCGAATGCGACGCCGCAATCATTTGCGTTCCGACTCCCCTTGGTGAGGGGCGGGCGCCCGACCTGACCTTCGTCGTCAACACCGCCAGGGCGGTCGCCGAGCACCTGCATCGCGGGCAGCTCGTCGTGCTGGAAAGCACCACCTACCCGGGCACCACTGACGAAGTATTGCTGCCGCTGTTCGAAACGACCGGGTTAGCAGTAGGAAAGGATTACTTTCTGGCGTTTTCGCCCGAGCGCGAAGATCCTGCCAACACGGATTTTTCTACCCGCACGATTCCCAAGGTAGTGGGCGGCGTCACCCCGCGATGTGGTCAGGTCGCCGTCGCCGCTTATGGCGCATTGGTGGAGCGGGTCGTTCCGGTTTCATCGGCGCGCGCCGCCGAGGCCGCCAAGCTGCTCGAAAACATCTATCGATGCGTCAACATCGCGATGATCAACGAACTCAAGCTGCTGTTCGAGCGGATGGATATCGACGTTTGGGAAGTAATCAAGGCCTCGGCTACCAAGCCGTTCGGCTTCACGCCGTTTTACCCCGGTCCCGGTCTGGGTGGGCATTGCATCCCCGTCGACCCCTTTTATCTGACCTGGAAGGCCAAACAGTACGACTTCAACACCCGCTTTATCGAGCTGGCGGGCGAAATCAACTCGGGGATGCCGCAGCATGTTGTGGACAGGCTGACCGAGGGACTGAACCTGACCGGAAAAGCGCTCAACGGCGCGGAAGTCCTGCTGATCGGAGCCGCGTACAAAAAGAATGTCGAAGACGTGCGCGAGTCGCCCGCGATCCGAATCATCCAGCTTCTGCATGAGCGGCTGGCCAGAGTGAGCTACTACGACCCGCATGTGCCGCGGCTGGAGACCCGCTACCTGGAAAAACCGCTGCTGTCGGTGCGGCTATCTGCCGACACGGTTGCGTCGAGCGACGCGGTGGTGATCGTCACCGACCATTCTGACATCGACTATCCGATGATCCTGGAGCATGCCCGGTTGGTCGTGGATACACGCAATGCCACGGCCCCCTTTCGCAAGCCTTCGCACAAGATCCTCATGGCCTAGTCCCGCGCCGACGCGTTCGAACATCCTGGCTAGAGCACTACCGCCGGCCTGGGGCGGACACCCAGCAGGTAACGGCCGGCGCTGCGGCGGATTCGGACCGGTACTCCGAAAGCTTCGGAGAGCAGCGTCGAGGTGAGTATCCGGGTCTTGGTGCCCGACGCCAGAACGCGTCCGTCCTTTAACACCAGGACGTGCGAGAAGCTGCTGGTGATCTCCTCCGTGTGATGCGTTACGAGCACCAGCGCCGGAGCGCCGCGCCCGCGCGCCAGCCGTTCCAGGAACTGCAGGAAATGCTCGCGCGCGGCGGGGTCCAGGCCGGCGCAGGGCTCATCCAGGATCAGCAACTTGGGCCGCGCCATCAGCGCCCGCCCGATCAGGACGCGTTGGCGCTCCCCTTGTGACAGATGCGTCCACGGACGGTCGCGCAGATACTCGCACTCGACACGGCGCAGGATGCGCGCTGCCTCGCGGCGTTCCGCCGGCGCAACCGCGCCCCACAGTCCAATCTGTGCGAAGCGGCCGCTCAGCACCGAATTGAGCGCCGTCTCATTCTCGGCCATCATCTGATAGATGCTCGAGCTGACGATTCCGATTCGCTTGCGCAGCTCGCGCCAGTCCGAACGGCCGTAGGTCTCTCCCAGCACCGAGATCGTTCCAGCGGTGGGCGGCAGATAGCCGGTCAACGCGCGCAGCAGCGAGGTTTTGCCCGACCCGTTGGGCCCCAGTATCGCCCAATTCTGGCCCCGCTCGACCTGCCAGTCGATCCGTTCCAGGATGGTGGCGTCGCGAACGATTCGCAGTCCGGATACCGCGATTACCGGCCGCGGGCGCGCCATCGCAGGTGGATTGTCGGGGTGATGTGATTCATGGAGTTCGCACAGCAGTACCAACCGCGCACGCCCCGGGCAAGAGAGTCAATTCCTAGCTTAGTGGCGATGCTTTCAAAGTCTCGCGCTGGCGCAATTCCTTGCGTTTGATCTTGCCTGTAACCGTTACAGGAAGGTCGTCAACGAACTCTACCTGGCGCGGATAAGCGTGACCCCCAACCCGCGCGCGTACGTGTTCCTGCAGTTGCGTTATGATTTCCGTCGAGGGAACGTGAGGCGTGCGCAGCTTGACCAGTGCTTTGACCACCTGGGTGCGCTCGGCATCGGGCGCTCCGATCACCGCGCAGGATGCAACCGCCGGGTGCTCCATCAGCGCGCCTTCCACCTCATCGGGTCCGATGCGATAGCCGGAGCTCTTGATCACATCGTCGTCGCGGCCCAGAAAATAAACGTTGCCCTCGTCGTCCATCGCGCCGCAGTCCCCGGTCAGCATCCAACCGCCGATGAACTTCTCCGCCAGCGCGCCGGTATCTTTCCAGTATTCCTTCATCAGCACCGGATCGCCGTGAGCCAGCGCAATAATCCCGGTTTCTCCCCGTTTGAGCACGGTGCCGTCCTCGCGCACAATCGCCACATCATGGCCGGGATATGCCTTGCCCAGGGCGCCGGGGTGCGGGCGCTCCAGCTCCGTGCAGGTGCCGATAACGGTGTTCGCTTCGGTCTGGCCGTAGCCGACGTTGAACGCCACGCGGAATTCATCCCTCAACCATGCGGCCAGCGCCGCGCTGGGAGAACCCGCTGTCACGAAAACGCATCGCAGCGCCAGGCGGTGTTTTTCACGGGGCCGGCCAACCTGGCGTATCAGCTCAAGCGCAGCCGGTGGAAACATCGCGATCGTAACCCGAAAGCGTTCCATAAGATGCAGAACAGCCTCGGGGTCGAATTTGGCCCGGCCGCCGTAAGCCACGACGGGGATGCCATAGGCCCAGGGGCAAATCAGTCCGGTCAGGCCTGCCGACCATGCCCAGTCGGCAGGACTGAAGTAGATGTCGTCGGGGCGGATGAAATTGAGCGCATAGTCAAACCCATTGCGGCCCAGGATGTTGCGGCCGGCCTGCAGCACGCCTTTGGGATCGCCGGTGGTTCCGGAAGTGTACATCAGCAAGAGCGGATCTTCGGCAGCAGTCGGCGCCGGGGCGCGTTCCGGTCTGGCCCGCTCGACCAAATCATCGAACCTCACACCCGGTGCATCGCCGCCCGCAATGATCATGTGGCGCAGTTCCGGCAGGTCCTGGCGAAGGGCCTCGAGCCTGGCGGCCATCTCCGCTTCGGCTACAATCGCGCGGGCGCCGCCGTGCTTGAGCCGGTGGCGCAATGCGTTGTCACCGAACAGCCTGGAGATGGGCAGGGCGACCGCGCCCAGACGATAAATCGCCATGTGCGCGATCGCAGTTTCGGGCTGCTGTCCGGCCGCGATCGCGACCACGTCGCCGCGGCCGATCCCAAGCCCCGCCATCGCATTGGAGAGACGGCATGACGACGCGAGCAGTTGCCCGAAGCTGCAGCTCCTTGTTCTTCCCAAGGAGTCTTCATATAACAACGCAGCCCGTCCGCCGCCTGCAGCGTTGCGATCCAGGCAATCGACCGCGGTATTGTAGCGCTCGGGAATCCGCCATCGATGAAGCGCGCGGGCCTCGGCAAAGGACTTCGCGCTGCGAACCGATTGCTCTCTAAGGCCGATCATCGCTGCAGTATGTGGCGCGCCGCAGACTCCCACGGTGTGCGGGCGGGGCTGCCGCATTGATCACGCGCCGACACTCGCCAGGAACTGGCGTAACCCGGCGTTGAACTCAGCCGGCCGTTCGAGCTGGTAGAAATGGCCGACTTCCTTTAACGCTACCAATCTGGCGCCCGGGATGTTGTCGGCCAGGAACTTGTTTTTCTCCATTGGAATGCCTAAGTCTTCTTCGCCGGCGAAGACCACGGTCGGCTTGCGGATCTCCTTAAGGCGCGGCCCGATATTCCAGCGGAACAATCCGTTTGGATCGTAAAACGAGGACTTGAAGACGTGATGAGGAAAGGCGTCGATACGCATGTGCGCCTTCATCACCTCGAGGATTTCCGGCTTCTCCCGCTTGCTGCGCGCCGAGATGGAATTTTCCAGGGCGGTATCAAAGGTGCCCAGGTAATCGGATTCATAAGCGGCCGCCATATCCTTCAGCGTCTGGTCATCCAGCCCTTCGAACAGGCCAGTGCCGGAACTGACGATCACGTTGCCGATTACGCGGTCGGGATGATCAAGGTTGAATTGCAGCGCAATCATGCCGCCAATTGAATTGCCGACCAAAACCGCGCGATCGATCTTGAGCGTGTCGAGCACCGCGGCGACGTCGGCAGCATGTTCGGGAATCGAGTAGCCGGCGGCGGGCTTGTCCGAGCGGCCCATTCCGCGATGGTCGATTGCGACACAGAGGTTGCTCACCGCAAAAGTAAAGAGCTGGTAGTACCAGATGTTGCCGTTGGTGGTCCACGGATGCAGGAAGACGATCGGCGCTCCGCTTCCGTAGCAGTCGTAATAGATTTTCACCCCGCGATTTTCCGCGTGTGGCATCGAAGCTCTCCTTTTTTACTCCCCCTGGGATTCTACACCTGCTCCAACCAGCGCTCTTCCAGAGCGGTGACTGGGCGCGCACCTATATACTCGCGCAGCGCGCGTTCAGCGTCGCGTTTTTGCCCTGAGCGGATCAAGCCTACCAGGTTTGATTGGATGAATACGCCGCGCTGCTCGTCGCTGCCGCCGGCGTATTGTACATCTTTCAGGATCGGCCCGATGAGCGCGGCTGCCGGTCCGTATTCACCCCGCGCGAAGCTGACACAGCCGCGCACCAGGCGCATTCCGATCTCCCGCCACACGTATGCCGCCCGGCCCGTCTGCTCGTCGGCAAAGCGCTGCATCGTGCTCAGCGCCGCCTCCACCTCGCCGGCCTCGCCGGCTCTGCTCAGGGCGTAGAGCGAAACCGCGTTGAGAAACGGGAATAGAGTCTCGTGTGCGTAGGGCCGCGCGTGCGGTGCTATATTGCGCCATTCGCCGTCGATCTCATCGCCGGCCAGTTCGAGATACCACAGCAAGAGTATCGCGTCCGTGAGCTCGCCGGCGCTGTCGGGAAGAAAGCTCCAGATTTGCGCGCGGAACGCGTCGTGGACCTTTTGAAACTCGAGGTTGGCCAGGTAAAACGTCGCCAGGTGGAACCAGTTATGCGCCTGGATGTAGCGGCTGAACCCGCGCCATCCACCGCTGAACCTCAGCAGTTCCGAAATTCCCTGCACGACGCGCGACTGTCCGGCGAAGACATGGGCCAGGCAGTGCTGCGCCCACATCGTGAGCGGATTGAGCTGCAGCGCGTCTCGCGCAGCCGCTTCCGCCTCCTCGCGCCGCTCGCATAACTCCAGCGCAAACGCGTACATGGATCGCAAATGGCTGTAATCGCGATTGGCCGCGGCGATGCTCTGCATGAAAGCCAGCTGACGCGCCGATTCGCCGGTCTGGAAGAAATGAAACTCGGCCAGCTTGGCGGCGACCACGTCGCGCGGCCAACTGTGCGCTATGGTCTCATAGGCGCGGATGGCGCGCTCGAATTCGCCCCGGCAACCCGCTTCGACACCATCTATAAAGAGGCGTTCACGCTCGCTCAGATCCGCCAGGCGCCGGCGCGCGCGCTTCAGCATCGAATTCGCCCTGAGCGCTTGCGCCGGCGATTGTGCGTAGACGTAGATGGAGGCCGCATAGGCCTGGATCATGGCGCAATCCGGAAAGGCCGCCGCGCTCTCGAGTATCGCAGCCGAATCAGGGCCGAGGCTTAGCAATTGATCGGCGAAATGGTTGATTGCGTAAATCTCCGCGTCCGACTCGGCCGTCACTCCAAGGCCTCTGCTGTCCAGTTTCATCGTGCCTCCCTGTTTCCAGGCGGAAACCTCCAGCAGCGATGCGCCATCATGATGGTGGACGGGATTTATCCGGCCCTACTGCGGAGGCAGTGATATTGATGCGGCTTGGGGGAGTATAATCGGTCAAACGCTGAACGCACCAGTCCGCCTCGCCGGGGGCGGGGCGCGGCGGGGAAGGACACTATCATGAGAAATGCAGCGCCACAGCCATCCGCCGGCCCCCGGGCGCGTCCGCGGCGCCGGACCGTTGTCGGAGCGATACTGGCTGGGCCGATTCTGATATGGTTCGCGAAGACTGGCGCCGGTGCGGACGAAGAGGCGTCCGCGAAAAATTCCAATCGAGGTGCACAAACCGTGACCATCATCAAGTTTACCGATTCGGGCGAGCGGGTCGGACCGGAGACCGTCAGCAAGGTGGTCAAGCCGGACTCCGAATGGAAGAAGGAACTCACACCCGAGGAATACTACGTGACGCGGCGCAAGGGGACCGAGCGCGCGTTTACCGGCAAGTACGCCAACAATCATCAGATCGGAATCTACCGCTGCGTCTGCTGCGGTAATGCCCTCTTCAACTCGGACACGAAGTTCGAGTCGGGCACCGGTTGGCCGAGTTTCTGGGAACCGATCGCCAAGGAAAACGTCGCAACACACAAGGACAACTCCTGGTTCATGGAACGCGTCGAGGTGCTGTGCAGCGAGTGCGACGCGCACCTCGGACACGTGTTCCCGGACGGTCCGGAGCCGACCGGCTTGCGCTATTGTATGAACTCGGCGGCGCTCAATTTCGTCAAGAAGGCATAACCGGCGTCGCCCACGTCAGGACTCCGTTCCGGATACCCAAACCTTCCTACCCAACGCACGCGCGAAGACCTTGCGCGGGTGCGGGCCGTGGCAACTTGCTCGCTGCTGCGATATGGTCAGCGCCGCAAGGAGACAAACCATGAATCGATGGGATATCGGCGACGTGAAAATCACCCGCGTGATCGAAAGCGAAAACGCGTTCGACGTTACGATGCTGCTGCCCGAGGCGACCGCGGAAAACATCCGCAAGGAGGAATGGCTCCAGCCTAACTTCGCGGATGAGAAGGGCGCGGCCAAACTCAGCATCCATGCTCTGGCGGTCGAATCCGGCGGCCGCAAAATCGTTGTCGACACATGTATCGGTAACGACAAGCGCCGTCCCGGGATGGAGACCCTGCATACGTCCTTTCTCAACGACCTGACCCAGGCGGGCTTTGCGCGTGAATCGGTCAACCTGGTGCTTTGCACCCATCTTCATGTGGATCATGTGGGATGGAATACGATGCTCGTGGATGGGCGCTGGGTGCCGACCTTTCCCAACGCGCGTTACCTGATGACCCGTAAGGAATGGGAGCATTGGGGTCCGACCAAGGATCCCGCGATCGGCGACTCGGTGCAGCCGCTCTTCGACGCGGGCCTGGTTGACCTGGTCGATACCGATCATCGGATCAACGACGAGATCTGGTTGGAGCCTACCATCGGGCATACGCCCGGCCATGTCAGCGTGCGGATCTCCTCCAAGGGCCAGGAAGCCGTGATCAGCGGCGACCTGATGCATCATCCGATACAGCTTGGGCATCCCGACTGGAAGTGCACCTTCGACACCGACGCGGACCAGGGATGCAAGACGCGCCGCGCGTTCATGGAACGCTATGCGGATCGGGCGGTGCTGGTTTTCGGCACCCATTTCGCCACGCCGTCCGTCGGCCATATCGTCAAGCACGGCAGTGCTTTTCGTTTCCGCATCTGAGGGCGGAAATAGGAACCCGCTGGCAGACAAGCGGCAGGTAGAAATTCACCGCACTCAAAAATGTCAATGGAAGTAAAGAATTGTTGAAATAAAGCCAAAATTCTGCGTCATTCCCGGCCGGCGACAGGATCGATGACGCCTCTCATCAATCTCCGACAGTCGGCGCGAAAATTTCGCGCGACGGTGGGATTATCTTAGATAAGCATAGATTAATCTTATCCTATTCTTGCCATAATGTCATTTTTTATCTCAATTTCACTTGCCTGTCCGTAAATGCTCAGCTAATTAAAAAAATAACGAATCGAGTTTTCAGCCCTTACTTGCGGTTCGATTCGTGCCGAGTGAACAGCGGCTGCCGAACGCCGGCGGGCCGTTCCAAAGGTGGCCTGCGGCGCCTTTTGAATGTTGAAAAGTCACGGCACAAGGACACTCAAGTTCTTTAACTGCCGTGTGCTTTTAAAGGGGGGACTCAATGAACTCACAACCTACCACTCCGGGTCAGTCCCGGTTGCTCGAGTTGCTCGAGCAATGGGGCTTGCCCAAGGAGGCGATCGCGGGCCTGGTGGGGCGCCATACGCTGGTGCGCTATCCGAAACGATCGCCTCTGTTCCTGCAGGGATCGCCCGCGGACGTTGCCTTCGCCGTCTTTACCGGACTGGTGAAGGTTTACTGCCCGGTTCCAGAGGGCAGCCGTATCCTGGTTCATCTGGCGGGACCGGGCGACCTGATCGGCTACGCCGATTTTCTGGACCCCAATCGTCAGCGCTCGCAGATGTTCGAGGCGCATGCCTTAACCAGTTGCTCGGTGGCGTTGTTCACGCGCCAGCATGTGCTCAAGCTGCTGCGCGGATTGGACCCCGGCGTGCTGCTCGGACTGCTGGAGACGCTCAACGGGTTTTGGTCCGCGATGGTGCACCGGTACGCCATCTATCTGAGCATGTCGCTGCGGGAGCGGCTGCAGATGGTGCTGGCAGACCTCGGTGCGCGCTTCGGCGTGCAGGACGCGCGCGGCGTGCTGCTGACTCCGGAATTGGCACAGGAGGAGTTGGCGGAAATGATCGGGAGCTCGCGGCCGATGGTGAGCAAGCTGCTGAGCGAGATGGCGGAGCATTCGATGATCGCTTGCCAAGGCCGGCGCTACATCCTGCTGCGCGGCTCGGGTCTCGATACGCCGTCGCGATGGTTGCTTCCAACCGCGTCAAGGTCCCATGACGAGGGACCGGTGGACAAGGGCGGCCGGATCGGCGTTTCAACGCCGCGGATCCATGAGCGCCGCGACGAGCACTTGGTTGCTGGTGGGCCGGGCCTAAGGAGCGAGCGCGCCGCCGGCGCAATCTAGGCTGAACTCAGGTTCTGGTTCAAGGTCCGCCCGCCCCCCGGGCGGACCTTGAACCAGAAAATCAGATCCGCGTTTGTATCACCGACGAATCCGTGGCACGGAGGCTGGCGCCGCCGGCTGTCCAGCACTTCAAATACACGCCCAAGTAAAAATCTTCCCTCTCCTCTGACCAAGAAGGTCTTAACAGGGCCGCTCGCGTGAGCGCCGCGGCAGCAGCGCGCGCGGTTTTTCGCTTGCGATGGGAGCAAAGATGGTTACATTCTTAAACAAATATAAGGAGTATTACCGATACTGACGACATGAATTTGAACCGCTTTACTGAGAAGGCCCAGGAAGCGCTCGCCCGGGCCCAAGCGGCGGCGGTGAGCCGCCAAAACCAGGGCGTTGACGTCGAGCATTTACTGGCCGCCCTGATCGAGGACGATCAGGGTCTGGCGTCATCGATTCTCAAACTGGCGGGTGTGAATGCGGCAGAGCTCAAGCAGAAACTGGACGCCGAGCTGGCCAAGATTCCGCGGGTTTCGGGCGCCGGAGCCGACGCCGGCCAGGTCTACGTGACCCAGCGGCTGGGACGGGTCCTGGCGCGGGCTGAGCAGGAGGCCGGCAAGCTCAAGGACGAATACGTATCGATCGAGCACCTTCTGATCGCGATTACGGCGGAGCCTGGGGCGGCTTCGAAAATTTTGAAGGATGCGGGGCTCACCAATGACAAGTTGATGGACTCGCTTAAGAAAGTTCGCGGCAATCAGCGGGTGACGTCAGCCAATCCCGAGGCGACTTACCAGGCACTTGAGAAGTACGGGCGCGATCTCACCCAGCTGGCGACGGCCGGCAAGGTTGATCCGGTAATCGGGCGTGACGAGGAAATTCGCCGCGTAATCCAGGTGCTATCGCGCCGCACCAAGAACAACCCGGTGCTGATCGGTGAACCGGGCGTTGGCAAAACTGCAATCGTGGAAGGCCTGGCGCAGCGTATCGTGCGCGGCGACGTGCCCGAGGGGCTCAAGAACCGCCGGGTGGTTGCGCTGGATATGGGCGCGTTGGTGGCGGGAGCCAAGTTTCGCGGCGAATTCGAGGAGCGCCTGAAAGCCGTCCTGAAGGAAGTGCAGGAAGGCGAGGGCAATATCATCCTGTTCATCGACGAGCTGCACACCGTCGTGGGTGCGGGCGCGGCCGAAGGCGCGATGGATGCCTCCAACCTGCTAAAGCCGATGCTGGCGCGCGGCGAGCTGCACTGTATCGGCGCGACGACGCTGGACGAATACCGCAAGCATATCGAGAAAGACGCCGCCCTGGAGCGCCGCTTCCAGCCGGTGCTGGTCGACGAACCGAGCGTTGAAGAAACCATTTCGATCCTGCGCGGGCTGAAGGAGCGCTACGAGGTCCATCACGGTATTCGCATCAAGGACGCCGCGCTGGTCACCGCCGCAGTACTCTCCAAGCGCTATATCACTGACCGCTTCCTGCCCGACAAGGCGATCGACCTTATCGACGAGGCGGCGGCCAAGCTGCGTACGGAAAAGGAATCGATGCCGGCCGAGCTGGACGAGGTCAACCGACGGATCATGCAGCTCGAGATTGAACGCGAGGCGCTCAAACGCGAGACCGATCCCGCCTCCAAGGACCGCCTGGAGCGGCTGGAGAAGGAACTGGCCGAAGTCCGTGAACGCCACGACGCGCTCGAAGCGCAGTGGCAACGGGAAAAAGCGGGGCTGGAAGACCTGGCCAAGACCAAGGCCGAGATCGAGCAGACCAAGCTGGAAATCGAAAAGGCGCGTCGGGAGTACGACCTCAACCGTCTGGCCGAGTTGCAGTACGGCAAGCTCGCCAACCTGGAGAAAAAGCTGGCCGGGGAAGAGGAAGCCTTGCTCAAAAAGGCGGGCGGCGAGCGTCTGATCAAGGAAGAGGTTGACGAGGAGGATATCACCGCGGTCGTATCGCGATGGACCGGCGTGCCGGTGTCGCGCCTGATGGAAGGCGAGGTCCAGAAGCTGAGTCATCTGGAGGACGAGCTGCACAAGCGCGTTATCGGGCAGGACGAAGCCGTGTCGGCCGTGGCGGACGCGGTGGTGCGGGCCCGCTCGGGCCTGAAAGACCCCAACCGTCCGATCGGTTCGTTCATTTTCCTGGGACCCACCGGCGTCGGCAAGACTGAACTGGCACGCGCGCTGGCGCAGTTCCTGTTCGACGATGAAGCCGCGATGATCCGCATCGACATGTCGGAATACATGGAGAAGCACACAGTATCGCGCCTGGTGGGTGCGCCTCCAGGATACGTCGGCTACGACGAGGGCGGACAGCTTACCGAGGCGGTGCGGCGCCGGCCCTACAGCGTGGTGCTCTTCGACGAAATCGAAAAGGCGCATCAGGACGTGTTCAATGTGCTGCTGAAATTGCTGGACGACGGGCGCCTGACCGACGGCCATGGCCGCACCGTGGATTTCCGCAACTGCATCGTGATCATGACCTCGAATATCGCCAGCCAGCTCATCCTGTCGTTCAAGGGTCAGGATTACGAGCGGATGAAGAATCAATGCCTGGAGGCGCTGCGCCAGAACTTCAGGCCGGAGTTTCTCAACCGGGTTGACGAGATCGTGGTCTTCCATCCGCTGGCCAAGGAGCAGTTGCGCCAGATCGTGGACATCCAGTTGCAACGACTGCGCGAGCGCCTGAGCGAGCGCAAGATCGAACTGGAGTTGACCGACCGTGCGCGCGACTACTTCGCCGAGCGCGGCTACGATCCGGTTTACGGTGCGCGGCCGCTGCGGCGCATGATCCAGCGCGAGCTGGAGACCGCGCTGGGCCGCAAGCTGCTGGCGGGTGAAGTGCGCGACGGCTCCAAGGTGGTCGTCGACTCCGGTCCCGGCGGGCTGAAATTTAACAGCGAGCAGCTGGCTTCAGCCGCATAAACAGCGAATTGCGCTATGATCGAGGCCGAAGGCGGATTTTCCGCCCTCGGCCTTTTTCTTACACGGCGCCGCCTCGATAATACGCGGCCGGCGGCGCGGAGGCGTGATGAGTATCGATCACGACGAAATAATGCGGCGGGTTGCGGCGATCTCGCCGATACTGGAGCGCAACGCCGCCGCGTCCGAAGCGGCCCGGCAGGTGATGCCCGAGAGTATCGCGGCGATGATGAACGCGGGGATGTTCCGCATCTCGCAGCCGGCGCGCAACGGCGGTTACGAACTCGGCCTGCGCACCTTGGCTGACGCGGTCACGACTCTTTCACAGGCGTGTCCCTCCAGCGGATGGGTGCTGATGGTCGCCGGGGCGCATCACTGGTGCATGGGATCGTTTCCCGAAGCTGGACAGGACGATGTGTTTGGTAACGGCCGCGGCGTTCTGATTGCGGGCACGCTTTCATGGCAAGGCGGCGCCACCAGAGTGAATGGCGGCTACCGGATCGACGGGCGATGGCAATTTGGCAGCGGGGTCGATCATTCGCAGTGGGTCATATTGGGCTGCGCTGACCCACAGACACGCGCTCCCAAGGTGCATGTCGTGGCGCACCGCGAGGAGATCGAAATCGATGACACCTGGCATGTGATGGGTCTGCTGGGGACCGGCAGCAAGGACGTGCTTGCGCACGGCGTGTTCGTGCCCGAGCATCGCGCGATCGACACCCGGACTTTCTTTCGCACGGAAAGCCCGCACATTGCGAATCATGCGACCAACCTCTACCGCCTGTCGGCCGAAGCGGTGCTCTCGCTGTCGGTGGCGACCGCGCTGTTGGGCTCCGCCCGGTTCGCTCTGGCGCAATTCATCGCGCGCACCAAGGAGCGCCGCAATATCCTGACCGGCGCGCGCAAGGCGGAGCATGCTCCCACGCAGGTCAGGATGGCGGAGGCCACGGCGGAGATTCAGTGCGCCACTCTGCTGATTGACGACGCGCTGTGCGAGTTTGAGCGCCTGATGGGCAGCGGGGAGCCGCCCAGCCTGGAGCATCGCACGCGAGTCAAATGGCAGGCGGCGTACGCGGCCGAGTTATGCCGGCGCTCGGTTGCGCGGTTGTTTGCTGGCTCGGGTGCGCACGCGGTTTACGAATCGAGTCCGCTTCAGGCCGCCTTCCGCAATATCAACGTCGGCGCCCAGCACGCCAGCATCGACTTCGACGCTTCGGCGGAGCAATACGCCCGGCTGCGCCTTGGCGCCACGGAGTAAACGACTCATCCTGTGTTCAGCCGTGGGAAAGGGTTGGGGTGGACGTGACTGAAAAAAGGCCTGAAGCAACAAAGCCGCTTACGATTGTGCGATATAATGAGGCGGGTTTGGCGATTTGCTATTGCGCCAGCGCAGTGCTCCTTGCCCTGCTCGCGCGTGCGACCGCCACGTCGGCGGCATGGCGGGCCGATTCCGTAGCGTTGAATAGTTCCAGTCCGGTGCCGTACTCATCGCGCACCGGGGTCAAGGCAATGTCGTTGTAGATGGCGGTATCGCGATCGATCCGCTTTCTCAACCGCGCCAATCTCCAGATGAACCACAGTGCCGCGGGGTATGTGCCGAGCACATCGCGCGCGCGGCGAATGAAAAAGGCGGCTGGATTTTCCCGTTTGAATGTTGAACGGCGCTGCCGGCGCTTCTTGCGCCGCAGCAAGCCCCCCTGCAGGGGATGTACGTGCTCGAAGGCCTGCATGCCGTAGTAGGAGATGATCATCGATACTATCCGCGAGGTCCGAATCTCGCTGGCCTTTGCGCGCCTGATCAGAGTTTCGATATGCGCGGCGCTGTAGTACAGGTGCCACGCCCGTTCATATATCGACTTCCACTGCTCCTGCGTCATTCGCGGATGAAGCATCGCAGGGTGCTCGGTGTCGTAGATGTTGAGGTCGGGCGCCATCCAGTCGCCGCGCAGATACATCTCCTGGTGGTCCTTGGAGCCAGGCGCCGGCGACAGAATGAAAAATTCCAGGATGTCCACGGGCAGTTCGCGCTGGATGATCCGGATGTCGCGCTCGATCGATTCCGGCGTATCGTCCGGGAACCCCAGGATGTAGCCGGCGTAGCTCAGCACCTTTGCCTTGCGCCACGCCTGCAGCATCGTGCGGTATTCCGTGATCTGGTTTTGCCCCTTTGATGCTCGCTTGAGGCTTCCGGGATTGATGTTCTCCAGGCCGATGAATACTTTCTTGCAGCCTGCCCGCGCGGCCTTTTCGACAAAACCGGGAATCTTGTGGCACATCGTGTCCACCTGCATCACGATGTTGATTTTGAACTTTTCCCGGCGCTTGAGTTCGATGATCCGATCGAGGATCGCTTCCCAGTTGCGGTTGCGCGCAAAATTGTCGTCGGTAATGAAAAACGACTTGATTCCCTGGGCATGATGCTGACGGACGATCTGTTCGACGTCGTCCGCGGTGCGATAGCGCGACTTGCGCCCCTGCACGTTGATAATGGTGCAGAATGAGCAACTGAAGGGACATCCACGGCCGGCGTCGAAGCTGCCCAGCGCGCCGGCGTAGCGGCGAATGTGGCGCTTTGGCAGGTAAGGCAGCGGCTGCGCTTCCAGGTGCGGCTGATCCGAGGTGAACTTGTAGATCGGCTCAAGCCGCCCCTGGTCGGCGGCGCACAGGATGCTCTCCAGGCGGCCCTCGGCCTCACCCGCGAACAGCGAGATACCGAGATCGATCGCCTCGCGCAAGTCCGGCGTCAACTCCGGCAGCATCGCCATCAACCCGCTGACGTGAAAGCCGCCGATTGCGACCTTTATTCCCGCGGCGCGCAGCGGCCGCGCGATATCGAGTGCGCGCGGATACTGATTGGTCTGGACGCCGACCAGGCAGACCAGGCCGCGGTTGCCATTGCGCCTGAAGCGCCGAATCAGAGCGCTGGTCGATATGACCGTGGTGGTTTCGTCATGCGCCCGAATGAGGATCTCGACCTGCTCCCCAAGCACGCGCCGAGCCGCGGCATCAAGCGCGAGACCATACACGCTCGACAAGGAGTTGGAAGGAATGAACCCTCGCCACCATTGAATCACATATCCGTCGTCGTCGTAGTGCGACGGCTTGATAAGTTCGAGCAGGAATTTCCCGGATTTCGTTTTTCTTAGAATAGTCCCGTCCTCAGCCCAACTCCGCGATAACGTCAGGACTTGGCCTGTAACCCCTGTGAGTTTGAGCTTATCCCGAGGCCAGCGTCAACGGAAGGCCCATTCCAGGCGGGCTTGCGTTTTCGATCGGTTGTTGTATTAGAGAGTCGCAATCAGTACAGCCATGATTTACTAACGCGGAGATGGAACCGCTCGAAACCGACAGCGCTGGATTGAATCTGGCTTTCTCGCTCACCGAAGGCGGTCCCGGCACCGCGTTCATGAAGCGGCTGCGCCTGATTCATCCCGAACTGGGTATGGGTTCGGCACGGACTGCGCTGATACTGATGGCCCTGACCTGGCTGCCGCTGGCCGGGTTGTGCCTCCTCGAAGGTCTGGCGTTTGGCCGGGTCGAAATCCCCTTCTTCAAGGACATCGGTGCGCAAACCAGGTTTCTGTTCGCCGTGCCGGTGCTGGTCCTGGCCGACATTCCAGTGGGCATCCGTCTGCGGCAGGTAGTGCGGCATTTCGTTACCGCTGGTCTAATTAAGAAAGACGAGCTGGCAAAATTTGGCCAGATTCTTCTCAACGCGCTGCGGCTTCGCGATTCGCACCTTGGTGGATTGATCGTCCTCGTCCTGGCCTATATTGGCACCTACAATGCCTTGACGGGCTCCCTTCAAAGCGGAAGCACCTGGTTCCGACCGGTGGCCGGTCAGGGACTAACGCCGGCTGGCTACTGGTATGCGGTGGTGGCGCTGCCGATTTTCCAGTTTCTCATTCTACGCTGGATCTACCGGATGGTGGTGTGGACCAGGGTTCTATTGAATGTCTCCAAACTCGATCTGCAACTGACTCCGACCCATCCTGACGGGGCCGGCGGCCTCGGATTTCTCGGTAAGGGGATTATTCCATTCGGCGTCATCCTGTTCGCACTGAGTGCCGTGGTCGCCGGGGGTATCGCGAGCCGGGTACTGTTTAGCGGCAGCCGGTTGGAAGATTATCAGTGGAGCTATGCCGCGCTCTTCGCCATCGCGCTGGTGGTGTTTGCCGGGCCGTTGCTAATTTTTGTTCCCCGGCTGCTCGCGCTAAAGCAACAGGGGCTCATCCAATATGGAACGCTCGGCAGCCGGTACACGCAGGCCTTCCAGCAGCGGTGGATAGAGGCGGCCGCGCCAACTGAGGAGCCGCTGCTGGGTTCAGCGGACATTCAATCGCTAGCCGATCTCGGTAACAGCTTCGAGACCATCCGGAAAATGAGGATCGTGCCGGCCGAGTTAAGGGACTTCATCGCGATGGTGCTGCCCGCCTTAATTCCGGTGTTGCCCCTGGCAGCTACCGTGATGCCGGTGGGCACGATTATCAGAAGCCTGTTGAAGTTGATCGTGTAAACGAACCGAAACGCCTGGTTGCGGCCGAACCGCCGGCCCACTCAGCTTTGATCGGAGCCGGAGTCCCCGCTGTCCTCCTTCGGCACCGGCTGCCAGGAATCGTCCGGATCATAGGCCTTGATCGCCGGGGCGACCCGGTCCGTGCTGGCACCCAGGTTCTTTTGGTACACAACGCCGTCCTGGCCAACCATAAATGTCATTATGCCAGAAGACCGGTATGTGGCCGGGTAGGCGATTACGGCGAAGCCGCCGGTCAACTTGCCGTCCTGGAGATAACTGCGCGCTCCGCCGGGTGCGTGCTGACCTTGGGCGGTGAGCATCTTATATATGTAGCCGTGATAAGGCGTCGGCTTGCCGGACGTACCGCGGCGGTAGCCTTCGTTGGAGGCCGAAACGATTAGCGGGCCCAGCGGGCTGTCCGGTTCACCGGCCGCTGTTTTCCAGAACAGGCCATTATGTTTGCCGTCGTCGCTCAGAAACTTCTGCGCGAACTGCTTGCCGTCTTCACCGGTCTGCACCTGGCTTGCGTAGTCCTGCTGCGCCTGGACGATTGCCTCGCACACCTTGATCGCCTCAAGCTCGTTTCTTCCGATCCGGCGTGCCAGGATCTCCTGCTTGCCGTAAGCCGTGTCGAAGTACCATTTGCCGTTGCGTTCGACAAGCGGAATCGGTGAAGGCCAATTTTCGGCGCCCAGGTAAATGATCACGCGGCCATTGCCTACCGAGGCGAACCGATGCATCTGGTCATAGGCAGCGGCAATTCGGGCGCCCGCCGCCTTGTCGGCGACTTCATCGCCCGAGTTGACGAGACCCTTGGAATCGGGACCCAGGATCCTGGTAAGCGCCGCGGTATCATGAGCGCGAGCCGCATCCGCTAACGCCTTCAGGGCAGCTTCCTTCGATGCGAATGCCTCGCCCCGTGGAGTTCCCGAAGATGCCAAGGCCAACCCGGGGGAAGATATTGACGCCGCGAAAATCAGGATCGCCACCAAGGTGCAGCACAGACTTAGCCGTCGTTTCATGGTCCTGCCCTCTCCGTATCCGCTCCGTTTCAAACTAACGGCGCCTGCCGCCGCCACCCCTGGGGCCTCCGCCGCCGCCTTTGAATCCTCCTCCGCCTCCTCCCAGGCTGGCACGGCCGCGGTTGCTCGCCATACGGGCATTGCCGCCCGAGGAGAAACCGCCGAAGGCGCCCGCGCCTGCTTTTGGCGAACCTCCGGCCTGACCGAAGCCGCGGTAATTCTGCAACCCCTTGTTGCCTCCGAAATTGCCGCCCGCGGGACGCGTTGACGGCAAACCGGCGTTGCCTATGCCGCCTTTATTCGGCAACTGGCCACCTGCCGGGCGATTCGGATTTGCCGGACGATTGGGGGTAATCGGCTTGTTGATGTTGGCCGGCCGATTGGCGGTAACCGGCCGCGTTGTGTTTATGGGCCGGTTTCCATATCCAGGGCGATTTCCGTATCCGGGCCGATTCTCGTATCCGGGCCGGTTCCCGTATCCGGGGCGATTCGCGTATCCAGGCCGATTCCCATTCCATCCGGGGCCACGATAATTGGGATTGCCCCAGGCGCCGCGCCCGCCGACGAAGGCGTTGCTGCGCGAAATAAACACATTGTTGTTGTAAACTACATTTCCGCCGTGCCAGTTGCAGCCCCAGGAATTCCATCCCCAATTATGATTAATCGCCGAGCCCACCAGTATACCGGCTCCGAACGACAACGCCGCCGTCGCCAACATCGCGCCGCTGCTATAACCCGGATATGTTTGCACCGGGGCGCCGTACACCGTGCTCGGATTGTAGGTCGGCACATAAACGACCGTCGGCTGCGCGGGCTGGATGATGATGGTTTGCGTTGAACTGTCGGTGGTGACCACCTGTTGGCTCGTGGTCTTGAGGTTTCCGGATTGCTGGGCTCGCTGACGTAGTTCCTGGATCGCGGCGAACACACTTTGCTGGTCGTTGTAGTAGGCGTCGCCCAGTGCGGAGGTCCATGACAGGTTCTGGTTCATGTTGTCCAGAACTGAGGGAAACTGGGTTAGCGCTTTGACGCTGGGGTCCCATGATTGCTGGTTAACGGCGTTCGCAAGCGCGTCACCGGTAAGATTGGAATTGTCTTTGAGAAATCGGGCGGCTTCGACTATCTGTGTCGGATAGGTTGACCCGGCCAGGATCTGGGCCACCAGGTTGTCGGGATAAAGGGCGATCGGCGCGACTAACTGGAGCAATTGATCCTGGCTGCCGGTGTCGCCGCCCTCATCCGATTGCGCTATTGCCGCCCCGGCCATTACAACATTAATAGCCAACGCCAATAGCAGCGCAGCGCCGGCAAATATCGGGATAGACACGGCTTTGCACCGCGGCTTGGAAATCGATTGCCCGAGTGACATCTGAATTCCTCCAACGCCCAAGGGACGACGCCATAATATCCGCCAGCCGGCAGGCATCTGTCCAACCAGCCGAAAACTGTAATAAGGCTCCGATGGCAAAGATGCCCGAATGCTTGTGCACCGCGGGCTGCCACCGTTCAGCTTTTACGGCCGGATAACGAGAGCTGAATGGCCAGCTTGTCCCGCGCCCGACAACGATGAATTTTCGGAATGAGGCTCGCTTTTACGCAATTCAGGTCGTGGCGGCGATCGACGGAATCATTCGCGATTAACTGAATTCGCCGCCGATATATTCCTTGGTATGCTGTTCCCGCGGCTCTTCGAATATTTGCTTCGTGTCGCCGTATTCCACCATGTAACCGGTGCGGCCGCCATTGTTGGTATCCACGTAGAGAAAGGCGGTCTTGTCGGCGACACGCTTTGCCTGCTGCAGGTTATGGGTAACGATCGCGATGGTATAGTTTTTCTTCAGCTCCTGCATCAGTTCCTCGATGCGATGAGTCGCGATCGGATCGAGGGCTGAGCAAGGCTCGTCCATCAGCAGCACCGCCGGTTCGGTGGCGATTGCGCGGGCGATACACAAACGCTGCTGTTGCCCGCCCGAGAGCGACAGGCCGCTTTGCTTGAGCTTGTCCTTGACCTCGTCCCATAACGCGGCCTGGCGCAGCGCCTGCTCCACTTTCTGTTCGTAATTGCCCCCGTATCCATTAAGCCGCAGGCCGAATGCCACGTTGCGATAGATACTCATTGCAAAGGGGTTGGGCTGCTGAAAAACCATGCCGATGTGCCGCCGCACCGCCACCGGGTCGATCTTGTTCGCGTAGATGTCCTGGCCGCGAAAAAACACGTGACCCTTGAAACGGAAGCCGCGTACCAGGTCATTCATGCGGTTGAGGCAACGCAACGCGGTGCTCTTGCCGCATCCCGAAGGTCCGATGAAGGCGGTAATGGTCCCTTTCTTGATGTTGAGTTGTACGTCGCGCAGGGCCTTGAACCTGCCGTAATGCAGTTCGGAAATCTTGCAGTCAATCAGGGTGTCCGGGCCGGCTGCGTGGCCATTGGTCATGACCGGTGATGCTGACATCGGTGGTTCTCCTCAGGGAAGGGTCGAGCGCCTGGCGATCGTCTGCCCGACCAGGTTGGCGGCAAGCACCAGCACAACCAACATCAGAGCGGCCGACCAGGCCAATGCGATCTGATTTTCAAACGGTGAACCGGAGAAGTTATAGATCAGGACAGCTAGGGAGGCAGTGGGCTTCATCAAGTCGCTCAGGGTTTTAGGTATGAAATAGGGGTAGGTTCGACTCATCCAGAAGTCGCTGAAAAGAGACGTGAATAACAGCGGCGCGGTCTCTCCGGCTGCCCGCGCGACGGCCAGCATAACACCGGTTAAAATCCCTGGGAAGGCCGTAGGTAAGATAACCCTCGTTACGACTTGGGTCGGAGTTGCTCCCATTCCGATCGCTGCCTCCCGCATTCGCGCCGGAACCCGCTTGATTGCCTCCTCGGACGTGAGCAAAACGGTTGGGATCATCAGCAGGGACAAAGCGACCGCGCCGGCCAGGCAGGAAAATCCGCCGGTCAGCACCACGATGGTGGCAAATGCAAACACGCCGGCCAGAATCGACGGCAACCCGGTCAGGATTTTCGCGGCGAAGCGTACTGCGTTGGCGACTCGGGATTCGGACCCGAATTCCGAGATATAAACCGCCGCCAGGATTCCAAACGGCACACTTATGGCCGTTGCAATCAGCACGATCACCAAGGTGCCGATAATCGCGTTGCCGAATCCGCCGCCGGTCGCCATCGCCGCCGGAGGAAGGCTGCGCAGCGCCGCCAGCCCCATCGCTTCGCTGCCCCGCTTGATCAGCAGGAAGAGCACGGAGATAAGCGGGACCAGCGCGCCCAGCGTTGCCAGAGTGGTAAACAGGCTCATCAAAAAGCTGAACAACGCTCGCGGGCGGCGGAGCGATCGCTCAAGGACGGCGATATCCACCTCGGGAGGAGGCGAGTTCCTGGCGGAGGCGTCCATTCAGCGCAGCCCCTGGAGGCCAGCTTCGGCGCGATCGAGGATCAGCGTGCCGATCACGTTGACCAGCAGGGTGATTCCCAGCAGCACCAGCGCGGCATACATCAGCGCTCCGACCTCCACGGTGTCGGCTTCAGGAAAGTGGTTGGCAAGCAGCGCGGCCAATGTATTGGAGGGCGAGAACAGCGACCAGCTAATTACATTGGCGTTACCGGCCAGCATCGCCAGCGCCATCGTCTCGCCCAGGGCGCGGCCGAAGCCCAGTACGATGGCGCCAAAGATTCCGGTCGCCGCGGTCGGGATGAAGATGGCAAAAATCGCCTCCCAACGCGTCGCACCGATTCCGAAGGCGGCCTCGCGAATCTTGGGCGGCACCGCGGCCAGCGCGTCGCGCGAGATCGCGGAAATGGTCGGCAGCACCATTATCGCGAGAACCAGGGCGGCGGGGAATAACCCGGGCCCGCTAAGGCTGCTGCTGAAAAACGGTATCCATCCCAGATGCGTATGCAGCCAATCGGCCATAGGACGGACCAGCGGGATGATCACAAAGATCCCCCACAACCCGTAAACAACACTGGGAATCGCAGCCAACAGTTCGATCGTGACCTTAAGCAGGTTTTCGATCTCGTTGGGCAACGCGGCAAAAAACTGCCGGTCGTCCATTCCCAGGGCTCGGACCAGCGCGTCGAGGCCCAGGGCCAGAAAGCCCTCGCTCAAAAAAACCGCGATCGCGAGGCCGAATATGGTGGCGATAATCAATCCCAGCACCGAACTGTAAAGCGTTCCGACAATCGCGGGCAGAATTCCGAACTGGTTGCGATTGGCGTCCCATGTGGTGCCGATCAGAAAGGAACCGCCGTAGGTGCTGATCGCGGGCAGCGCCACGCGCCCGATCCTGATGACTAGATAAATGACCAGCAGGATCGTCAGCCAGGCAAATACATATGTGCAGCGGCGGAACAGGTGGTCGATATTCTGTTCCCACGAGGTCGGCGGGCGCGAAATGTCGCGGGTGGTCACCGCATGATACGGACCATCAACCCCCTTTGGACGAATATCCCCGGTCGCCTCGGCTTGTGTCGCCATTACGAGATCTGTTCAAGGGCCTTGGTCACCGCCGTGACGACGTTGTCTGGCAGTGGTATATACCCCAATTGAACGCTGAAGGTTTGCCCGGTGCTCAGTCCATACTTGATCACCGACTTGAGCGTGTCGGCGATCTTCGGATCGTCGTACTTCTTGTAACAGAGCAGCCAGGTATAGGTGACAATCGGATAAGCATCGGCGCCCGCCGGGTCGGCGATCCAGGCCCGCAGGTTGGGGGGCAGTTCGACACCGGCCAGGGCGCTTTTGCCGCTCTCCAGGCTGGGCTTGATGTACTTGCCGCTCTTGTTCTCCAGCAGCGCCATCGGCATCCCGGTTTGCTGCGCGTAACCGAATTCCACATAGCCGATCGCACCCGGGGTCTGCTTGATCAATGCCGCCACACCAGGGTTGCCCTTGCCGGCCACCCCAACCGGGAAGTTGACCGCTTTGCCCGCGCCGGGTCCGTTCTTCCATGCGTCGCTAATCGCGCTCAGGTGCGAGGTGAACACGAAGGTCGTTCCGCTGCCGTCCGACCTTGTGACGACTGTAATTTTGGTGTCAGGCAACTTCGCGCCGGGATTTGCCTTGGCGATAACCGGATCGTTCCACTGCGTGATCTTGCCAAGAAAGATGCCCACGTAGGCGTTGCGCGAAAGCTTCAGCTCGCTGGGCGCATCGCTCAGGTTGTAGGTCAATACCACACTGCCGGCGGTCATCGGCAGCAGCACCACGCCCTGCTTCACCGCTGCCATTTCCGCGTCTGTCATCGCAGCGTCGCTCGCGCCGAAGTTGACCAGGCCCTGCTGGAATTGCTTGATGCCGGCGCCGCTGCCGAGCGCCTGGTAGTTGATTTCTACCTCGGGATGAAGCTTGTTGTATTCGCTGAACCAGCGTTCGTAGAGGGGCGCCGGAAAGGTTGCGCCAGTCCCCTGCAGCAGCATGTGTGCGCCCTGCGCAAAGGCAATTCCGGAGCCGAGTGTTTGTAGATGCCCGGCCAGGGTGATGAGTCCGATACATGCAAGGAAAAGCACTAAAGCCGATAGAACTTTGCGCGGCAGGGTCATGACGGTCTCCCGGTTAGAAGTGCGGCGCCGAGTGGGACCGCAGCGTAGTTGATGCGCCGGATGCTCGCAGGGGAATGTTACATGAATGTGTCAGAGAAGTGAGGTTTCGATTTCAAGAAGCAAGCGGAGCCTAATGAACCTGACCTTTTTATGCCCATGACGCGCGTTAGACATTCGGGTCGAAAGCGGAGCGGTAACATATATCTCGCTGCTGGCCTGGTTCTTGCTGCGCGCCGCGAGCCGGCTCCTGAAAGTTTCAGATCACGTTCATTGCTCCCAATACGCGCCCAGAACGTAGTACACCGTCTCCAGCGACGGCAGCACGGCCCAGTCGCTGTGCGGAAAGCGCATCGCCAGGAAAAATCCCCAGATCGACAACAACGTACCGACATATTGGGGATGCTTAAGTAGGGAGAACGGAAACTCGCTGCACCATGGCACCTCATGTCCGAAGCGCGTCCCATAGAAGACCCCGACTTCACCCAACCGGTAGAAAACACTGAAATTCAGAAATTGACCGGTCAAGATGAGAATTCCTCCCAACGCAAACGGAAACGCCATGCCTTCCGGGGTTGCCAGCGAGCCGTGTCCGTAGACAAGGCACCAGCCGAAGAAGACCAGGATTTGAATCACCTTGAAGCAATAGAAAAGCCGCTGCAGGACCGCGACCGGCGAATCGGGCGGGAACAAACCCGGATTGCCGCAGAATCTGCGAAAAGACTCGGGGTAGCGCCACGCCCAAACATAGCAGATCCGCTCGATACTCAGCAGGAACGCCGCGGCAGCGAACAGCCACAGGGTCATCACGCGGCCTCGCCCTTGCGCCCCTGGAGGATCTGCACAACCCTGGGCAGGCTCGCGTAGTAAGCCATCACATCGGTAATCGGGTCGGTGATCAGCTTGACGAACCAAATCATCGCGCTGCGAAAGTCATGCTTCCATGCCAGGTACGCCACCCGCCCGAAAACCACACCCAGCGTCAATGCGAACCATTGGTGCGCGATGCCGGAAAGCAGCGGCTTGATGACCTCGATCCTGGCCGAACCGGCGGAAATCAGATTTATGATCGGGATCAACACATAAGCTGCGAGGATAAGTGACTTGTTCCGGGTGTCATAGCCCAGCAGCGCCTTTTCCTTGTCGTGGCACGGGGGTTCCAGGACTGCGTGTCCAAACTGCCGGAGCAAAAGCGCCGCGACGCCAAGCGATACCGCCAAGGTGAAATCGAAGAAGAACAGAAGATAGCTACAGATGAAGGTACTTGAACTGAGCAGGTGCAGGAACTGGTTTACCAGGTCGCTGTGCGAGGCTACGTGGTCATCTTTTTTGCGCAACATGATTTCCGCGTAAAACTCCCGCATCGGTTTGGGCACCTGCACGATGCTCCGCGCCATCTCGCTGATCAGCTTGGATCGCATCAACTTTTCCCTCCCTGGCTGCTGCTCTTCGTTCAACCACCATCCGTCGGACTTCATTTTCTGTCCCGCATTGAGTATTTTGCTTTGTAGTTCCGCATAATCGTCGTCGCTGAAGTCCAGGCTGTTCATGCATCGCCCGGTTCCGACCCAGCTCAGCGTCAAGTCTTCAGCGCGCAGATAGTACTGGAGCAGCCAGTTGTAGCGGCCGGGTTCCTTGAAAAGAACCGTCCATACTGTTGCAAGATTCATAACCCGAAGCGGCAAGGACGACTCCACGAGCTTTTGATTGGTCGCGCGGACCCATTGGTCGCAACGATCCTTCGCCTGATCGTAGAGCGCGGCTACCTCCGGCTGGACCAGCCATCGGAGAAACTCGCTCATCGCGCCCATTACCAGCGGATGCGCCGAGAATGTTCCGATCACGTACGCAATGCGCATCGGATGCTCGGGGTCAAAGCGCCGCATCAGCTCTTTTTTGCCGCAGACCAGCCCGATGGGCATCCCTCCGGCTACAGTCTTGCCATACACAACCATGTCCGCCTGGATGCCGAAAAATTCCTGCGCGCCTCCGGGGGCCAGCCGAAAGCCGCTGAAGACTTCGTCGAAGATCAGGGGAATGCTGCAGGTGGTGCATACCTCTCTCAGTTTGCGCAACCATTGCGCATACTGTGAGGTGGAGTCCTGCGTCTTGCGCACGCTGCTGGTGAGTAGAACGGTATCGCTGGGCGGCGGCAGGTTCGGATGGAATGACTGCACGGGGTTGATTAGAACGGCGGCAATTTCTTTAGCCCGCCGGCCGATGAGGTCGATCGACGCCGGATGCATGTCCTTCAGCGTCAGGCAGTCGCCGATGGCGCGTTCGCTGCCCAGGCCCGGCTGAACTCCGTCCCACCATCCGTGATAGGCCCCGGAGAAACAGACTATCAACTTGCGATGCGTGTTGAATCGCGCCAGGCGGACCGCCGCCATTACCGCCTCGGTGCCGCTCATATGAAAGGATACTTCGTCCAGTTTCGAAATGGATTTCAGCAGGGCGATATTTTCGGCCACTATCGGATGAAGGGGTCCCAACACCGGGCCGAGGTCTTTGACCCGTTCCCAGCCCTTGTCCATCCATTGCTTGTAGCGGTCAAACCCGGCGACGTTAAGTCCATAGGAACCACTCACGTCCAGGCTCCAGCGGCCGTCGAAGTCGCGCAATTTCGGTCCCTTCGATTCGGTCACGACCGAGCAAAGATTGAACTTTTCGCGCATTACCCGCGCGAACGGAAAAGGAACCCGGTTGGCGTCGGTAAACCGCAAATCGGAAAAGCTTTCCCGGATCCGGTTGCCCCAGGCAATTGATTTTGCGCAGCGCACCTCAAAGAACCGTGCCAGACGTTCAAGCGCCAACTTGCGTATTTCAATCCATCGCTCACCCGCGCCGTCGGCACGCAGGAACTCGTCGTCCGAATAGTCAAGGGAATTGACCCATTTCGACAATGGCCGCGAAAGTGACGCTGCCAGCGCGGCGGCACGCAACGTGAAGACGAGCGTGATCAGCTTGTCGACGGCCAGCGCAGCCAGTAGAAGAGCGCCGAGCACGCCGGCCAACATCCATCCGTGCGAACTGCCTGACATCCACTGCGTGGTGGAGTAGTGGAGGCCAAGATACTGCGCCGCCCATCGCTGCAATGATTCTCCTGCCGACATCCTTATAACCTCCCCGTCTCGGCCATGGGCCTCAGCTTCGTAGCGTCTTGGAAAATGCTCTGTTGCTGGGCGCCAGCGCCCGCCAACAAGCGCTCGAATTTTTCGACCACCCGCGGCCAATCGACGCCGCGCGCATATTCGCGCGCCCGCTTGCGAATGTGACTAATAGACCGGTTATCGCCCAGATTGGCCACGGTCTGTATGAAGGCTTGTGATTCCCCATAGGGAACGAGGAGTCCGGTCTCCCCATGCCTTATATGAACCTTCGCAGCCGCATAATCATAGGCAATTACAAGCAGACCGCTAGCCATCGCTTCCAATGTGACGTTTCCGAATGTTTCCGTTTCGCTGGGGAAGAGGAAAACGTCGCCCGAGGCATAATATCTCGCCAGTTGCTCACCGGTCTGCTGGCCGGCGAAAATGAGATCGGGATGTAGTCTTTGAAGCACGCCGCTGATTGGACCATCGCCTACCAGGATGAATTTAGGGCGAGTTGTACGTCCTTGCATCGCCCGATACGCATCCACCGCGAGAAGCACATTTTTCTCCGGCGCTAAACGTCCCACATAGAGTATCGCGAGATCGTCATCGGTCAGGCCCCAACTTTTGCGCAGTTGGGCGCATCGCCGATCCGGCGCAAAAAGCTGGTTGTCGACGCCCCGGCCCAGTACATTGACGTTCTTAAAGCCGAGTCCCTGCAGCCGTCCGCATAAATCTGCGCTGGCGACCAATGTACCGGTCGTGCGGTTATGGAAAGCGCGCAAATATTTAAAGACCAGGTCCTGTAGCCGGCCTAAACGATAATGTTTGGAATAGATATGGTAATTGGTATGAAAACCGCTGAACGCCTGAATCCGCAAGCGCCGGGCAGCGCAGACCGCTGACCATCCCAACGGCCCTTCCGTGGCGATATAGACAACGTCAGGGCGATGCCGCATCCAAACGTTCCGTAAGAGCCGGCCGGCGGGTAAACCGAACTGCAAACCTTTGTATCCGGGTAAAGGCAAACCTCGAACCAATATGGCTTTGTACTTGTCGGAACCCTCGAACGTGCCGGATTCCAGTTGGCGCGGCCGTATTAATGACACCGAATGACCGAGCCTCAGCAACCCATTGACCAGATGTGCCAGGGTCAAAGCAACGCCATTTATTTCAGGCGGATATGTCTCAGTCACGATACAAATATGACGTCTGTTCGATTCGGACTCGTGTGATCGGTTGAGAACGGAAGCATCCATTAGAGGGTTGTCTCTATTGATCCGACGCCGGCATACTGACACCAGGGTGCAATCGCTCTTTCCGCGTCGCCCGCTTGGGATCGGTTCAGGACAGGCTCTGCCACCGCTGCCCCTCATCATCATCGAACGGACCTGCAAACTGCCCTCTATAGTAGAGGCTGAATATTACGCGCGCATATACGCAGATATGACGTTGTTTTGAAGATTTGAATGGAAAAATGTGAACAGGGCGGCCGCATTTCCGCGAGCCGCCCTGTCCGTTCAGGCTTTCCGCAAAAGCTTGCTATTTATGAAAGTCGAACATATCGAAGAGGTCGCCAATCGCCGGCGGATTGAGCGGAACGTACTCGTTGCCGCGTGCGCTTACCGGATTGGGCAGATTGTCGCGGCTGCGGCCGGTCAAAGGCGCCAGCCCCCAATTGCGCTCGATGAACTTCAATACCGAGACATGGTCATAATAGGTATGCACCACCCGTCCGCCCTGCGAGTAACGCGAAATCACCAGGAACGGGATGCACGGGCCGTCGCCGAAGAAATCCAACGGCTGCATATAGCCCGAATCCCGGTAACCGCCGCCCTCGTCGAACGCCACGAACAGAGCCGTGTCCTGGAATAGATGAGGCTGCCTCTTCAGTTCGCTGACGATCTTCAGCAGCATCGCCTCGAACAGGTCGAACTTCGAGCTGGCTGGATGGCCGTCGACGAAACTGTCGGGCTTCACGAACGAAACCGCGGGCAGGTCGCCGGATTCCAGCTGGTTGAAGAAGTCGATGGCGTCTTTAATATGCGCCGCACGCTGCATCGGATTACCCATGATTGAGGTCGCGTAGGATTCAAAATTGCAGATATCGCAATAGTTGTTGCCGATCAGCTGATCGAACGGGTCTGTCGATCCGTTGGCCACGCGGACTGCCGCGTCGTAGCCGCCGCCAAAGTAGGCCCAGCTGATACCATGCTCGTTGAGCTCATCCCCGATCGTTCGCAGCGGCGAAGGCGGTACCTTGTTGCCGGTCATGATGCTGGCGGTGTCGATGTTTCCATTAGGGAGGAAACCGGGACTCAGGTTGTTGATCATGTAGAAATGCCCGCTCTCACACTTGGAGGCGGGGTGATACGGCAACGAATTCAAGTAGTTGACGATCGGAGCAATACCAGGCTGCGTCGTATCCGAGCAGTTGGTCCATGTCTTGTCCGCTTTGTACTTGTCCGAGGTTGAGGACGTCGGATCTGGGTCTGCGATGGTCGCGGCCGGCGGCTGCGTCAAACCTCCGAACGTGGTCCAGAAAACAGAATCGCCCGTGCCCAACGTCATGTGGTTCCCCGCTGTGCCGCCCATCGCGGACTGGTGAAAATTGTCGCTCAGCGTGTATTCGTCGGCGAGCCGCTTCATCAACGGCACGTCGCCGTCTTGCATGTTATAGAATCCCAGCGAGTTGCCGCCCGAGTCGTCGCGCGCGGTGGCCACGAATGGATACAAATCATTAAGGCAGCCCGAAGGGTTCGCGGGCGTCGCGTTGTCCACGCTACAGTCGGATTGCTGCCACATGTGAAACAGTCGATGCACCGTGTCGCCCGTGTAGGAGTCATAGGGCACCCTGGGGCCGGTCAATTGAAAGTTGGTGTTCGGCAGCATCGTCGCGTTGGTGATCCGATCGTCAAGACCGGTAGTGCCGGCCTCCAGCGTTGCACCGGTCCGCAGCAGGCCGAGGTCCGCCTGTTCGATTGAGGGTTCGAGCAGCGCCAAATCCGTGTCGGAAATCGTATTGTCAAATGGCGGCTGCACCCCAGTTGGATTCGCGTCCAACTGCGTCAAACTGATTTGCTGATTGGGCGCGCCGTTCAATTCCGGCGTCGGCAGATTCGAGTACGCCGTCTTGTTGGCCGCCGCAACACTGATGAAGTAGCTCGGGGGCAGGGGGGTATTTACCTGAAATTGCTTCGCCTCGGACGCGTTAGGACCAGGCGACCCATCAGCGCGGATAATGCCTTGCGCTAATAGATTATTCACGATCTCGTGATGCTTGGGTTGATAAGTTGCGAAGGTATGGTCGAAGCTGCGGTTCTCGCCGATTAGCACGATGACGTGCTTTATCGGCGTCGCGGTGTCTGACTTGCTGTCCTTGCCATCGCGTGCCCAAGCCAGCGGGGCCGCGAACTGACCGCTCAGCATCGCGCCCATTGCTGCCGCGGCAATTCCCTTACGTAGCTTCCGTTTCCTCATCTTGTCCTCTCCTCTCCGTTTTCCTGCGAGTTGATTTGCCTGGGTATGCAGGCAGCCGCTGCCGCCCCTTGTTTGGCTGCGCGCTTGCTTGGGCCGATTCCGGCGGCCTCCGCTAACGAAGCAAACAATCGCGGCGCCGCGTAATCAGCCGCGACCCAAAGGCCGGATGGTCTAAAGCCGCGCATACAGTTGCGCTGGTTCCTCCTTAGTTCGACGGTGTACGGTACCGGGTACAGCAGCGCGGTTTCGCCGCGATGAAGAGAGTTTGAATAGAGTGCGAAGGCGAAATGTCAGATTGGAGCGGGCTTGAAGTTATCTACCGTCAGTAGAGCGGTCGTCTCAATTTGTAATTTCACTCAAACAAAAAAGGACAGCAAAGAGCTTCAGGATGAAGATTTATTCAGAAGCCGCTTTTGAAGGCCACGAACAACTATCGCTATGGCAGGAACGCAATCATTTTTACGGCTGTGGAGGTGCCGAAACATCCCGGCACCCGCAGCGCCTTGTCTGCTTCGGCGACCGCTACGCGGCCCTGCCGACGTTTTGGAGCCCGGCTTCGGTTTCAGCGGCGAGAGCGGTGACTTCCCGCTCGCCACGCGGGAGCAGACGCGCAGAGTTCAGAATGAATGTCATCTCGGAAGCGACGTGGATGAAAGCGGCCAGAGTTGGATCAAGCAGCCCGGCCGCGGCCAGACCGATGCCGACCAGATCGACAGCAATGGTACCCACGAAATTTTGCCAGATGATTCGCCGTGTCCAGCGTGCGATGGCGACGGTTTCGGCAAACTTGCACAGGTCGTTTCCGAGCAGCACCACATCGGCGCTTTCGCGTGCAACGTCTGTCCCCGATCCCATCGCGACGCCGACACTCGCCTCGGCGAGAGCCGGAGCATCGTTGACTCCGTCACCGACCATCGCGACCACCTGACCCGACGACACAAGATCCCTGACTCGCGCGACCTTGGCCTCCGGCAAGAGATTGGCCTCGACACGGCTGATTCCGAGCTGCCCGGCAACCGCTCGCGCCGCCGGTGCGGTATCGCCGGTGAGCAGGACGGTCCCGATCTTCATTCGCGCGAACGACTCCAGGGCGCGCCGTGCTTCCGGCCGCACCGTGTCGGCGACGAGCACGGCTCCAAGCAATCTGCCGTCACGAGCGACGAACACTTCAGCGGAAGCGTCGCAACCCTGGGTAAAACCCAGCGGCGTTCCCACACCGTGGGCCTTCATCAGCACGCCATTGCCGACCAGGATTATCGCGCCGTCCACCACGGCCGTGATCCCGCGCCCCGGCGAATACTCGAATTTCCACGGTTCTTTGATGGTGCACCCTGCGGCCATCGCGCGCTCGACGATCGCCCTGCCCAGCGGATGCTCGGAACGTATCTCTGCGGAGGCCGCCGCTTGCAGAACTGTGCCCTCGGAGACGCCCGCAACCGGAGCTATCGCCTGCACTTCGGCGCGTCCAAAGGTCAGCGTGCCGGTCTTGTCGAGTACGGCCGTATTCAGGGCACCCAGGGTTTCCAGGTACAGGCCCCCCTTGATGATCGCGCCCATGCGCGCCGCTCGGCCGATCGCCCCCAAAATCGCGAGCGGCGTGCCGGCAGCGATGCCGCAAGCTCCGGCCACGATCACGACCGAAATCGTGGATCGAATATCCCGTGTCGCGACAAACGTCAGCGCGGCGGCGATCAGCGCGAAGTACACCAGGTATCCGGCCAACCGGTCTGCGAGGCGCTGCACCGGCGCCCGCGAACGCTCCGCCTGCTCGACCGCCTCGATAATCTTGCCGTAACTCGTGTCGCGCCCGACGCGCTCAACGCCAATCTCCAGCGCACCGGTTTGGTTAATGGTTCCCGCGTAGACCGTCGAACCCGGCAGCTTTTCCACCGGTATCGACTCGCCGGTGATGCGCGCCTGATCGACGAATGAATAACCGTCGAGCACGACGCCATCTACAGGCACCAGTCCGCCGGGATTTACCAGCACCGAGTCGCCCGCGCGCAGTTCATCGATGGATATCTGACGCGCCCCACCGGCGCGGCGGACCGTGACCGAACGGGGCAGGAAATCGAGCAGGTCGCGAATTGCTCTTCTGCCGCGCGAGACCGTCATGTGTTCCAGCACTTCGGCGACCAGCACAAACAGCGTGATGATGAGGGCGGTAAAGAATTCGGAGATTGCGGCCGCGGCGACAATGGCGACGCTCATCGAGAGTTCCATGGTCATACGCCGAGCGGCGGCATTCCCGGCGGCCTCTTTGAGGATCGGCCAGCCGCCAATCAGCACTCCAAGCACACCAATCATGCTGAGGTATGGGGCTGGAACCCACACATGCAAGCAGACCGCAACCGCCGCAAGCGCGACCAGTACAATCCGAAGCGCTTCAGACCATCGCAGCACGTCTCCGCCCCCTCTTTGGTCGGAAACCGGCTGTAAGCTCTGATGCTGCCCTGCCCCGGACGAAGCCGGAGCCATGCGCGGCTGATACATGCCGACGAAGCTCTCCTCTACTTCAGGTAAGCCCTGACCACATCGATTAGCTCTTCAGCGCCCTTGGCGCGGTCGCCGTTGCGGTCGCGCGCCGGATCGACCACATGCTCGCGGATGTGATCCTCGATGATTTCAGCCATAAGGCTGTTCATCGCACCGCGCGCGGCCACCACCAACTGAAGCACCGCGGCACATCCCTTCTCAGCTTCAACTGCCCGCTCGACCGCCTCGACCTGGCCGCGGGCGCGTCTCACGCGCGCCAGTAACTTGTTTTTCTCTTTTATCGTATGGCCCATGACGGATATCTTCACTCATACCCTACCGGGTATGGTACATTCACGCGGGGCGCCGGGAAAGAGCCCGGCAACCGTGATACCGCGTTGCGTTCGAATAGCGGTTGCGAGTGAATCCGAATTTAGACAAACGCGAAAGGCTGGAAAGCCCGTCCCCAACGCCAGTTGCAAGCAGAAACCATTAGCGAACTACCAGTTCTGAGATTGGATAGGCTTTGCGAAGACGGAGGGAGGGGGCGGCCGGATTTGCTCCGGCCGCCCGTTTGGGGCTGGAAGTTACTCGCCGGGGCGAGGCGGAATCGCCGCGAAGTTACCGGGGTCCTCGTTCATCGCCGTTCTGATGTCCGGATGGGCAGCAAAAAATGCGTTGAGCGACGGATGCCTCGCCAGAAACGCAGGGTCGTTGATCAATTCGGGGTCGTATGCCAAACGGCTGGCCACAGCCGGATGTGCCTCGGCGAAATCATCCCAGACTTGCAAGCGCTCTTCTTCAATATCGCGATTGTCCGCGGACTTGAAGACAATCGTTGAATTACCCATCCGGGATGTTCCAAGAACTTGCCCGCCTTCCATATCCGATTCTTCGTCAGTGGTAACGGTTCTGCTTGACGTCGTAACCGCCGGGTTAATTACGACGGCCGGGGCCGGACTAACCACAACGGCTGGCGGGCCGGCCACCGATTTAGTCGTGACGGTCTTCGTTGTTACGGTCGGTATGGCCGGAGCCGTGGTAATCGTGGTCTCCGAAAAACTCTGGGCCCACACGTTTCCTACGGCGCCACCGGCGGCAATAACCGCCGCCAGGAACAATGAAGTGCCAAGTTTCATAAGCTATTCCTCCTTGGTTGTCGCACATCCACCACACCGCGTGTACGATAGTTCACGCACAGTTCGTGCCGCAGCAGCAGGGTGGAAAACATAGATAAATGCAGAGATTTCGGCAGGTAGGGGCCGGTAAGCGTACCTGCTCGGTTTGAAAATTTTCCAGTATAGTTCCGGCCTGGATTTCGCTTTACTTGCGCCAGTTTGGGCGAATGAGCAACCTGATGTGTTTGGTGGTCGACGGCGCCCGCGGCCTTGGACCAAAGTCCAATAGCTTCGCGCTGCCAACAAGTGTTATCTTTTCCCGCAATTGCAAAGAATCCTATGAGCAAGGCAACTCCAACTCTAACAGTGCGCGCCCGACACTTCTGGTTGGCGGCAACCACGGCACTGCACGTCCTACCGCCGTTATGGCCGCGATCGATGAGGCGCGGATTGCAGTTAAGAGAATGACTGCGCCGTGAGGGCCGTGGGGCGAGGGGAGGGGGGCGAGGTGCTGGCGATTCGCCTTGACCGCATCAACGCCTCGCTGCCCGCACGTGCTGATTCGGAGGTCAGGCCACAACCCGCCCTGCGGGTTGCGAACATCAGCAAGCGTTACGGTAGGGTTGACGCGGTGGTGGGTCTGAGCTTCGACATCGCCCGTGGGGAGGTGTTCGGCCTGCTGGGTCCCAACGGCGCCGGGAAGACGACGACCATCGCGATGCTCGCAACGGAGCGCCGCCCCTCGGGCGGCGATGCCATCGTGCTGGGACGCAGCGTCGGCAAAGAGCCGAAGGCCGTCGCCGGATTGATTGGCGTGGCGCCGCAGGAGGTCGCTCTTTACCCCCGACTCACCGCAGCCGAGAACCTGCGTTTTTTCGGCCGTATGTATGGCGTGAAAAGCGCCCGGATCACCTCCCGAATCGATCAATTGCTCGGCTTCATTGGCCTGGAAGCTCATCGCGACGAGTACGTGGAGACCTTTTCGGGCGGGATGAAAAGACGGTTGAATCTCGCGGCCGCCCTGGTGCATGAACCCGCGTTGATCCTCCTGGACGAACCAACTGCGGGTGTCGACCCCCAGTCGAGGGTGCACATCCTGGAATTGGTGCGCCGCCTGCGCGACTCCGGATCCGCGATTCTGTATACCACCCACTACATGGAAGAAGCGCAGGCATTGTGCGATCGCGTCGGCGTTATGGACCGGGGAAAAATGGTCGCAATGGGTACGGTCGCGGAGCTGCTGGAGAATGCTGATTGCGGGGAACTGATCGAACTCGACGGCGTTGCACCTGGCACGAATCTGGAAGCGCTGCGCTTGCGGCCCGGTTTTTTGCGGCTGGAGACCTCGAACGCAACGGTTCGATTGTACGTCAACAAGGCCGCGGCATTCCTCGAGCCATTGCAACGGATCATCAGCCGCTGCGGACCATCGGTGCGGATCAGGATTACGCCAGCGAGCCTGGAGCGCTTGTTCCTCGATCTTACGGGAAGGGAGCTGCGCGACTGATGTTACGCGCCTGGCTAGCCTGCCTGCTTTGGGCTTCCGTGGCGGCGCCGTTGTGGGCCGCCGACGCGCTTCAGTACACGCGCGCCACTCTGGAGCAAGCGCGCGGCATTGTCGCCAGCGACCAGACTCACAACGAAAAACTGCAAGCCCTGTCATCGCTGTTCAAAAACTTTCTCGATACCGACGAAATGGGCCGTATCGCCCTGGGCGACCATTGGGCGAACTTTACCCCCGCCCAGCGCAAGGAGTTCCTGGTTCTGTTCGGCCGGCTGCTGGAGCGCACTTACGTGCAGAAGCTTTTGCTGTTCGAACAGCCGCGCTTCGCATACGGCGGCGAAAAGGCCGTGGGCGGCGGGACGCGCGTGGATACCAGTATCATCACCGCACGCGACGACTTCGCCGTGGTGTATCTGCTGCACCCTGATGGCGAACGCTGGCTGGCCACCAGCATCAAGGTCGAGAACGTGAGCTTGACGGAGAACCTGGCGAGCCAGCTCGACCGTTTGCTTTCGAAGTCATCGGTGGAAAACGTGCTCGACCTGATGCGGCGTAAATACGGCAATAGCAGCGAGGCTCAATGAAGTTCATTGCCCTCACGCTCAAGGATTTGCGCCTGGTCGCCCGCGACCGCTGGGCGTTCGCCTTTCTTCTGGCAGTTCCGATCGTGGTGATCCTGGTCGTCGCGCAAACCCGCTCCGGCGACGGGACGGGGAACATTCTCTTTCCCGTGGTCAATGAAGATCAAGGTCCCGTGGCGAGCACATTAATTAAGGTTTTTGCCCAACACTTGCACGTGCTCATGGTGGATCGCCGGACCGCGCACGACCTGGTGGCGGTTCGAAACAAGGCTCCGGCGGCCCTGATCCTGCCGGCGGGGATGAGCAAGCGCTATCTTACCGACCGGCCCTCGACCGTCGAGCTGCTGACCGACCCCGCGCAATACGAAGCACTTGGCGCAATCAGGGTGGTGATGCTGCTGGCGGACCGTGAAGCCTCCACTCTGGGCGACCCTTTCAGTCAGGAACTGATCCATCTGAATGAGCGCAGCATCACCGGAGACCAACTTTCCTTTTCAGGTCTGGACCAGCATTTACCGGGTTTCAGCCTCATGTTCGTACTGCTGACGATGGTCTTTACGGTATCGATCGGATTGCGCGAGGAAGAGGTGTGGGGCACCAGCACCCGGCTGGCGATCGCCCCGGTGTCGGCGTGGGCGGTGCTGGGAGGAAAGCTGTTCGCCCGCATCATCATTGGCGTTGCCCAGTTGATGGTGCTGCTGCTTTTTGCCCATTGGGCATACGGCCTAAGCCTCGGTCATTCGCCGTTTGCGCTGATCTTGGTTGCGACCGCAGTGGTATTTTCAATGGCTTGCTTTGCCGTGATCGTTGCCGGCATGGCGCGCACACGGGAACAGGCGATTCCGGTCGGGATGAGCGTGGTGTTTTTGCTGGCCGCGCTGGGAGGGCTATGGTGGCCATTTTTCCATGAACCAGCCTGGATGCAGACGCTTGGGCGAGGCGCCATGACGACCTGGTCGATGTTCGCGGTGCAGGATGTGATGCTGCGGGATCGGAGCCTCGCGCAGGTTTCAGGCAAGATTGCATTCCTCTTCGCCTACGGAATCGTTTCTTTTCTTATCGGAATGAGTCTTTTCAGTTACGGGCGGCGTCCATATGAATAAGGGCGGTCGGTACCGGAAAGCAGCGCCCGACGCTGCCGCCTCCGCGGCTGCTCACGAAAGGCGGTCCTCGGTGTTATTCGAACGACGCATTGGACAGTTGGCGATGGTTGTCATGGCGGCTGCCTGTCTCACGCTCGCGGGTTGCGCGGCGCGTTTCCCATCCGAGCTGGATGTGCGGTTATCCGATACTCGTATCGCTCCGCACCACGATGAATTTGCCACTTCGGGCTCGAGCGAAGGCAAGGATTACGATCCGTGGGAGCCGGTCAATGAACAGGTGTTCTCGTTTAACCATGACCTGGTCGACCGCTACGGGATGAAACCGGTTGCGACCGCCTGGGCTCACGTGCTGCCGGACCTGGTTACCCAGGGTCTGCTCAATGTCTTTGACAATCTCGAAGTACCCAAGCGCTTCGTGAACAATATGCTCCAGGGCCGCTTTCAGGGAGCCAACCGCGAGCTGACGCGGTTTCTGGTCAACTCCACCGTTGGTGTGGCCGGGGTCTTCGACGTCGCAAGCAGCTTTGGTATGGAAAAAAGTTACGCCGATTTCGGGCAGACACTCGGTGCGTATGGTATGGGTCCCGGACCCTACCTGATGGTGCCGTTCCTCCAGCCGCTGACGTTGCGCGACGGAATCGGATATGGGGTGGACAGTCTGCTTGACCCGATCGGTTACTTCGTCCCGTTCTTTGCCAATATCGCCCGCTCGGCGGTGAAACGAGTCAATGAGCGCGCGCATAACCTCGCGCTTTATCAGGACGTGGAAGAGTCAAGCCTCGATCTGTACGCGAGCGTACGCAATGGCTATTTGCAACGGCGCAAACAGAGTATCGAGAAGGCGGTCATCCAGCGCGATAACGAAACCGAATGGTCTCTCTTGCGCGGCTTGCTTTCCGACGGCAATGTTTCCATCGGAACGGCGGATGATGGCGGCGATAAGTTTTGAATTTGGGGCACATCCGGCTCCTCTGCTTCGGCAGCAACAATATTCGCAACCGATCGATAGGCAGTCAGTCACCACATGAAATCCCAGTTGTGGCCAAATTTCTTCGTTGTCGGCGCCGCCAAGGCCGGAACCACATCCATTTACGCTGGCCTGCGGCAACATCCCGACATCTTCATGTCCTATCCTAAAGAGCCGCACCATTTCACCCAGGTACAGCCTCCCCACGAACTCAGGTGGCACTTCGAAGCGCATGCCGAGCCGGAACGCTATCTGCGCCTGTTCGAGGGAAGCCGCGGTTTCGCGGCGGTCGGCGAGGCCAGCACCTCCTATCTATGGCATCCCGAGGTGGCGCGGCGAATTAGCCGCCAAGTGCCGGACGCGCGCATTATCATCGCTTTGCGCGACCCTATAGAACGCGCGTATTCCCATTATCTGATGCACGTACGCGAGGGGATCCAGCCGCTTGGCTTTTACGACGCGTTGGTGGAGGACCTCAATCGCACCAACGAGTCGTGGGCGCTTTCCCATTTCTACGTTGGAAAGGGTCAATACGCCCGCCAGGTGCGCCGCTATCTGGACGTGTTCGCGCGCGATCGCGTGAAGATCGTATTGTTCGACGATCTCAAACGCGACCCCGAAGCTGAGATGCGCGACATCGCGCGGTTCCTGGGCCTTGGCCCGGTGCCAATTGCCGGCGCCGACATCTCTCGCGCGCAAAACCCCTACCGCGCATCGCGTGGGCGCTGGGCCGAGATTTTGGCCGGCAGCAAATTGTCGCGGATGCTCGGCGAAACCATCGTGCCGCGCCGGTTAGGCTCATTCATTTATGAGCACATGCTGCTCAAACAGGCCCACAAGCCGCCAATGGATTCGCGCGCAGGGGATTTGCTGCTGGAATTCTACGGACCTGAAATTAGCGAACTGGAAAGAATGCTGGGAAGGCAAATGCCGGAGTTGCGACGCACATGGCCGCTTGCCGAGGAATCGCTGCCAAGGCTGAGGCGGCGCGCGAGCCGGTAGTCACTTCACAATCGCCGCGTGTCATTCCGAAGCCGCTCATCAACGCCCGCGCAGGGTAATGCAGCCGGAATCGCCCCGGAGGTTATGGCTATAGAAAGCATAACGGCCGGAATACCCACTGCCGATCGGACCGCAAGGCTCTCGCGTGCGGTCAAAACGCCATCACTCCGTGGGTTGGCGTTCATCTCCGGACTCGCATTTCTCGCATACCTCTTTTATCGCTTCGGCTCCGCGAGGATCTGGATTGATCTAAGGCTCATTGGCTGGCGCCTGGGATTAATCGTGCTTTTGGAATTTGTTGTGAGTGCAGCAAATGCGCTCGGCTGGCGGCGAATGTTTCCGCCTTTGACACGGACAGGCTCGTTCAAAGCGCTCTTCCTCGCACGCCTGGCGGCGAACGCCATCAACCAGACCCTCCCGACCGCGGCTCTGGGCGGAGAGTCCGTCAAGCTATTGCTACTGAAAGATCGGTTTCCGGTCTCTGTGACTACCGCCAGCATCTTGAGCGCGAAGGTCGCCGACGCTTTGTCGCGGGCGCTGTTTGTCGTGCTGGTGATGCTCGGCGCATCCCATTCGTTGAAGTTTGAAAGCTTGCCGGTTCAGAGTCTGACCATAGGCTTCACGCTCACGGTCGTGGGGATCCTGACCTTTATGACCATTCAGATCCGCGGCTTCTCCGGCCCGGCACGAAAAGCATTGTCGCGCCTGCCGTTCCTGTCCGGATGGCTCGAACGGATGGGACACGGTCTGGGACGCGTCGATGAGCACTTGCGCGAACTCTACCGGACCCGGCCATTGGACTTTGGCGCCGCGGTCGCACTGGGAATGGCCGGACTTTTGGTGGGCGTGCTGCAGGTGTGGCTACTGTTGTCCTGGATTGGGCTGCATCCCGGCTGGCTATCCAGCGCCGCGATCGAGGCCTTCGCCGTGCTGGTCAGCATGGTGCTGTTCGCGGTGCCCGCATCCCTTGGGGTTCAAGAAGGAGGCAAGCTGCTGATCTTTGCCGCCCTCGGGCTGCCCATCTCGGCAGGGTTGAGCATCGCGGTCGCCTTTCGGCTCAGCTCGCTGATGATTGCCGGAGCGGGTTTTGCGATTCTGATGTGGTTGAGACCGCACAAACTTCTTCACTGATCTCTATCGGACGCTTCGCGCCCATGGCCGAAAATCTTGACTTGCCTGGAGTCGTTGAAGTGAAACAGCCTGGATGCAAGAGATCGGACTAAGTTCCTCTATATCATGGCCTTCGACTGTCGGATTTGCCCTGGCATGGCTGGCATTGATGTTGGCCTGCAGCCCCTTGGCAGACATGGTGGCGACGCGATGGGTTCACAAGCCACCCAGCCTTGGCGCATTCCGCGGACTGCAACAATCCAGGAGCAGGCTGGTCGCCGGAATCGTCATCGCTTGGGTGCTCGGGAGATTTTTAGAGGAAGTTATTTTCCGGGGGATCGTCCTTCGATCGATTGAACAGCTATTGTCGGTTTGGCTGGTAAAGACGATGGCCGCTGGTATCGCGATATGTACCGCGAGCGCGGGAGCGGGTCTCCTGCATTTATATCAAGGTCTGCGCGCCGCGATAATAGTGACTCAGCTCTCAATTCTATTTGGACTGCTGTTCGTGTTAACCCGCTATAACTTGTGGGCCGTAATATTGTGCCACGGACTGTTTGACACGATCGCGTTCGTCCGGTTCGCCAAACGAAAATCCAGATATTCAAAATTTGAACCATGATCCGAGGCGGCCGATGGGGTGTCCGCAAACTCAGGCAGTTTCAGTTCCAGGCCGGGCAGGCGTTTCGCAGTGTTCGCCGTAGGCTTGCCGGACGGGGTAAAAGACGCACGCTTGAGCAAGGCGCGGCCTTTTCGCTTTTTTGAGCAGGTTGCGCTACAAAGTGTTGCAGGAAAGTCCGCCTTGGCGCACAGACATGGCATGGAACACCCGACTTAGCTCCAACAACGGGACGGCGCCGCTACTGTTGCCCGAGTCCAGGTCGCCGGATCAGGATGCCGTAATCCGCCTGCGCCTGGCCGCGGCCGTGGCTCTGATCGCAGAGCTGGTTCTTCCGATTTACGAGGCGATCTTTCTCACTCGCCCCGGCTTGCCGACGATCGAACTCCAGGCGATCGGGTTTGCTTTGACGCTGGCATTGCTCACGGCGACATGGCATCCGCGCTTTGTCCAGTTCTGGAAGCCCGCTGTGCTTCTGTTTGCCGCCGCAATGATCATCAGTTCCGGGATTTGGTCGATCAAAGGCGCCCTACCGGCGCGGTTCCTGTTCCTGCTGGTTCTGCTTCCGGTGGGTGGAACCTGTCTGCCGTGGGAGACCCGGTGGCAGGCGGGAATGAGCGCCATCTGCATCATCTTTGGCTCCGCCTTTGTCAGCCAGATGGAATGGCGCAGCGGCCTGGTAATCTCGGCGCTTTCGGCGATGGTTGCTTCGATCCTCGGCTCGCACCTGGTGAACGAGGTGTTAACCCGCCAGCGCGGGCGTATCGGCTCATACCTGAAGGCGCTGACCCGCAGCGAGGAAAAGTTCCGCAAGATTTTCGAGACCAGCGTTTCGGCGCTGTCTATTTTCGCGGTGCCCGACAGTG
>Ga0126381_100000257_pt1 | contig 59526 bp, 59 predicted proteins | sample PanSoiMetPlot_28_FD_96465 | JGI IMG/M metagenome (GOLD analysis project Ga0126381, IMG submission 96465) | Tropical forest soil microbial communities from Panama - MetaG Plot_28 | ecosystem: Environmental > Terrestrial > Soil > Tropical forest > Bulk soil | place: Panama | collected 2016-02-17 | reverse complement strand
TTTCAGTTTAGAGGTTAGTCTCGCTTTGGTGGGAGTTAATTTCCTCCCCGGCTTACTTCCAATATTAGAAGCAATCGTTTTTGGAATCAACAAAAAAATGGATATTATTTTTGGTAGCTATGTACGGTTCCGTACCTAGCTCTTTACCTCAACGTCTGTGATTCCTTCCAACACCTTGATTGTAGAGCAGATATCCTCATCTCCATGACCGCGTGCGATGGCCGCCTGGAAAATCTGGCGGGTCAGCGAGGTCAGCGGCAGAGGGACCGCGAGCTCTTCCGCCGACTCCAGCATGAGCCCGATATCCTTGTGCATCCATTTTACGGAGAAGTTCGTAGTGAAGTCCCGCTTGAAAATAAACGGGGCCTTGTAGTCGATGAGTCCCGACTTCGCCGCGCTATTGGCGAGGATGTCGAGCATAAGGGTCGGGGGCACGCCCGCTTTGGTGCTAAGTACGATTCCTTCGTTGAAAGCCTGAAGAATATTGGAGAGCACCAGGTTTTGCGTGAGCTTCGCGTGCAAACCCATTCCGGGCCCGCCGCAGTAGTACAGCTTCTTCCCCATTGCTTCGAGGAACGGCTTCATTTTCTCGAAGATCTTTTCATCGCCCCCGATCATAAAAGTGAGGGTCGCGTTGGTTGCGCCGGGCGTGGATCCAGTACATGGGGCGCCGAGAAACTCGATTCCGGCCGCTACAAGAGCTTCATGGATGCGAATGCTCGCCGATGGACTGATCGTGCTTGCGTCCACCACGACCGCGCCGCGCTTCGCGCCATGAATAACGCCGTTCTCGCCGAGTATCGTTTTCTCGGCCATTTTCGTGTTCCCGACGCACAGAAAAATTGCCTCGGCATCCTTTGCAGCTTCCGCGGGAGTAGCGCACGCTTTCGCGCCTGCTTCGGATGCCAGTTGCTTCGCTTTGCTCCCCGTATGTGACCAAACAGCAACCTCGTGTCCTGCTTTGAGGAGATTGCGCGCCATCGGGTAGCCCATCAGACCCAAGCCAAGAAATCCAAGTTTCGCCATCACGGGAGATTGTATCGGAGATACAAGCGCCGAGCGCGAAATATGGCAAACTTGCATCCATGGCAGCAGCAGGATCCGTCGCCGCCGCAGCGGCCGCGGCGCGAAAGCGGAGAATTCTTTCCTCGAACGCATCCGGCACGGTGGTGACCGTAAGCCAGGAAGATTTCATCAGAGCGCTTGGCCTTGAACCTGAGCCTCTTGTGGTCCGAAGCGGCGTGACGCATTTCTGGTCGGATACGGTTCACAAGTACCGGCACCTTGCCTCCGTAAAGGGCTTGTCGTTTTTTTGCGAGACGCCCGAGCCGATCGAGCTTCCGGAAAACGTGATTCTGATCGACGCCGAAAAACTCGTCGTGCCGAGCGATCTATGAGCGTAGAATCTCTCTTCCTGACGGCGTGCGCCGCGAAGCTGGACCAGTCCGCGGACCGTATCGGTGTTTGCCTCGGTAAGCTCTCCGAAGATCAGGTCTGGGTGCGCGGGCACGAGAACGAGAACGCTGTCGGCAACCTTGTTCTGCACCTCTGCGGAAATGTCCGCCAGTGGGTCATGCACGGTCTGGGCGGACAGCCGGACGTGAGGACGCGCGACGCTGAGTTCTCAGCCGCCGGAGGATCCGCGCCCGGTGAACTCGCCTCTAAAGTCCGCCAAACAATCGACGATGCGCGCGCCGTGATCGCCTCCCTGCGACCGGATCAACTGACGGCCACCTACACGATTCAGAACCGTACCGTTTCGGGCGTGGAAGCCGTCCTGAACGTGGTGGAACATTTCGCGCAGCATACCGGTCAGATTATCTTCGCGACAAAGAACCTTACCGGTCTCGATCTTGGCTTGGCTATGCCGCGCAGGCGATGATTTCGCGTTGTGTTAATCTGTGGGTTTCCGCCCAATTTAGAGGAGTCCTGAACACCATGTTTCGTACCGTGGCAATCCGGTTGGGATTGCTTTGTCTCGCGTGCGCCGCCTTTTCGGCCACCGCTTCCGCCCAGGTGAAAATCGCGATCGTAAACGCCCAGAAGGCGCTTGCCGATTCCGACGAGCTGAAGAAGGCTTCGGCGGCTGTCGAAAGCAAATATAAGCCTCGTCAGGACGAACTGAATAAGCTCCAGGCCGATCTTCAGTCCATTGAGCAGCAGCTCAACAGCGGCAAGCTGAACCAGCAGGCTGCATCGGATCTGCAGGTACAGGGACAGCGCAAGCAGCGCGACGCGCAGCGACTTTCCGACGATCTTCAGGCCGACTTCGAGAAGGATCGCCAGGAGATCCTTGGTAAGGCTTCTCAGAAGATGCAGCAGGTGATCGCGAAACTCGCAGAAGAGAAGGGCATTGATCTGATCGTCGATGCGTCTCAGGCGCTCTACTTCAAGCCCGCGCTCGATCTGACGAACGACGCCGTCGCAGCATATAACAAAGCAAATCCCGCGAAATAGCCCCTGCCAGGCGGGCCGTCAGCATTGCGCCCGTAATAGACTTGCAGAGGGAGATCAACGGGGATGCCCAGCTATCTGGATCAGTATGGCGAGCGCGGCGCCGGAGAAGAGCGGCGCAACAAACTGATCATTCGATCGGTTGTATCCGCGCTCGTCGTGATCGTGATAACGAGTGTTGGCTGGTACCTGCTGAAAAACCGGCATCAGGAAGGCGTCGTCAAAGGTTTTCTCGGAGACGTTCGGCGCGGCGATCTGGCCGCAGCCTATCGGGACTGGGGCTGCACCGCGGCCAAGCCCTGTTCCGGCTACGATTACCAGAAATTTCTCAGTGACTGGGGGCCGCCCTCGTCCGGCGCGCACGACCCGCCCGATCCGGGCGTCCTCGGACTGACCGACAGCCAATCCTGTAACAACGGCGTTCTCCTCACCGTCGAGGTCAATCGGGCGCGCACGGAGAAGTTGTGGGTGGACAAGGGCGTCGATGCGATCAGCTTCGCGCCGTATCCTATCTGTCCGCACAAGAGCCCGTTCGCGATCATGATTCACCGCACGATCGGACAACTGAAAAAACCGCTGTTGAAATAGACTATTAGGTGACTAAATGAGCACGACCACCGTTCCCACTACCGGCGCTGGACTTGAGGGCGTTGTCGCCGGCGAATCAGAAATCTGTTACATCGACGGCTACGAGGGCATTCTCAGCTACCGCGGCTATAACATCCACACGCTGGCGGAGCACGCCACGTTCGAGGAGACCATTTGGCTGCTTTGGAAGGGAGCGCTTCCGACTAAAGCCGAAATCGCGAGCCTGAAGGCTGACCTTGTCGCCCACTCCGCGATACCGGGACAAGTTGAGACGTTTTTGAAGGCGAACCTGAAAGGCGCGCCGATGGATGTGCTGCGCACAGCGGTTTCGATGCTCAGCCTGTCCGATCCCGCCGCCAGGGATATGTCGCCTGCGGCCAATCAGCTCAAAGCGACGAAGCTCATGGCCCAGACTTCCACGATCGTTAGTTCTTTTGGGCGGCTGCGCGCAGGTCAGAGCGTGCTTCCGGCAGATCCGTCTCTCAGCTTCGCGGGAAATTTCCTCTTTTGCCTCACTGGCAAGAAGCCGGATTCGGTCATGGAGCATACGTTCGATGTCGCCCTGATTCTTCACGCGGATCACGAACTGAACGCTTCGACGTTCGCGGCGCGAGTCACTGCCGCGACGCTTTCCGATATCTACTCCGCGGTCACCTCGGCCATCGGCGCGCTGAAAGGTCCGCTGCACGGCGGCGCGAACGAAGACGTGATCAAGATTCTGCTTGAAGTCGGAACTTCGGACAAGGCAGTCGAGCGCGTACACGAGATGTTCGCGAAAAAGATCAAGATGCCGGGTTTCGGTCACCGTGTGTATCGCACCGAAGATCCTCGCGCCACGCACCTCCGCAAAATGTCCGAGGCGCTTGGCAAGAGCACCGGTCACGAAGATCTTTATCTCATGTCGAAGCGTGTGGAAGAGACTGTGAAGGGCGAGAAGAAGCTCAACCCGAACGTCGATTTCTACTCCGCATCCACGTACTACTCCCTCGGCATTCCGATCGATCTCTTCACCCCTATTTTCGCCGTGAGCCGGATGTCGGGCTGGACCGCCCACATTCTGGAGCAATATCACAACAACCGCCTGATCCGGCCGCGCGCCGAGTACAAAGGCAACGCCGACGGCATGCGTTGGGTTGCGGTGGAACAGCGTTAAACCAACTGCGTGGACGAGCGAGCCTTTTATACCGAATCGCAGGCGACAAAGCCGGCGGTACTGAACTGTCCCTGGTGCCGGTCGCAGGAAACCTACGAACTCAAATGGATGGTGCGCACGAAAAAGCCCCGCCTGCCGGGCGGGGCCGACGAGCGCGACCGCGCGCGATTCGCCAAGTCTCAGAGTTATATGGTGCTCCTCGATAATCAGGCGCAGTGCCGTAATATGCGTTGCCGCAAACGGTTCGATATTTCCGGCATCAAAACGATGGCATTTCTCTAGGCCGCACGCGCGGGAACTGTTACCGGTTCCGTTGACCGGTTCGGCTGCTCCGCTATGTAGCGTGTAAACTCCGCCCCGAGAAATACGATCTGCGTGGTGTAGTAAATCCAGACGATTACGACAACTACGGAGCCCGCAGTTCCATGAGCTGAGATGCTTTCGCGATGTACAGCCCGATCAGGTACTTTCCCGCCGTAAACAGGACCGCGGTCAGCAACCCGCCCCATAGCGCCGGACGCCATGAGATGCGGACGGCGGGCACGTAGCGAGACATCAGGCCGAATACGGCGGCCACGCCTGCGATCGAAATCATGAGATCCAGCGCCGCCGCGAGCGCTGTCGGCAGGGGGAACATGCCGCCCAGAAACGTGGTCGCGGCCGCAAGCGTGGCGGAAATCATCAGTGATGCCAGCAAGAGGAATCCGACCGCCAGCACCATTCCGAAAGAAAAGATCTCCTCCCGGATCAGAGTGACGATTCCGGAGCCCTCGTCTCGCTTCACGTCCCACATCTTGTTCAGCACGGTTCTTAGCTCGCCGAAGACGCCCGACGCGCTCAAAAGCAACGTGACGATCGAAATCGCCGTTGCAAGCATTCCGTGGTTTGGATTATTCTGGGCGCTCTCAAGCGCGGCCTGAATCGCCCCTGCGGCGCCGTACCCCACAAGCGCCTGGATTTGGCTGGTGATCTCGCGCATAACCATCGTGCGGTCGAATAACAGCCCGGAAATCGCGACGGCCAGGACGAGCAACGGCGAGAGCGAAAGAATTGTGTAGAACGCAAGAGCCGCTCCTAACCGCGGGGCCTCATGCGCGTACCAATCTGAAAAGATTTTCCTTGCCGCCGCGATGTATCGCCGCGCCATCACGTGGCGCTGCGCAGTTCGGGCGCCACGCGTAGTACACTGATCCCACTGCCCCTCATGACGGACCTTGCCGCCCCCGTTGTCCTGAAGCAGGGTGAGTTCTACCACAAGAAAACGTTTGGCCCGGAAACGATCAATCGCGGCGCCGTGCTCCTGGAGTGCGAGTGGAATGGCGGCACGGTCGAGTCCGGCATTCTCATGGGCTGCTTTTTCCGTTCGGGCTCCTTTCGGGGCGGGAGTTTCTGGGGCGGCGTTTTTTGGGATGGCGAATGGGTGGATGGCGTCTGGGAAAACGGCTTCGATCGCTCGGGCCGCTACCGTCCGCGCACCGATCATCCTCCGCATCGCTGAATGCCTTCTGTCTGCATCGCGGGGCCGCATCGCTACCCGGATCTCGCCCGTTTGTGGGTACGTGCGGTTATGCGCGATGTGGTTCCGGCGTTTCAGAACGCGGGCTGGAACGCTGAGATCCGCATCTATTGCGACAGCGGACTTGGCGCGTTTCCGCGCGAGTGGTTCACTGGGGTCGCGATGGAACAACCGCGCCCCGAAGCGCGTGACTTCGTTGAGTTTTATGACGCTGCTCTGTCCTACGACTTCGACTACATCTTCTTCATTGACGCCGACCTCTCGTTTGCCGATTCCTGCGTCATTGCGGAACGGCTTTCCTGGTTCGAAGAGAACGATCTCGCGGCGATCAGCTTCCTGAAGCGCGCGGCGCTGCCGGGCGTCTACGCGATTCTTTGCAGGCGCGAAGCATACGCGGCGCTCGGCCCGCGTGCGCTCGCGGCAACGTACGAGAGGCTCGATCAGTGGCCGGATTCCGTGAATCGCGGTCCCGGCGAGTGCGCTGCTCTCGCGCTGTCCTCGCGCGGTGGGCGCGTGGTCGACATAACCGCGGAAGCTCAGTCTTCGATCGCCGATTTTCATGGCACCACTGTGATTCGGGCCTCTCGCGAAATGTTCGCCGCTGTGATTGGTGAGGAGCGATTCGAGAATCTGATCGCCGGGAAACGTTATTTCTGTATGGGCGCTTACGACAATCTGTTACTTGGCGCGCTTTATGGAACGATCTTTTCGGAACCGTTTGCGGTGGGCCCGTCTGGTGAGCCCATGGCTGGCAGCGTTACTGAACTCGCTCTGCGAAGCATCCTGCGAAGCATTGAGAATCAGAATCTGATCACCGCGCTTTCGAACTACTTCAAACGGTCGAACGAAGCGATTCTCCGGCTGGTTCGCCGTGAAGGTCTGGATTATCAATTCCCCGCCGTAATCCCGGCGACATGGGGCGTATCGTGAATCCCGAGTTGACCGTTTTTACCGCGACTGTGTTTCCAGACGTCGCGAGACTTTGGCATGGATGTATTCGCCGAGCCTTTCCGGCGGATACGCGGATCGAGATCTTCCATGATGCCGCGGGTGAGCCTCTCTTGCCGGAACTCTATCCCGGCGCCGCGATCCTCGCTCGCAATCCGACGCGGCGCGACCACCACGACGCGTACAATGACGCGATCCGCCGCGCCGAGACGCCGTTCGTTGCGATTATCGACACCGATGTGTTCTGGGTTGCGCCGGATCTCTGGAGCCGGGTGCGTCCTCTTCTCGACGCGCCCGATGTAGCGGCCGTATCGTGCATCTCGCGCTCGCGGCGTCGCAGCCACGGTACTTACGCCGTGATTGCCAAAGCGGAGGTCTATCGCAAAGTATTGGATCGTTTCCCGGACGGCTTCTATCCCGCCGCGGAATACATAGACGAACGCGATCCGATGGAAGGCTCTCGGTGGTTCGACACCGGCGATCGGATGACTCAGGCGGTTTTCGATTCCGGGCATCGTGTGGAACTGCTGAACTTTGACAAAGCGGGCGATCTGGTCCGCTTCTATGGAGTGACGCTTACACGTCGCGGAGGAGATGCGATCGGAGAAAGGGCTCTGGCCCATACGTGCGGCTACAACAAATACTTCTGGCGCGGCTATGTCTGCAATCTGGTGATGCAACGCCTTCACGACCGCGTATTCGATGAGGGTCCGCGCTATTATTTCCCGTTCGGAGCCTGGCCATTGATCGAGAACTCGCTTACCGGCTCGCCTGAAGCGCTGACGTGGCGGCTGGATTTCCTCCGAAGAATGCTGGATGGCGCCAATAAAATCGAGAATTTCCTCCTCACGCCTGCGCGAAGCTGACTTTTACCCGATGGGCCTTCGGATGCGATTCGTGTCCGACTCGGCGCGCATCATGGAGGGGGCCACGACGGCGTATGGTCGCTATCCACGCGCCTTTCGCTCCCAAACGGACCTGACTGTGACGCTGACCAAGACGGTCGGGCTCGATTCGTCCGCGGAACCAGTTTACGAAACGACGCCGCTTCTTGCCTCCGTACACTTCCCCGGCGTCACGCGCGTCGCCGTTAGCCGTGACGGCAGTGCGGCGGAGGGACGCATCGCGGCTAATCTTCTGGCTGACGTTCCCGCCTTCCGGTATCACGTCCTTCAGTTCATCCTCGCGTCGATGCTTGAGCGCCACGGATTTTTGGGGTTTCATGCTTCCGCCTGTGTGCGCGACGGCAGAGCCATTCTCCTGCGCGGCGCGAGCGGATCCGGCAAGACGACCCTGGCTTACGCTGCCGTGCGTCAGGGATGGCAGACTCTAGGTGAAAGCGTCCTCTGGCTCGACGCGAACTCGGAGGTCACGTGCTGGGGGATGCCTTGGTGGTTTCATCTGCCCGCCGCCGGATTGCGACCAACTTTCACATTGAACGGGCGCGAGCGCGCCGAACTAGACCTCGATGCCGAATACCCCGGCGCCGCAGCGCCATCCGCGCGGGCGGCAGCAATTGTCTGGCTCGAACGGAGTAGCTATCCGAGCCGCATCCAGCGAGTTGGACGCGAGGAAATCGCCGCGCTCTGGCCTGCCGGAGCGTCCGGTATCGAAACCGAATTTCCCGGTTATTACCGCCACGTCCGGCGCCTCCTCGAATTGCCCGCCTGGAGGCTGTATTTTGGCCCTGACATTGACGTCGCGCCAGCCCTGCTCGCGCCCCTACTGACCCCTTAGGCTGCGCTAAACTGAGTATTTCCAATGGCGATCAGCCCGGTTCTCCTCGAAATCCTGATTTGTCCCGCATGCCGGGCGAAGGTCGAACTGAAAGCCGATCAAAGCGGCCTCCGTTGCGTTTCGTGCCATCGTCTGTATCCGATTCACGATGGCATTCCCGTTATGTTGATTGACGAAGCCACCATCGACGAATAGCCTCCGCGTGGCCATTCAGACCGACATAATCGATCGGCTTCCTTTGAACAGCCGCGTCGCTGTCATACGTCTGCGCTCGCTCGGCGACTGCGTTCTGTGCACACCTGCACTGCATCTTCTGAAGCGCGCACGCCCCGACCTGAGCCTGGCAATCATCGTGGAAGACCGGTTCGACGGCGTGTTCGAGGCTAATCCGGATATCGCTGCGATCCTTCCCCCTTCGGCGCGGGCACTCCGCGCCTTTGCGCCCGATCTCTGTCTCAACCTGCATGGCGGCGGCCGCAGCGCTCGTCTCACGGCGCTTTCTGGCGCCGGAACGCGCGCGGGATTCGATATCTTCCGCCCGTCCTGGATCTACAACACAGCGATTCCCACAGCGCAGGAAACCCTGGGAGTCGAACGCCGCGTCCATACCGCTGAACACGCCGCTTCCGCCATGTTTCACCTCGGAGTCCCACTGTCCGAAGTTCCGCGCGCCCGTCTCTATGCGCCCGAAGGACGCTCTCCCCACGCGCCGGCTGGGCAGTATGCCGTGATCCATCCTTTTGCCGCGACACCCGAAAAGACTTGGCCAGCGCATTTCTTCCTCGAACTGGCGGGGCAACTCGAATTTCAAGCAGTGGTGGTCGGAAGCGCGGCTGACGACTTCGGTCCATTCGCATCTCTTTCAATGGCGCCGGGTGTTCCTCTGTCCGAACTCAAACGGCTCATGCGGGACGCGTCGCTGTTCATCGGGAACGATTCCGGTCCCGCCCATGTCGCCGCGGCGTTCGGCGTTCCCGAGGTCGTGTTCTTCGGACCTTCCGATTCCGAAATCTGGTCCCCCTGGCGCACCTCAAATGTTGTGCTTAAGGGTGAACCCATCGCGGCCATCCCGGTTTCCTCCGCGATAGACGCCGTAGAAGCTCTCCGTTCCCGCGACGGAGTCGCAGCCCGGTGAGCCCCGGTCTCCGTCTCGCCGGATACGCGCGCCGCTATTGGGGACTCCTCGCACTCTCGGTCATTCTCATGGCCATCATGGGCGCCATGACCGCCATGCGCGTCATCCTGATCAAGCCGGTGCTCGGCCGCGTTCTGCGTCCCACGCTTGATGCCACTCCCGAGCCCATTTTCAGCATTCTAGGCCACAAGCTTTATCTCGAGAACATCTTTCCACCGCAGATACACAACATCTTCGTGATTGTGGCCATCTCGATTCTGGTTGTTTTCCTCGTGCGCGGCATCTGTGACTACCTGGGCGACTACCTCACCAGTTTTGTCGGCTTCTCAGTCGTCACCGATCTCCGAAACGAAGTCTTCGAGAAGGTGTTGCGGCATGGCGCCGCGTTTTTCGAAGCCACCTCGACCGGCCGTCTGATGTCGTCGGTCATGAACGACATCGACAAGATTCAGGTCGCCTGCTCGGATATGTTCGCCGACCTGTTGCGCCAGATCTTTTCGATGATTGGACTGCTGATCGTCATCTTCGGAACCGACTGGAAACTGGCTCTCTTCGCTCTCACGCTGTTCCCCTTTGTCCTGATCCCGACCGCTCGCCTCGGCAAGCGGATTCGGCGCACGAGTCGTCGCACGCAGGAAGCCACCAGCGAAGTCACGCAGGTGCTTCAGGAGGCGATCTCGGGTCATCAGGTGGTCAAGGCTTTCGGAGCGGAGCCGTATGAGATCCGGCGTTTTCGCGCCGCCGCCGATCGTCTGTTCCGTATGAACATGCGATACGTGCTGATTCAGGGCATCCCATCTCCATTCATCGAGTTCATGGGAGCGCTCACCTTCGTCGGCCTTCTTTGGTACGGACGGGTCGAAATCCGCAACAACGTTCTCAAGCCCGAAGAATTCATGAGCTTTCTCGCTTCACTGCTGTTCCTCTATGAGCCCGTGAAGCGCCTGACGAATCTCCACAACATCTTTCAGCATGCGATCGGCGCTTCCGAAAAGGTCTTTTCATACCTCGATCAGCCCGAGGAGATCGCCACGCGTCCGGGCGCCAAGGCGCTTACCTCGTTCCAGAACGGCATCGCGTTTGATAGCGTGTCGTTCCGTTATCCCGGCGCATCAGGTATGCAGTTGAATGCGATCTCACTGGATATTCGCGCGGGAGAAATCGTCGCGCTTGTTGGCCCGAGCGGGGCGGGGAAGACCACTCTCGCGAGCCTTCTCCCGCGATTCCGTGATCCCGATTCCGGCGGCGTGCGAATCGACGGAATCGATATCCGCGATTTCACCCTGAGTACTCTGCGCGATCACATCAGCCTTGTTGCTCAGGATACGTTCCTGTTTAACGACACGGTTGCGAACAATATCGCGTATGGCATGACGAATTATGATCGATCGGCCCTAGTCGTCGCTGCGCGCGCTGCCCTCGCGCACGATTTCATCGAGCGGCTGCCGCAGGGTTACGACACGGTCATCGGCGACCGCGGCGTCAAGCTCTCGGGCGGCCAGAGGCAGCGCCTCGCCATCGCCCGCGCGATACTGAAAGACTCTCCGATCCTGATCCTTGATGAGGCGACGTCTCATCTCGACACCGAATCGGAAATGCTCGTCCAAAAAGCCCTGGCGAATCTCATGTCCGGACGGACGGTCATCGTGATCGCCCATCGTATTTCGACCATCCGGCGCGCCGATAAGATCGTCGTGCTGGATAAAGGCCGAATCGTCGAAATCGGCACTCACGGCGAACTACTCGATCATGGCGGAATCTACCGCCGCCTCCATGAGTTGCAGTACCTCGGCGAGGGCGCGGCGGCCGTCGACCTTTAGGGCGCCTCAGTCCTGCGTCCGCGCGCGAACCAGACGATCAACCCGGCGGCAAGGCCCGCCAGAAATCCCTCGAACGAGCAGAGCCCCGCGCTCGGACCGGTCGCTCGCACCCGTACTTCCCCCGCAGGGTCTGGCGTCTCCAGATTCTTCCTTACCTCGTCGAGAAGCGAGCGCGCGGTGTCGAGCGCGTTATACCGGTCGTCGTCGGTAAATTCCACCCTGCATCTCTGCGGGCCCTCGCGCTCGATCACCGTATTCGAGCGAACCTCGGTTATCAGCTCGCCTATTGGCATATAGTCGAACGCGCGCCGGTAATACGGGCTCTGCGCAACGACTCGCGCCAACGATTCGGGCGCGAGTGTGCGGTCGGCCGCGAGTTCCACCGGAACCTTCGAGCCCGCGAGGACTGATCCATGCCCCACGTATCTGCGGGGGAGCGTGAGAGAAATGGCGAATCCGGCAAGAGCGCCGCTGAAAGCGAGCATCGCCAGAATACGGCGCAGCATCGATCAGGCCGTTTTGTCCGGCGCGTAGCAGAGCGGATTCAATGCGCATTCGGCGCACTTTGGCTTCCTGGCGATGCACAGCGCCCGGCCATGATGAATGATCTGGTGCGAAAACAGGATCCAGCGGTTGTTCGGAATGATCTTCATCAGATCCTGCTCGATCTTCACCGGGTCGTCGTGTTTCGTCAGATCCAGCCGCCGCGAAACGCGCTGGACATGCGTATCGACGACTACTCCGGAGGCAATCCCGTAGGCTGTTCCCAACACAACGTTCGCGGTCTTTCGCGCCGCGCCGGGTACCGTGATCAGCTCTTCCAGCGTGCGCGGGATCTTCCCTCCAAATTCGCCGGTGATCTTCTTCGCGGCCCCGATTAACGATCTTGCCTTGTTGTTGAAGAATCCGGTCGACCGGATATCGTTGGCCAGCGTCTCCTGCCGCGATGCGGCGAAGTCTTCCGGGGTCGGGTATTTCTCGAACAGCCCCGGCGTTACTTCGTTCACGCGCTTATCGGTGCATTGCGCCGAAAGAATGGTGGCGACGAGCAGTTCCCACGCGTTCCGGTGATGCAGCGCGCAGGTCGCATTGGGATACATCTCATCGAGCTTTTCGAGAATCGCGGTGACTCGAGCGGCGCGCCCCGCTTTGGTAGTGGGTTTCGGGACCTTGGTCTTCACCGGCATTATTCGTATCGTAGGACCTCGACCGGCGTGATCCTCGTGGCGTTCCTCGCCGGATACAAAGTTGCCAGCAAGCTTACAGTCAGCGCGGCGGCCGCAATCCACGCGCCATCCCATCCGCGCGGCTCAAACGGAACGAAGCTTAGCGAATAGACTGATTCGTTCAGCGGAACGAGATGATATCGATCCGCGAAATAGCAGAGTGAATATCCGACCACCAGTCCGATCGCCGTTCCCACCAGCCCAATGATCGCGCCCTGGGCAACAAAAATCCGCCGGATCTGCCGCCGCTTCGCGCCCATCGACATCAACACCGCGATGTCGCGATACTTCGTCAGCACGACCATCGTCAGCGTGATGAAAATATTCAGCGCGCCGACGAGTTCGATCATTCCGATTGTGATCCAGGTGACGGCTCGCTCCATTTGGAGCGCATGGATGATGTCGTGGTTTGCCTCCTGCCAGGGCTCTGCCGTGTAGCGTGGTCCCACAACCCGCTCCGCGTCCTGCGCAATCTCACGAGCGCGGTCGATATCATCCACACGCAGTTCGATTGAATTCACCACATCGTCGGTAGTGGAAAGCAGCCTCTGCATCGCCGGCAGGCTCGCGTAAGCCCAGGTGTCGTCCACCTGATAGAAGCCGGTTTCGAAGGTCCCCGCAACCCGGAACCGCTGCGGGTTAATTCGCGGGCCTTCCGGGGTCATTTCACCCTCCGGGCTGATGACCGTGACGACGCTGTTCAGCTTGAGCCCCGTATCTTCTGCAAGCTTCGAACCAATAATCAGTCCGGGCAGTCTGCCTTCGGAATCCCTCAATCCGTCGATTGAACCAGACTTGAGGTGGCGCAAGGTTTCGCTTGTCGCCAGTTCATCCGCCGGCCTTATGCCCTTTACGGTCGCGTACTTCCCTCGTATGGGGCCGCTGACCAGCGCTTCGTCGTAGAGCACCGGCGAAACGGCGACGACATGCCGAATCTTCTTCAGCCGCGCGCCCAGCGCATCGTAATCAGCGATTCCCGCCCCGTTCTTTGCGAGAACGTTGACGTGCGCTGTGGCCGCCAGCAGGTTCCGCTGCAGGGTGTTGCGAAATCCGTTGTTCACCGCGAGCGAGACGATCAGCGCCATCACTCCCGCCGCCACGCCCGCGATCGAGATCACGGTAATGACGGAGATCACCTTCTCCTTGCGGCGCGCCCGAAGATACCGCCCCGCGATGAAGAATTCGAAGGTCACAGTCGGCGCAGCTTCTCCGCGATCCCGATCTCGCCTTCGGGGCGTAACAGGGGAAAGAGAATCACATCCCGGATTGATTGCGAGTTCGTCAGCAGCATCGTGAGCCGGTCGATTCCCAGACCTTCGCCGCCCGTCGGCGGTAACCCGTAAGACATCGCCCGGAGGTAATCCTCATCCATCCGGTGCGCTTCGGCGTCGCCACGCGCGAGCATGCCAAGCTGCGCGTCGAAACGCCGGCACTGCTCGATCGGATTGTTGAGCTCGGTGTAAGCGTTTCCGATTTCCATTCCTGCGATGATGATTTCAAACCGATCCACCATCGCCGGATCCTCGGGGCTGTTGTTCGCCAGGGGCGAGACTTCGACCGGAAACTCGTAGATGATCGTAGGCTGAACCAGCTTTTTCTCGGCGTGGATTTCAAACAGGTGCGCAAGAGCTTCGCCGGGCGTCACCTTGCCGGTCGCCTCCCGCAGCCACTCGGGGTCGCGAATCTGTCCCGCACTGGGCCGATCCCCACCTTCCCAGTATTCGATAACGGCATCGCGCATGGTCAGCCTGCGGACATTCCCGAAATCGAGCTTCTCTTCGCCATATTCGACGACCGTGCCGCCTGTCGCATCGATCGCCAGTTGCTTCAGCATGGCCTCCGTCAGATCCATCATGCCTTTGTAATCGGTGTAGGCCTGATAGAACTCAACCATCGTGAACTCGGGGTTGTGACGAGTCGAGATTCCTTCGTTGCGAAAATTCCGATTGATCTCGTATACGCGATCCAGCCCACCCACCACGAGCCTCTTCAGGTATAGTTCCGGCGCAATACGCAGGTACAGATCGATATCGAGTGTGTTGTGATGCGTGACGAACGGCCGCGCTGCAGCGCCGCCGTAAATCGCCTGCATCATCGGCGTTTCCACTTCGATAAATCCGCGCTCTTCGAGTTGCCGGCGGACAGATGAAATGATCTTTGCGCGCGTTACAAAGACCTTCCGCGAGTCGCCATTCGCGATCAGATCCAGATACCGCTGCCGGTAGCGCGTCTCCACGTCCTCAAGACCGTGCCATTTCTCAGGCATTGCCAGAAGAGTCTTGGAAAGGAATTCCAGCTTCTCGACGTGAAGGCTCAGTTCCCCGGTGCGTGTGCGGAACACGTAGCCTTCCGCTCCCACGATGTCGCCCAGATCCAGCAGACCGAAAAGCGCATAGTCCCGTTCCGGCGCCGCATCCTTACGGACGTAAAGCTGCAGCCGTTCCCCGTTCTGCTGAATGTGCATGAACCCCGCTTTGCCCATCCGCCGGACGGTCTGAATGCGTCCTGCCACGGAGGCCCGAACCTCGGGGCCAAGCTCCTCCGCCGTCTTGTCGCTGTAGTCGCGCAGGATGTCCGGGACGTTGTGCGTGAATTCGAAGCGCTTGCCGAAGGGCTTGTATCCCAGTGCTTCGATGTCGCGCACGCGGGCCGCGCGCTGTTCAAATAACTCGTCTTCCAGCGGCAAAAGGTTCTCCTGTAAGGGGGTAATTGGTTATTATAAGTAATCCGGTTTTGCGGTCCCGACCGCGTACGTCCAATCTTTGACTCGATCGATTTCCGTTGTTATTCCCGCTTACAACGAACAGGCGCGCCTGCCAGAAACGCTGCGTAAGATCGAGACATATTTTTCCCGTAAAGAATGGGGGTTTCACGAGACCATCGTTGTTGATGATGGCTCGAGGGACGGCACTCTCGCCGAAGCGATCGGTTTCTCCAACGGCAATCCCAACATCCGCGTGCTCCGCAATCCGGGCAATCGCGGTAAGGGATATGCGGTCAGGTACGGCATGATGGAAGCGCGCGGCGACTGGCGTCTTTTCAGCGATGCCGATCTTTCCACGCCTATCGAAGAGCTCGACAAGCTTTGGTGCGAATTGCTGAAGCGAAGAGCGGATATCGCGATCGGTTCACGCGCTCTCGACCGCAGCCTGATCGGAGTCCATCAGCCCGGTTTTCGCGAGACCGCGGGCAAGTTCTTTAACCTGGTGATGCGCGCCGCCACCGGACTGCCTTTCGCCGATACGCAATGCGGTTTCAAACTCTTTCGCGCCGAGGCGGCCCGGGAGATCTTCGCGCGTCAAACACTGGAACGCTTTGGCTTCGATGTCGAGATCCTGTTCATCGCCCGAAAACTCGGATATTCAACGATCGAAATACCGGTGAAGTGGAATCACGTGGAAGGCAGCAAGGTAGGTATGTTTACCGGCCTGCATGCGTTTGTCGAACTGGCGCAGGTTCGTCTGAACAGCCTGACGGGCCGCTATGGCCGCTGATCTGATTCATCGATTCGCGCCGGGCGCGCGGCCGCTTACGATCCTCGCCCTGCATGAAGAAGGCGCGAACGAAAACGATCTTCTGTCGATTTGCCGCGCCGTCGCTCCAGGAGCAGCCGTGATCAGCCCGCGCTTACCAGCCACTCCGGCGGTCCTCGCCGAGTGGCTAATCGCGGCCTCTGCGCGCTATTCCTTCGAGCTGTCCACCGTGCGCGCCCTTGGCTACTCCAGCGGCGGAGATCTAGCTGTATCCACGATGCTTGCTCACCCGGGGGCGCTGCCCGGCGCGGTACTCTTTCGGCCGAGGCTCGCGGCGCGGCCCAAGCTCATCCCACAGTTGTTCGGGGCGCCCGTACTTCTGGTCGCAGGATCTCGCGACGAGCATGTCGCGCTTGGGGATTCCGAAGCTCTGGGCCGTCTTCTTTCCGAGGCGGGCGCTTCTGTCGATTTCGCGGTTGTGGAATCGGACCACGGTCTCACGCCCCACGACTTTTCGCTTGCGAAACGCTGGTTCGCGGAGAAACCCGCCTAAGCCCGCAGAGCTTCGTTCAACGAACCCTGCCGGTAGCCTTCGAGATCCAGCGTCACGTACTTGTATCCGAGGTTCTTGAATATCGCGGTGAATTTCCGCGCCATCTCGGGATCCAGCGCTTTCGGCAGCTCTTCCCGCGCGATTTCGATCCGCACGAGCTCCCCGTGGAATCGTGTTCGGAACTGACGGAACCCGAGGGCCTTCAGTTCCTCTTCGCCGACCTCGACCATGCGAATATTCTCAATCGTCACCGGTGTTCCGTACGGAATGCGCGAACTCAGGCAAGCTGCGGCAGGCCGGTCCCATGTGGGTAGTCCCGCGCGTCGCGAAAGCTCCCGGATCTCGGCTTTCGTGAGATTCGCGTCCACCAGCGGAGCCTTCACGCTGTGCAGTTTCGCCGCGCGCTGCCCGGGCCGGTAGTCGCCCAGATCGTCCTTGTTCACGCCATACACGACCGTGGCGCCACCCCGCTCGCCCGCCACGTGGTCCAGAACCGTGAACAGCTCGTCTTTGCAATGAAAACAGCGGTTCGCGTCGTTCTTCACGTAGTCCGGATTCTCGAACTCGCGCGTTTCGACGTACTCATGCCTGATTCCGAACTGTCGTACGAACTCCTCCGCGTCGCGCTTATGCGACGCCGGAATAGACGCGGAATCAGCTGTAATGGCAAGCGCGTCATCGCCTAAAGCTTGATGAGCCGCCCACGCCAGATACGCCGAATCCGCGCCGCCCGAATAGGCGACAATTGCCCGCCGCATTTCACGCAATGACCGCAGCAGCGCCTCTTCCTTCGCGGCGAGGTCCGCTCCGGTCTGCAATTCGACGAGCGTCATATTTCGATCATATTAGATGTCCCGCCGGTCGCAGGACATTGTCTCGAATCAGTCCAGTGCGTCTGGGACGTAAATACCCATACGCTGTTTCACGAGGGTCACGGTCGCATTCGCTACCGGAGAAACCGCTTCCGCCCCTTCCCGCAAAACGGTGTCGAGATAGCCAGGTTCTTCCACAATCTCCCGGTATCGCCGCTGAATGGGCTCCAGCTTCGCGATGGTCACTTCGGCGACCTGCTTTTTGAGGTCTCCGTAGCGCATGCCGGTGAAGTGGGAGCGCATCCGCTCGGCTGGCCATTCCGAAAATGCCTGGAAAATATTCAGCAGGTTCGCCACGCCAGGCCCCATGGTTTCGAAATCGACCGCCGGGCTCGAATCGGTTGTCGCCCGCATGATGGTCCTGCGAATCCGATCCGTGGGATCGAGCAAAGCGACCGCATGCCCGGACCCCTCCGCCGATTTGCTCATCTTCGCCGTCGGATCGTCCAGCCCCATGATCCGCGCGCCGACCGTGGGAACCTTCGTAGCCGGCATCGTGAACGTATCGCCATAAAGCGAATTGAATCGCTGCGCGATGTCCCGCGTCAGTTCGAGGTGTTGCGTTTGATCTTCGCCCACCGGCACCGCGGATGCCTGATAAAGCAGAATATCCGCCGCCATGAGCACGGGGTACTGAAAGATTCCGTCGCCAATGGATTCCTGCGCGGCCGATTTCGCCTTGAACTGCGTCATCCGCTCCAGCCATCCCATTGGCGTCACGCAGGTTAGCAGCCATGCGAGCTCCGCATGGGCTGGTACGGACGACTGCACTACGATTCGAGAGTGTTTCGGATCGATTCCCGCCGCGAGAAACAAGGCGGCCAGTTCCCGGATCTTCGCGCGCAACTCTTCCGGCTTCTGGTACACCGTGATCGCATGCAGATCCACGATGCAGAAAATGCTTTCGTAGTCGTACTGGATCCGCACCCAGTTCGCGAGCGCGCCCAGATAGTTGCCGATGTGGAGATTTCCGGAGGGTTGTACCCCCGAAAGAACCCGGGGCGCCGCCATCAGGATTGCGGCTGCAGTTGCTGGTGCCGGGCCCGGACGATCTGCTTCCTTTCGCGCAGGTAACTGAAGAATTCGCCGCCTTCCCGCAAGCGTCGTACCAGCATTTGCCGGTCGCCAGCCATTTCCCGAATGAATCGGAGTATCGGCTTCTGCCGGAAGTAGAAGCGCCGGTACATCCGCTCCACGGCGTCCTCAATCTCGTCCGGAGAGAGGTGGCTGTAGCGCAGTGTGGAAACCTGTAGTCCCTTGCCGGAAATGAGCGCGCTGCTGTCCAGCCAGCCGTTATCGGTCGCCTGGCGGTAGAGTTCGGTACCCGGATAAGGAGCGGCTATTGAAACCTGAATGGAAAACGGGTCGATCTCCTGCGCGAATCGGATCGTCTCTTCGATCGTCTCCTGCGTCTCGATCGGTAATCCAATCATGAACGTCCCGTGCACCCGGATGCCCAGCTTGCGGCAGTTCCGCATGAACTCACGCGCAGTATCCAGGACCAGGCCCTTCTTAATGCGGTTCAGGATCTGCTGATTGCCCGATTCAAATCCCACCAGAAGCAGACGGAGTCCGTTGTCGCGAAGCGCCTTCAGGGTCTCGTAATCGAGGTGAGCCCGGGCGTTGCACGACCACGTGAGTTTCAGCTTCTTCATGCCCTTCGCGATCTCGACCGCGCGTTCCTTGTCGATCGTGAATGTGTCGTCGTCGAACATCCACTCGCGCACTTGGTCTCCGAAAAGGGCTTTGCCTTCTTCCATCTCGCGGATCACCGCCGCCGGGCTCTTGGTTCGGTATGCATGTCCGCCGATGGTCTGCGGCCACAGGCAGAAGCTGCATTTCGCCGGACATCCGCGTCCCGTATAGAACGAAACGTAGGGATGCTGAAGATATCCGATGAAGTAGTTTTCGATCTTCAGGTCCCGGTGATAGATCGGCAGAACGCTCGGCATCGCGTCCCAGTCGTGGATCAGTTCGCGTTCGGCATTGTGGTGAATGCGTCCGTCGCTGTCGCGCCAGCTGAGTCCCTTGATCTCGCTCCATGGAAGACCCTTCGCGACATCCAGACACGTATAGTCGAATTCGTTCCGGCAGACAAAATCAATCACCGGCGCTTCTTTGAGCGTCTGACCCGGCAGAACGGCGACATGGGCGCCGATGAATCCGATCTTCGCGTGAGGGTTTTTCGCCTTGATCGCCTCGGCGCACTGAACGTCGTTGTTCAGGGATGGCGTGCTGGTGTGCAGAACGAATAACTCGTAATCGTTCGCGATCGCCATGACGTCCGCCATCGTCTGATGGTGCGGAGGCGCGTCCATGAGCTTGCTGCCCGGGACGAGCGCTGCGGGCTGGGCCAGCCACGTCGGGAACCAGTAGGACGTGATTTCGCGCTTAGCCTGATAACGTGCGCCTGCGCCGCCGTCGAATCCGTCGAACGAGGGCGGGCTGAGAAATAGAGTCTTCTTCACGGTTTACGAAACCTGAATCTCATTATTGTTGCATGTTGACGCGTCGAATCACTCCCCGACGCGATCGAATCGGGAAACGCTGGCATCGGCTAACTTCCGGGCGGGCTTGCGTTTGCCTCGGGACAGCCGGATCCGGACGATCCCGCAGCTCGCCGCGGTGTGTCATTTCAGAGGATTATGTGGCGAATTTGACACGCCGACAGAGCGCGAAATGGCTTCCGTCTCATGCAGTTACGTGTCACCATGGTACTTGCGATTTGAGACGACTATTCGCTGGCCTGTATCCGTGAGCGGGATTGGGCTGCACAGTGGCGTGCCTGTTTCGATGCGAATTACTCCCGCGCCCGCGGGCGTCGGTATCGTCTTCCGCCGATCGGACCTCGAGTACTTCCCCATTCCCGCAAGCTGGAAGCACATCGCCCGTGTCAGCTATGCGACCAGCCTGATGCGGCAGGGCGTTCTCATCTCGACAACTGAACACCTGCTCAGCAGCCTCTACACGTCGGGAATCGACAACGCCTTCATCGAGATCGATAATCTCGAGGTTCCGATCCTGGATGGCAGCGCCAGGCCGTTTATCGAGATGCTGCGAAGGGCGGGCGTCAGGCCGCTGCGTCGCAAACGGCGTTACCTGCGCATCCGCCGCACCGTATCGGTTCAGGAAGGCGCAAAGCGAATCTCGATCCTGCCGGATGATACGTTCCGCCTTACCTGTGACATCGATTTCCCCGCGCCTATCGGCAAGCAGTCCCTCGAAATGGAAGTCACGCCCGAACGCTACGCCACTGGTATCGCGCCCGCCCGTACTTTTGCGCGCGAAGTCGAACTCGCGAGCCTCCGGGAAATGGGACTGATTCGCGGCGCGTCGCTCGATTGCGCCGTCTGCTTCACCGATACCGGCGTCCTGAATCCGGAAGGGCTGCGCTTTCCGGATGAAAGCTGCCGCCACAAGGCGCTTGATCTCATCGGCGATCTCGCGCTCCTCGGACGTCCGTTGCTGGGGCACGTCATAGCCGAACGCGCGGGGCACGCGATGCACACCGCTCTCGTCGCGAAAATCATGTCCGATCCGTCGCTCTACGAGATCGTCACGTTCGATCAGTTGGCCAGCCGCGTCGCCGAATCCCTGGTATCCTGAGCCGCATGGCCAAGCGCCGCAAAAAGGCGTTCGACGCGCCCAAAGAAGTGCGCGCAATTGCGCGTGAGCGCGTGGGTACAGTGAAGCCCGCGTTTCCGATAACGCCGAAATCGGCCCGCAAACCGAAGCACAGGACAGACCCACTCAAGGACGACCAAAAGCTAGAATAGCGGCGTGGAAGTTCATGAGCGCATGCGCGCGGAGTGGAACGAGCGTGCTCGCGAGGACGCCCATTATTTCGTCGCTTTCGGCCGCCGCGATCAGGACGACGAGGAGTTTTTCGCCACTGCGGCCGATGTTGTTCGTGAACTCGAACAGGAACTGAAGCGCCTTCCTGCGAACGTTCCGGTCGCGTCTCGCAGGGCACTCGAAATCGGTTGCGGTCCGGGTCGCCTGATGCGCCCGATGAGCCGGCACTTCGGTGAGATTCACGGCGTCGACGTTTCAGATGAAATGATCCGCCAGGCCAAAGAGAAACTGGGCGGCATCCCGAATGCGCACGCGCACCCCGCAAGCGGCAGCGACCTGGCGCAATTTCCAGACGAGCATTTCGACTTCGTCTATTCCTACGCCGTGTTTCAGCATATCCCGAGCGCGGAGGTTGTGTTTTCCTATCTGCGCGAAACCGTCCGCGTGCTTAGGCCGGGCGGAGTGGCGCGTCTCCACATCAACGGTCTGCCCAAAACCGCCAAAGCCTACACCACCTGGGAAGGCGTGCGCATTTCGGATGCGGAAGTCCGGGAATTCACCAGCACTCACGGCGTGCAGTTGCTCTCGCTCACCGGTATAGGCACCCAATACATGTGGACCACCTGGCGCAAGCCACCGGCCTGTCGCGTCAGGGCCATAACCAACGCGTTTTCGAGCGAGCAGGCGGTGCCCTCTGGCGGCCGCATGGCCTGCGCCGCGCTCTCGCTCTCGAATCTTCCCGAAGACTCCGACCTGAATTCGCTTCGCGTTCTGATGGACGGCGCGGAAGGCGTCGTGGCGTTTGTAGGTCCCCGCGCGGCCAACGGATCGAGTCAGGTGAACGTATTCCTTCCATCGGGCGTCCGCACGGGCTTCGTACCGGTTGTCGTGGAATCACGCGGACGCTCTCTGTGTCCGGTTAGCTGGATGCGCGTAATCAGAGCCGGTCCCTCCGTGCCGCGCCTCAAGGCGCTCAGCGATGGGGTGAATCTGCTGTCGCCGCAGCGAATCGAGAGTGGCCTCATGAAGGCCACCATTGAAGAAGCGGGTGAGATCGAAGGTTTCCGGGCGACGGTCGACGGCCTTCCCGTTCAGAACGTCGAGACGTTTCGAACGGATCCATTAGCCGACCTGTGGGAAGTCAATTTCGCAATTCCGAAATCAATTCGATCCGGAGGTCACGCGCTCGATGTCTGGCTGGGCCGCCGCTTGCTTGCCCATACCGGAATCGAGGTGGTCCGATGAAGCTGCTTCTTTGCGCGATCTCGATTACTGCTCTGGCCTATGCCGCCGACTCAGCGGAGACGGTTCTCCGCAGCGCCCTGACTGCCAGGACAGGTTCAGTCTCGCTGCCGACAGGAGTCATTGAAATCTCGCGAGAGATCGCTCTGCCGCCTGACGTCCATGACCTCGATATTCGCGGCTCCGGTACGACCCTGAAGGCTTCGGATTCGTTTCGGGGCCGGGCCCTGATCTCGATCCCCGCAGGACGTAACGTCAAAATCCATGACCTCACGCTCGACGGAAATCGTGAGGTCGTCGGTCACATCGCCGAATTACCGCCCGCCGGAACCGCAATGTCGCGGTTCGTCGCGGCCAACGGCATCGTCGCCGAGAACGTCACAGGTCTTGAGGTCGGGCCCATCAAAGCCACAAACATCGCAGGTTTCGCCATTCTCGTGAGCGGCAGCCATCAAATCCGCATTCATCACGCCGAGGTCACCGGGAGCGGCGGATGGAACTCAAAGCGGCGCAATAGCGGAGCGGGGGGCGTGGCCATCGAAGAAGGGTCATCCGACTTCCAGATTGATGGCTGTCTTTTTGGGGTAATTCGCGGCTCCGCCATTACCATCCTCGCTTCGTCGAAAGGGAAGATCCTCGAAAACGAATTTCGGGCGCTGGCGAGAGACGCGATCGTCGTCCGGCAGGGCACTGGAATTGCCATCACCCGCAACCATGCCGACCAGATCGGTGTTCCTCTGGAAGAAGTCGATTCGCCGGGAGCGCTCTGCATGCGTCTCGAGCGCTTCGATGACGGCGAGATCAGCGGTAACGCCTGCGCCGAGACCCTGATGGGGGCTGTTTCCGTCTCCGGTTCCCGCAATGTCATTCGGGGAAACCATTTCACCGGTCTGAACAACGCGCACAGCGACGCCGCGGGTATCTTCCTCGGTCAGGGATCGAAGGACATCACGGTGGAAGCCAATGAGTTGAGCGGCAGCGGCATGAGCCTGCACTGCATCGGCGCCGCCCCACAGGTCGCGCCAGGAGCGAACAAAATCCTTAAGAACGACTGCTCTGACGAGACGAGCGTTGCGCTGCTGCGACCCGCGACACCGCGTTGACCATCTTGCGCCAGGGCATCTTCTGCCAATCATCGATCGAAAGCATCTCGCCATCGCGCCACGACGAATAAAACCAGCGCGAAAGAATCGCGAGCTGTTCCATCCGCTCTGTAGACGTGGCGACCCTCTCGGGAACCGCGCCAACGGCTTCGCGCAACCGCGCGTCCAGCGAAGCCGCGCCTCTCTCAGCCAGCCGAAATTCCAGGCGCGTCAAACCCTGCCAGTAGCCCCCGCGCAGCCACCCGAGTTCAATAGCGTCGGGCTCGGCCGATGGAACGACTACGAACGCATGAAGCGCGGAAACCTCCCGCGCCATTTCGTCTGCAGCCGCGAGCGCCTGTTCGATTCGTTGCAGCCGCTGATGCATCATGGCGGCGCCTTCGAAGTCCATCTCTTCGCTGAGGCGGTCACGCGCCGCCGCCGTGGGCGCCACGAGCGACCGGCCGCTCGTGCGCAGGAACTCGGCCACTCGAACGCTCTCGCCGCGATACTCCTCCTCACCCACGGCAATCTGACAGGGCCGCAGGCATCGGCCCATCTCGCCGTAAATGCATCCCGGATGTTCTGGCGATGGCTCGAGGTCTTCCTGGCAGCGCCGCAACTGAAACAGATCAAGAAACTCAGATTCGAAACGCGCCGCGGTCGCCCGATTGCGAAACGGTCCGAAGTAAATCGCGGGCGCCCGTCCGATAGTCGTGGTCGTCTGCGTTCGCGGAAAGCGGTTGGACAGCACAAGCTTGACGTACGACGGCAACCGCAGCCGGATCTCTCGCCGGTAGTCCGCGCCCAAATGCCGCCGCGCGAGTTCCCACACCAGAAAATGCGCTTCCAGACGTGATCCGGTCAGACGATACTCGACCCGTGTCGCCGTCCCCCGAAGACTCAAGGAGCGCGAAGTCCCTTCCCGGGGGCCTAGCAACCTCCTCAGCCTGCGCCTCAGCACATTCGTGCGCGCAATCCACGGCTTTCCTTCGCGCGGCCATATGACAAGAACCGCAGGCGCATTCGGAATCGACTCGAGCGCCTCATCGAGCGCCGCCGGTTCTTCCGGAAGCGCGAACTCAACCATCGACCCCATTATCGGGCCCGCGCGAAAATGGAAGTTTCGCATGGTTCCTCAGCCCGATTCCCCATATCTCGTTGACGCGTCCGGCTACAAAGGCAAAGCCGACCGCATCCTGATTCCGGAGACCGAGACCCAGTTAGCCGAAATCCTGCGCGAGGCTTCCGCGGCATCTCAACCGGTCACAATTTCCGGCGCTGGAACGGGAGTTACGGGCGGACGCGTCCCCGATGGGGGGTGGGTATTGTCGCTTGAGCGCCTCAACTCCATCCGCATCGAACAAGGCTCTGCGGTCTGCGGCGCGGGCGCACTGCTGCGCGATCTCCAGGCGGCCGCGGCTCCCAGCCGTCAGTTCTACGCGCCCGATCCTACCGAATGGGGCGCCTCCATCGGCGGTACGCTCGCGACGAATGCCAGCGGGTCACGAAGCTTCCTGTATGGCGATACCCGCAGGCATGTGCGCGCCATCCGCGTCGCTCTCGCAAACGGCGAAGTCCTCGCCCTCCGCCGCGGCGAAAAGATTCCATTCGAGGCTCCTGTTCTGGCTGCGCCAGGTTCCACGAAAAACACCGCAGGTTATTACCTGCGCAAGGACATGGACTATCTCGATCTGTTCATCGGATCGGAAGGAACCCTCGGGGTGATCACCGAAGCCGAACTCACCCTGCTTCCTGCGCCGCGCGATCTCTTTACCGGCGTAGTCTTCTTCGAATCGGACGACGCGGCGCTCGCGGCCGTTGACGCATGGCGGCCCGTCCCCGATCTCCGAATGCTCGAATACATGGACGCTGCCTCACTCGACCTGCTGCGTCCTCGGTTCACCGAAATCCCTGCCGAAGCCCGCGCCGCTCTGCTCATCGAACAGGAAAACAAAGGCGACGCAGAGGAAGCGTGGGTGGAACGCCTGGAGAACTCGGGCGCGTTACTGGAAGCCTCCTGGTTCGCCACATCCGCCGCCGACCGCGAGCGCTTTCGCAAATTCCGGCACGCCGTTCCCGAAGCTGTGAACGACCTGGTCCGCCGGCGCAATCTCACCAAAATGGGCTCTGATTTCGCCGTTCCCATCGCAAAGAACCGAGAGATGCTTTCGGTCTACCGCGCAACGCTGGACCGCGAATTTCCCGGCCAGTACGTCATCTTCGGGCACATCGGGGACGCGCATCTTCACGCCAACATCCTGCCGGCCAACGACGCCGAATGGGCACGCGCCAAAGGACTGATGTCTGCCTTTGCCCGCGAAGCCGTCGAATTAGGCGGAACCGTTTCGGCCGAGCACGGCCTCGGCAAACGCAAGCGCGATTTCCTGTCGCTGATGTTCACCGCAGACCAGATCGAATCGATGAAACAAGTGAAGGCGCGGCTCGATCCGCAGGGTCTTCTCGGCCGCGGGAACGTCTTTTAGGCTTCGAAGATCAGACTTGAGCAGGTAACGCCCGACTCCGCCTTCAGCAGTTCCGAGAGATTAAGCTCCTGGACCCGGAACCCGGCTGACCGAAGAATCCCCGCAGTCCTGGGGAACGCATCCGGCATGAGCACGGTGTCACCCACCCGCAGAGCGTTCGCCGCCCCGGGCTCATCATCCGCGACTTCGATCAGCTTGTGTCCCTCAAACAGCGAATCGTCCACCCAGGTGCGGTTGATCAGAATCGTGTCGTCGCCAATAAAGCAGCATGCCGATTTCAGATGCAGGCAATCCTTTAGGCCGATCGGTCGAACCCGATATCCGAACGGATTCAAAAGGTCGCCCAGTTCGGCAATTCCCATTAGGTCCGTGCGGCCCGAAACGCCCACAAAAATCTCGCGCCCGATCCGCATGGCGTCGCCGCCCTCGAGGCTCCCGTACCCCGACATGCGGATCACCTTCCGGAACGTTGCCAGCGCCTCCGCCAGGCTTTCGCGCTCGCCCCTCCGGCTCTCGACCCCCATGGAAGTGATCACCGCCGCCTCATCCACCACAATCGCGGGATCCTCCACAAAAACCGCATCCGGGTAGTCGCTCAGGGCCGGCAGGGAAATCACATGTGCCCCCAGTTCCCGGAGCGCATCCTCATACGCTCGATGCTGCGCCTCGGCCCGCGGCAGATCGATTTCCTGCCGCGGGAGCCAGGTCAACTCGCAATCGCCGAGCGACTCACTGACGCCTCGCGTTACAGCGGTGATCATATGCGATTATTCCAGCGGCGGGCCGTCATAGCCGGGCTGTTGTGGTTTAGGCCGCGGTTTCCGCTCATCGTTGGAATACTTGAAATCCAGCGACACATCCACGACGTGTCTCTCCGGATCGATTTTCGGCTCGGCCCGGATATCGCCCAGGTTATCGAACAGCCCCTCTTCCTTCACCTTCTTCACGAAGTAATCGGGGTATTCGGCGGGAAACGGTTCGCCCTTTTTCACGCCCCACATCTTCCTGATTGCTTCCAGACCATCCAGCCCAAGCCCTTTGATCTCCAGATCGCCGAACATATACTGCGGCCCCGGATTCGGAATATAGAACGCATCCACCGTTTTCGTATCGTCGTGAATCACGCGGTCGGTGGATACGTCCACATCCAGGTAGCCCTCATGCTTCAACGACTCGCGCACCCGCGCCGCGCCATCGCGGATTTGATCGAAGTCCACGATCGTCATCTGCGGCGTCTTCGCCACACGAAGAATGTGCTTGCTCTGATCCGCCATCGGACCGCGCACCGCCACATCTCCCAATTTGAACTGCGGACCCTCGGTGAGCGTCACGGTCACGTCTATGCCTTTGACCTGTGTGGAAGGCGCCGTTTCGATCTTCGTGAACGCCACCCTCATATACCCGCTCTTCTCGTAAATCGGCCGGATCTGGCTATCCAGCAACATCCGGAAATTGGCTTCCGTGTAAGGCTGGCCGAAGGCCACTGCGGCGATTGCGTTTTGCAGGTCCGTATCCCGCACGGCTTTGTTTCCAACGAAATGAACCAGCGACACATTCGGCAGTCCTTCTGCGGGGGTGAACTGCGCCTCGTACTTCTTCTCGGCGAGCAGGACGATCTTGCCGCCCACCTTCATCGGCGTCTTCTTCGATTCGAGCAGCCGTTCGATTTCAAGGGTTGTGCGCTTCAGCGCACCCTCTGTTCCCGGAATGCGCCCGGGAAACAAAGGATCTTTCGCCTTAAGCCAGGCCGTCACCTCGGCCACGGTGACTGGCAGCGCTTCGATTCTTAAGGTATAAAGCGGCTCCATCTCCTGAACCTCGAAAGCCACCTCATATCCCGCTCCCTTTGCCGACGGCTTATACCGGCAGGCGACCGTTTCGAAGTACCCGGTAGCCAGCAACCGGTCCCGGGCCGCATCGAAATCCGGTCCCTCCGCCTTCTGCCCGATCTTCAGCCCGGACGCCTCGGCAATGCCCTTCGTGTTAAGAATCCTGTTGCCCTCAACTGCAATCGAATCGATGGGGAAGGCTGGCGCCTGAGCCTCCGCGCGGGCGCCCCCAAAAACCGCTAAAGCAAGGAAAAACAAAGAGATCTGCCGCGCCATCACTCTAATGGTAGTAGAGACGCGGCATGTAGAATGGAGTTACGTGACATACGACCTGATTGTGATTGGTAGCGGCCCCGGCGGCTACTCAGCCGCAGTGCGCGCCGGCCAATACGGCCTCAAGACCGCGATTATTGAGAAAGATCCGAAGCTCGGCGGCACCTGCCTTCACGTCGGCTGCATTCCGACCAAGGCGCTACTACACACTGCCGAGCTCTGGACGTTCGCCAACCACTCGGCGGACGAGGGCATCACAATCGAGAAGCCGACCCTGAACTATCCAAAGGTCGTTGAACGCAAGAACGGGATCGTCCAGAAACACGCTAAGGGCGTCGAGTTTCTGATGAAAAAGAACAAGGTGGACGTCATCGTCGGCTTCGGCAAGATTCTGGGCCCCGGCAAGGTGGAAGTGACGTCGTCCAAGGGCACTCAGGTACTCGAAACAAAGAACATCCTGCTCGCGACGGGCTCCGAGGCGCGTATGCTGCCCGGCCTTAAACCGGATGCGCAGACCATCCTCACGAACATCGAAATTCTCAATCTTCAGGCGGTTCCCAAATCGCTGATGATCATCGGGGCGGGCGCTGTGGGCGTTGAGTTCGCTTCGATGTTCCGCCGGTTCGGTTCGGAAGTCAGCATCTTCGAGATGCTCCCGCGCCTGGTACCGGTTGAGGACGAAGAGGTCTCCAAAGAACTCGAGCGCGTCTTCAAAAAGAGCAAGATCCGCGTCGAAACCGGCGCGAAGTGCAGCGACATTCAGAAGACCGCCAACGGCGTGAAGATGAAGGTCACGCTTTCCAACGGCAAAACGGAAGAAGTCGAAGCCGAGAAACTCCTCGTCGCCGTCGGACGTGCGCCGAACACTGCGAACATCGGGCTCGAAAAGACGAAGGTGGAAGTCGATCGAGGCTTCATCAAGGTAGACAAATATCAACAGACAGCGGAACCCGGCATTTACGCCATTGGCGATGTCGTTGCCGGAACGCCTCAGCTTGCGCACGTCGCATCGATGCAGGGCATGGTCGCGGTCGCGAAAATCGCGGGAAAACCGGCCACGCCGGTCAATCGGAACCGCATTCCCGGCGCAACCTACACGGAACCCGGTATCGGCAGCGTTGGATTGACCGAAGCCCAGGCCAAGGCCGCGGGCTACAAGGTCAAGGTCGGTAAGTTCCCGTTCGCCGCCAACAGTAAGGCCACCATCCTCGGCTCGCACGACGGGTTCGTTAAGGTTGTGGCTGATGAGAAGTACGGCGAGATCCTCGGCGTCCACATCATCGGACCTCAGGCCTACGAACTGATCTCGGAAGCCGTCGCTGCCATGGAAGCCGAAGCTACCGTGGATACGCTGATGCACACCATCCACGCGCACCCCACCATTTACGAGGCCGTCGGCGAGGCGTTCAACAACGTGTACGGCCTGGCCATCAATGCGTGATTGCGTTGTCGCCGATCTGGGCGCGATGCCTTACGGCGACGCGCTCCGGATCCAGCGGGAAATCGCCGAGCAGCGCAAGCGAGGCGAAGGCGTCGATCATCTGCTGTTCGTCGAACACCCGCACGTAGTGACCATCGGCCGTAACGGGCATCAGGAAAACCTCCTCGCGCCCGAACCGATGCTCCACGCCAGGGGCATCGAGCTCTACGAAACCGACCGCGGCGGTGATGTCACCTACCACGGCCCCGGACAGCTTGTCGGATACCCGATCATCGACCTCCGTGAGTGGAAACGCGACGTCGGCGCCTACGTGCGCGCGATCGAACAGGTCCTGGTTGATACGCTGAATGAGTTTGGCATTACTGCCCGCGCGATTCCGAAGCTGACGGGCGTTTGGGTCGGAAGCGCGGAGGAAGCAGCGGAAATCGAGGAAGCGAAGATCGCCGCTATAGGAGTGCACCTCAGCCGCTGGGTTTCTACCCACGGATGGGCATTGAACGTGACTACGGACCTGCGCTATTTCCAGTACATCGTTCCCTGCGGCCTGACGAAGCCTGTTACCTCGATGCGGCATTTGGGCGTCGAAGCGTCGATGGGCGATGTGAAGGACGCGATCGTCCGCAATTTCGGCCGGATTTTTGACTTTGATATGCGGCATGCGCCCGTGAGCGCCGCCGCGCTTATGGGAGAAATCGCTGTATGACAGACGTCGTGATGCCCCAGATGGGCGAGAGTATCGTCGAGGGAACCCTTACCAAGTGGTTGAAGAAAGCGGGTGATACCGTCGAGCGCGACGAGCCGCTCTTCGAGATATCGACCGATAAGGTCGATACCGAGATTCCCGCGCCTGCGGCAGGCGTCCTGACGGAAGTTCTCGTTCAGGAAGGGCAGACCGTTCAGGTTAATGCTGTCGTGGCTCGCATTGGTGATGGGGCCGCCGCGCCAGCGCAGCAGGCCGAACAGCCGAAGGCTGCTGAAAAGCCCGCCGCTCCAGCCGCCCCGCCTCAGGCTGCCGCGCCCGCTCCGCCGCCGCCTCCACCGGCTGTCGCGGCTCCGGTCGAAGAAGAAGCCAAAGGTCCCTCCGGTCCGTACTCCCCGCTGGTGCGCCGTATCGCCCGCGAGAACAATATCGACCTCTCAAAAATCACTGGCACGGGCGCTGGCGGTCGCGTGACCAAGGAAGACGTAGAGGGGTATATCAGCAAGGGCGCGGCTCCTGCTGCTCCAGCAGCGCCGCAGGCCCAGCCCGCCGCGCCCCAGCCGGTGCAGGCGCCGCCGCCTGCTCCGGTCGGCCAGGTCCAGCCCACGGCCAAGACACGCATCGAGCCGATGAGCAACATGCGGCAGAAGATCGCCGAGCACATGGTGATGAGCAAGCGCGTCTCTGCCCATGTCACTACCGTGCACCGCGTCGACATGACCCGCGTCGCGAAGATGCGGTCGAAGCACAAGGAAGATTTTGCTCAACGCTACGGAATGTCGCTGACGTTCCTTCCCTTTGTCACGCGCGCGGCGGTCGAAGCTCTTCGGGCTTTCCCGATCGTCAATGCCTCAATCGACGGAACCAACATCGTCTACCACAACGAGATCAACATCGGCATCGCTGTCGCTCTGGAAGGCGGACTGATCGTCCCGGTCATCCGCAGCGCCGACGAAAAGAACGTCCTCGGACTTCAGCGCTCTATCGTCGATCTCGCCTCTCGCGCCCGCGCCAAGCAGTTAAAGCCGGATGAAATCCAGGGTGGAACCTTCTCGATCACCAATTTCGGCAGCTTCGGCAGCGTGTTCGCCACGCCGGTCATCAATCAGCCGCAAGTTGCGATCCTGGGTGTCGGCACGGTGGAGAAAGTCGCCGCGGTGGTCGATGACGGCATCGCTATTCGCTCACAGTGCTATCTCGCCCTTACCTTCGATCACCGCCTGATCGATGGCGCGTTAGGTGATCAGTTCACGGGCAAAGTGAAATCGGTTCTCGAAAACTGGTCCGAAGACATTCTTTAGCCTCTACGGTGCCCGGATTTCTTCCATTCGGGCGCCGTTCCTGACTACGAGCGCCGCCGCTCCGGTCCGTTCAAAAAGTCAATAAACGGCGTCATCGCTTCGAACCGCTTCACCAGCTCCTTCTGCAGCTTCGATGTCGTTGCGATCGCAGGATCCAACGCCGCGAAAAGACAGAACTGCTTCCGCTTCAGGAGATCCATCGCCGGATGCTCACTATCGAATCCTTTCGGCGGCCGATTCGCGCTCTCACCCCAAAGCTCCCCGAGAACCTTCCGCAGCGCTGCCGTTTCGAACGTCTTCCGGAATTCCTTGTGGTTGTCGGCGATCCTTTTCCTCACCGCAAGAAGCACCGGCGGCTCGGGACGATACATTCCGCCGCCCACTTCGATCTCGTCGGGCGAAACCGAAAAATAGTATCCGGCTCCCGTGCCCTTACCCGCGTTGGGGCGCCAGAAGGACGCCGCAATGTGGGTCTTATACGGCGTCTTGTCCTTCGAAAACCGCGTGTCGCGATAAACCCGAAACACGCACTTCGCCGGCTCACCGACATATCGTGGCGCGAATCGCAGCATCTCGCCGTGGATCGTTCGCACCAACTCGATCATGGGCAGGCGCAGCTTTTCCTCGTATACGCTTTTGCGCGGAGTAAACCATTCGCGGTCGTTGTTTTTCTTGAGTTCACGCAGGAATTCAATGCCTTCGGGCGCGAAGCCCGGGAATGTTGTTTTCATGGCTTGGAAACTCGGATTTCTATAATCATTACAGCAATGAGCCTCGTTGGTGAGACGTTCCACCGCCTCGCGCAAATCCCCGGAATCCGCGTCGAACTCGGAGCGCACCTCGCGCAGTACACCCGTTTTGGAATCGGGGGTCCCGCCGATATTTACGCAGAAACCGGCGCGCCCCAAAGCTTCATCGACGCCCTGCGCATCGCCCGCACAAGCGGGCTGGAGAGCGTCGTCATCGGTGGAGGCACGAACCTGATCGTCTCGGACGAAGGCTTTCGCGGCGTGGTACTCAAGCTCGCGAGTGACCGCATCGAAAGAGACGGCCTCTCAGTGTATTTCGAAAGCGGGGCATCGCTCCAGACTCTGGTCGACTTTACTGTGGACCAGGGGCTCAAAGGCCTCGAAACGATGACCGGCATTCCCGGTTCGGCTGGCGCAGCGGTTTACGGAAACGCCGGAGCCTATGGTCACTCCATCGCGGAAGTAATCGAAACGGCGCGATTCTTCGACGGCGAAGCCATTCGAGAATTCAATAACGCCGAGTGCGAATTCCACTACCGTGAGAGCATTTTCAAAAAGCGCAAGGAGTGGATCATCTTCTCCGCGTCTCTCGCGATGAAGCCCGGAGACCCCGCCGAATTGCGCGCTACAGCGGACCGGATCCTCACGACTCGCAACAAGAAATACCCGCCCACAATGAAATGCGCGGGCAGCATCTTCAAAAACTTCTTATTCGCTGAACTTCCGTCCGATGTCGCATCGCAGGTGCCTTCCACTGTCGTAATCGAAGGGAAGGTTCCCTCCGCATGGTTCCTGGAACAGGTTGGCGCCAAGGGAATGAGCCGAGGCGATATCCACGTAGCCGACTATCACGCCAACCTGATCTTCAACGGAGGGCAGGGAACCGCCCGCGACCTCACCATTGTCGTCGGCGAACTCAAAGAGCGCGTCCGCGCACGGTGGGGAATTCCGCTCGAAGAAGAAGTCCAGTACGTCGGTTTCCCTGTTGAAGAAGCCGTTCCGGCCTAAACCTATTCGTAGCGGAGCGCAGTCATCGGGTCCACCCGTGTCGCGCGAGTCGCCGGAATAATTACCGCGATTACCGCAATCAGAGTCAAAATCAACGGCACGGCGACAAAGACCGTAGGGTCCCACGGTTTGACGCCGTAGAGGAAAGTCGAAATAAACTGCGCCAGCAGAGCGGCGCCCGTACCACCTACTAAAACGCCGATCAACGAAAACGTGAGGCCATGCTTCAGCACCATCTTCCGCACGTCGCCCGCTTCCGCGCCCAGAGCCATCCGAATGCCGATCTCCTGCGTCCGCTGTTGAACCGAATAAGCCATCAGCCCGTACACGCCGATCGCGGCGAGAAACAGCGCTGCGCCGCCGAATACCGACATCAGCAGCATGTTGAACTTCTCGCGCGACAATGAACGTGAAACCACCTCGTCCATCGTCCGAACATCCGACACGGGCAATCCGCTTAGTTGCCGAAGTTGATCCTGAATCGCTGACGAAAGCAGCGTAGGATCTCCCGACGACCGAACCACCCACGCCAACGGCGTCAGCCGCACGTTCAGCGCATTGAGAGCATCCGGAACCTGCGCGTTCGGAACATACATCACAGGCTGCGGATCGCGGTTGAGCGCCCCGTCGCGAACGTCGCCCACCACCCCGATGATCTGCCGTGGTGTTTCCGCCGCCAGTTCGGCCATGATGCCCTTTCCGATCCAGATGCGATCATTCAGCGGATCGCTCTTCGGCCAGAACTTCTTCGCCATCGCCTCATTAATCACCACGACGGGATTGCCCGCGGCGTTGTCCAGTTGAGTGAACGCCCGTCCGCGAAGCACTGGAATTTTGTACACATCGAAAAAGCGCGGCGAGATCGTCTGCCATCCCCCGCCGCCGTGAAACGGCCCGTTCGTGAGCGGCCTGCCCACGATCAGAAACGGAAGTCCGTACCCACCCTCGAGCGGCACGCAGCATGTCGTGCTTGCCGAGGTCACACCCGGCATCGCCGCAATCCGATTCATCCCTTCCCGACTGAGCCGGTCGATCGCCGCCGACGTCGTGTACTGTTTGCCGGCCAGCGACATCCGCATGGTCAATACATTGTGTGGGTCGAATCCCGGCTTCACTGCCTGAAGCGCAAGTGAGGTCCGAATCAGCAGAGCCGCGCCGATGACGAGGATCATCGCGAGCGCGATCTCCGAGATCACCAGAGCGGTCCGAGCCCGATTATGCCTCAGGCCGGAACCCGACCTTCCTCCGCCTTCCTTGATGATGGCGTTGAGATCCGCCCTCGATACCTGAAGCGCGGGAATCAGCCCGAAGAGCAGGGCCGTAATCAGCGCTGCGAGCACCGTGAAGGCCAGAACTCTCCAGTCGGCCGTTACCAGCGCGCCATCCCGGCCCACTCGTGGAAGGTTCGCGGTATTCACCATCAGCAGGGCGCGGATTCCGGCCACCCCCAGCGCAGAGCCGATCGCGGCGCCCGCCGCGGAGAGCATGAGGCTCTCCGTCAGCAGTTGCCGCACCAGCCGTCCGCGCCCTGCTCCCATCGCGGTACGGATCGCAATCTCGCGCTTCCGTCCGATGGCTCGGGCTAATAAAAGGTTCGCTACGTTCGAGCAGGCGATCAGGAGTACAAACGCTACCGCGATCCCCATAATGAGCAGCGTTTGGCGGACGTTCTGCGTCAGCGCGTCGCGCAGCGGTTCGATGCTGAATCCGCCCCGGTCGCCGAGCGCGCGCGGATACTTCCGCAGATACGCGGCGGCCGACGCTACGATCTGCGCGCGCGCCTGCTGCAGCGTAACTCCGGGCTTGAGGCGTCCCGCCGCCTGAAAATAATGGCCCTGATCCCCGCTGTTCGGATCGAGTTGAAAGGGAACCCACACGTCCGGCTGAGGCCCAAAATCGCGGAAGTCAAAGCCGCTGCCTACGACGCCGACGATCAAATGTGGGTCCCCACCGAGCAGAATCGTCCGGCCCAGTATGTTCGCGTCGCCGCCGAACCGTCGCCGCCACAAGCCTTCGCTGATCAACGTGACATGCGGGCCGTTCGGCAGATCCTCTTCGTGGGTGAACCCGCGGCCCTGCGCCAGCGGAACGCCGAACAACTTGAAGAAATCCGCGCTGACCTGCCCCGACCGCACCTGTTCCGGAACATCGCCACCGGTCAGGTTGAGCACGCCGGTCCGGAACACAGAAACGTCCTGGACCACGCTCGTCTGTGCGCGCCAATGGTTGAATTTCGCAGGCGACGCCGCGGGACCCTGCCCTCCCGGGGACGTGTTCATGAACATCACAATGCGGTCGGGATCCGCAAACGGCGGGGGCTTGAGCAGTACCGCGTTGACCACTGAGAAGATCGCGGTATTCAGCCCCACCCCCACCGTGAGCGCCGATACTGCCGCAAGGGTGAACCCAGGGTTCTCCCGGAACATGCGGAGCGAGTGCTTCAGATCCTTAAGCAGAGTGTCCATCGCTCGTACCTTGTCTGCTTAGACGAGGCCCTGTGCGATTCGGTTCGCCGGAACCGTCGGACTATACCCGATTTCTTATCGTGTGCCGGCGCTGAAGCACGCCGCGAGTTCGGCGCGGTCCGCGGCCTTGAGTCCGCCGAATGAGAACTCGGCGCTCTCGCCGCCGAAGACACTGCTGATGGTGAGCGTTCTTTCGGGCAAAGGCATCCTGGGCAAAACCACGCCGCCGGGATCCGAGGTCCCCGGCTGTCCGTTCCCCATCGGTTCCTTGCCTTCGATGCGGCGCGTGAACGCGGGCGAACTTCCGTCAACCGTGGCGGACATGACTTGGCCTGACTGCGGAACGCCAGGCGCCCACGTCAGTTCCATCTCACCTTCGCGCGTATCGCTGCGGCACGTAACCGACAGCCGGTAGAGGTTCGGCTTGCCACCGCCGGGCGCCGCCTGCGTCTTGACGATGCTTGCGGTCAACTGAGCTGGCTGTCGCGTGATGCGCCACGAATCGGATCCGGCTCCCGCCGCCGACATCGCTTCGAGGAAAGCCTTCTGCGTATCGCGATCCGGCAAGGCTTGGCCCGACGCGCCGAGTGCGTTGTCTCTCAATTTGCTCGCCAGCATCGCCGCAATGCCGGGATCCGCATGCGCCACATCGAAGCTCTGCAGTGAAAGCCGTCCGTTCGGCATGGCATCGGTATGGCACACGGCGCAGTATTTCTGCACCAGAGCATTCTGCTGGGCCACGGGCATCGGCGTTTCCGATACATCCGCTGGCGCCGCAAACAGTGGCGATGCGCAAATCGAAATCACGCCGGCTACGACGCGCGAGCGAATTCTCATCATCACCTCTCGAACGCAATGATTATATCGGTCGCCCGGGTGCACGCACAGAACGCCAACTCAGAAGAAGCAGCGCCGCGACTACGGCCGCCGACACAGGCGGTACCACTAAAAACACGAACGCCCGAGTGCTCACTTCAGCCGTTAGCGCGTCATGCCCGTAAATGAGCAGTGAACATACCGTGACGAGGAATGCGCCTGCGCACAACGTCGACCGGGTCCTTGCCGGCCATCGCCTCGACGCCACCGCCGCGAGGCCGAGCGCCGCAAACGGAAGCGACACCCACACCACAAAAATCGCGATGAGCAGCCACGACGGATTGCGGCGTCCCGCCCATATCGTAAATCCGGCTGATCCGCGCCGCCCGCAATCGACATCGCCAAAGTCGCCCGGTACACGAATGACTTTATATCGCAAAGAACTCCGCGTCAATATCGAAAATCACCGGAATTTTTCCGGGAACTAATTTTTGTTCGGAAGCAATACCAATCAAGACGTACGCACGGCCGCCGTCGCGCATCGAGTCCCCTCACACCCTCAAAACGCGCGGCGGCCATTTTCCCTTTACCATGGGATTAGTCCCATGACAGTTCTTCCGGACAAATCCTCTCCGCTGTTTCTTCTACTTCCGCTGCTTTTCGTCTCCGTCGCGCGACCGGCGGAAATGCCGTCGGGTGAGAGTCTGCTCCAGATCTCTCTCCAGAAGAGCGGAGGCGCGGAAGCGTTTGCGAAGGCCAGGAACGCTGTCCTGACCGGCAAGGTCGAAATGGCCGGGCACAACATCGGCGGGCCTGTGGAAATCTATCAGGAAGACGGAAAATCCTACACAGCCATCGATCTCCCGGGTATCGGCAAAGTCGAGGAAGGTTTCGATGGCGAAACCGCGTGGGAGATGAACTCTCTCCAGGGCGCGCGCGTGAAGGATGGCGAAGAGCGCGCCGCCGTCATCCGCGCCTCGCGTATGTCCGTTCTCGACACGTGGCGCGACTTCTACTCCGCCGCTACAACAGTCGGAAGCGAGGATGTCGATGGCAAACCGGCATGGAAGGTAGAGATGACGCCGAAAGAGGGTAAGCCGGAGATCTTTTACTTTGACAAGCAGTCGATGCTTCTCGTCCGCACCACCGCCCATATCGCCACGGCGCTCGGCGAAATCCCGGTCGACACCCGACTCGGTGACTACCGCCCTGTTGACGGAATACAGACGCCTTTCAGCATGACCCAGAACGCCATGACCCAGACACTGGTCATGAAGTTCGATAAAGTCCAGTACAATGCGTCGATTCCGCCCGGTCGCTTCGATCTTCCCGCTGCGGTGAAAGCAATAGCCCAAAGGCAGAAATAGCAAGCGTTTTGGCCGCGTAACATACTGTGCGCTGATTCAGTCTTAAACGTTTACGCGAGTCGATTTCCCGAAGTAAAATTCGGATAAAGAGACCGTTATAGAATCGCAAGGAAAGCGAGTCGCTGAACCGTTGAGCCACACCCGTTTAGGATCCCCTGATTTAACCCCCGCACTCTTCATCATTTCGCTTTGCGCCCCGATTCTCCTCGGCGCGCAGACACCTGCGGGTTCGGGAGCAGGCGCCGGGGGTGACTTCTTCGAAAACAAAATCCGCCCCGTTCTCGCACAGAACTGCTACGCCTGCCATTCTTCGAAACTGAAGGCGCCGATGGGTGGTCTGGTGCTGGACGCTAAGGCCGGTCTTCAGCGTGGCGCAACGACTGGCCCCGTGATCGTTGCCGGGAAGCCGGACTCCAGCCCGCTGATTCGCGCAATGCGTTACACCGAACTGGTGAAAATGCCGCCTTCCGGCAAACTTCCGGACAACGTGGTGAAGGACTTTGAGACGTGGGTGGCGAACGGCGCGCCCGATCCGCGCGTGGATGCCGTTTCCGGGGTTCCGACGCCCGGCGGACCGCGCGTCATTGATTTTGACCAGGGGCGTAAATGGTGGGCGTTCCAGCCCGTTCACGAGTTGCCCGCGCCGCCCGTAAAAAACAAGGGTTGGGTCAGTTCAAAGCTGGACGCCTTCATCCTGAACCGCCTGGAGGCCAATTCGCTTAAGCCCTCGCCGGAAGCGGATCCCGCCACGCTCATACGTCGCGTTTACGTTGACATCGTCGGATATAAGCCCACCTACGACGAGATTCAGGCATACGTCAACGATAAGTCTACGAACCGCTACGAAAACCTTGTGGACCGCCTCCTCGATTCGCCCCAGTACGGTGAACGATGGGCGCGCTATTGGCTCGATGTTTCCCGTTACGCCGAGGACGGGCTTGCCGGCGCCCAGTACACCTACGCGTGGCGTTACCGCGACTGGGTCATCAACGCATTTAATAACGACATCCCCTACAACAAGTTCGTGAAGCTTCAGCTCGCCGCCGATCTGATGCCCGGCACGAACCGCGGCGACCTCGCCGCGCTTGGCTACATCGGGCTCGGTCCGGTCGAGCATAAGGAGTTCAAGCTGTCGAAAGACAACATCGAGGGCTTGTTCCTGGACGAGTGGGACGAACGCCTCGACGCGGTGAGCCGCGGCATGCTGGGCCTTACGGTCGGCTGCGCGCGCTGCCACGACCATAAGTTCGATCCCATCACGACGAAGGATTACTACGGCATGGCGGGCGTCTTCGCCTCCACCACTTCTGCCGTGCGTCCGCTGAATCCCGAGCCTAAGGACATCGAAACGGAATTCATCTGGGCCCGACAGCGCTATACGGATCTCAACGGCGAGATCGAGAACCTTTCCGGCAACAAAGACATCGACCAAAAGTCCGCCGCGGCCAAAATCGCTCAGTGCAAAGACGAACTAGCCAAACTCAAGCCCGAACTCGACCGGATGATGGCGGATCATCCCGAACTGGCCGACCTGATCGAGAAGACCGTCGCGCCACCCAAGAAGCAGGGCGGTGGCGGCCGCGGGATGATCGACCCCAAGGACGCGCAGGCGGCCTATGTCAATGCGGTTTACGACGGCAGCCTCTGGCTCGACGGATCGCACCCCGATTACACCCTGGAAGATATCCATCCCGGTAAGCCGCGCGATCTTGGCGTTTACTTCCGAGGAACCGGCGGTACCGCCACAGGCGACGCCATCCCGCGCCGCTTCCTGACCGTTCTCTCGAAGGACACCAGTAAAACCTTCAGTAAGACCTCGTCCGGAAGACTCGATCTCGCCGAAGCCATCGTCACCGACGCCGCCCCGCTCGCCGCGCGAGTTATCGTGAACCGCATCTGGGGGGCGAACTTTGGAACGTATCTGGTCGGCACGCCGAGCGACTTCGGCGACCGCGGCGACAAGCCCACCAACCCGGAACTCCTCGACGATCTTGCCGCGCGTTTCATCGCCCACGGCTGGTCGATCAAATGGTTGCAGCGCGAGATTCTGTTCTCGTCCACGTACCGCCAGGCGAGCCGTCCCCGCCCCGACGCGGCCGCGAAGGACGAATCGAATGCCCTCTACTGGCGCATGAATCCGCGCCGCATGGATATTGAAGCGTATCGCGACACGCTGCTGCGCTCAGCGGGCATTCTCGACTCAACCATCGGTGGCCCGTCGATGGATCTGGACGCCTCTGGCAATCACCGCCGCACGCTCTACGCCCGCATCAGCCGCGCCCGAATGAACGATCTGCTCCGCATTTACGATTTCCCCACGCCCATGCAGCACAGCCCGTCGCGCATCGATACGATGACGCCGCTGCAGCAGCTTTTCGTTCTCAACAGTCCGTTTATCGGCACGCTTGCCGAGGATCTCGCAAAGTCAGCCGCTGCTGAAACCGGGGCTGACCAGATCAAAGACCTCTACCGGAAGATCCTTGCGCGTGATCCATCTCCCGCCGAAATCGATTCGGCTTTGACTTATCTCAGCAAGAACGCTGGCCCTGATTCGAAGCTTCCGCGCTTCACCCAGGCTCTGCTTGCGACGAATGAAGAAATCTTCTGGCCCTAAGGAACAAGGATGCTCGACAGGAAAATCTCGCGAAGATCGTTAATCTCCAGCCTCTGCGGCGGATTCGGCGCCATGACGCTCGCCGATCTGCTTGCGGCCCCGCAGGCCAAAGCCGCGACGCTCCGTCCCGTCGGCACGGACTTCCCGGCTAAAGCCAAGCACGTGATCTCTCTGTTCATGACCGGCGGGCCGTCTCAGCTAGACATGTTCGACCCAAAGCCGGGTCTCGCGAAATGGGAAGGCAAACGCCCCGATCAGGTCGACCTCCGCACCGAGCGCAAGACCGGCGGTCTGCTCCCTTCACCTTTCGAGTTCAAAAAGTACGGCCGTGGAGGCATCGATATCAGCGAGCTGCTGCCGAACATCGCCAAATGCGCGGACGACCTCTGCGTCGTCAAATCGGTCTACTCGTTCATCGCGAATCATGAACCTAGCCGCAATCTCTACTTCACGGGCAGCATCATCTCGTTCCGTCCCAGCATGGGTTCCTGGGTGACTTACGGACTCGGCAGCGAAAACCAGAACCTTCCGTCTTTCGTCGCCCTCAGCCCCGGCGGAGGCAGCCTCTTCTCGAACTCCGGCTTCCTCCCTACGAAGTATCAGGGCACGGTCATCAACACGTCGGATCCCGATCCCGACAAGATGATCCGGTATCTGAAGAATCCCACGCTTGACAAGACCGCCCAGCGCGAACAACTGGATCTTCTCCAGTCGATGAACAAATCCTACGAGCAGTCGTTCGGGCAGGACTCATTCCTCGACGGTCGCATTCAGTCGATGGAGCAGGCCTACCGGATGCAGTTCACCGCCTCCGAAGTCTTCGACATCAAGAAAGAGCCCGAATCCGTGCGACAGGAGTACGGCGACTCGCCGTATGCGGTCGGTTGCCTCCTGGCCCGTCGCCTGGTGGAGAACGGGGTCCGCTATGTTCAGGTCCACTACGGACCGGGCCAGCCTTGGGACGACCACAAGACCTTAAACAAGAACCTCCGCGAGCGCTGCCCGGAAACCGACAAGGCCACCGCGGCGCTCATCCGCGATCTCAAACAGCGCGGTCTGCTCGATGAAACGCTTGTGGTGTGGGGTGGGGAATTCGGCCGCACGCCGGTCTCCGAGGCAGGCGATGGCCGAGACCATAACCCGTACGGCTTCACCATGTTCATGGCGGGCGGCGGCGTGAAGGGCGGCATGGCTTACGGAGAGACGGACGAATTCGGCTTCAAGGCCGTCGAGAAGCCCGTCTCCATCCACGACATGCACGCCACGATGCTGCATCAGCTCGGTCTCAATCACGAGAAGCTCACTTACCGCTACGCCGGACGCGACTTCCGCCTTACAGACGTCTACGGCAACGTCATCACGGATCTGATCGCCTGATGAAGTGGTGGTTATTCGTTGCTGCGGCGTGTGTCATCTGGGCTGCGCCTGTTGAGAAGGGAAACGTCGCGCGCGGTAAGGCAGTCTTCGAAAACAACTGCGCCGACTGTCACGAGGCATTCAGCAAGGATGAGAAGGTCGGGCCCGGGCTTCAGGGCGTGAAAGACGGGAAACTGCCTGACGGACGCCCCGCAACGCACGACAAAGTGCTCGACATCATCAATACGGGTCCCGCCGAAATGCCTTCGTTCAAAGACCGTATTACCGAGCAGGAAAAAGAAGACGTCGTGGCGTTCGTCCTGACGCTCTAAGACGGATCTGCGGGAATTACTTCGCCGGGGTCTGTCCGGTGATCACCGTATTTCGCGCTACCTCGGTCATCGGTTCTTCCACAATCTTCTGAGCCGAGACCGTCATTCCTTTTTTCAGTTGGCGTACGCCCGCCGGCTGCCCGTTCACTGTGAACTTGAAGTTGTCGTCCACTGTGTACTCGTGGTTTTCGTTGTTGGGCAGTGTGATGATCACCGTGTTACCCGAAACGAACCACACCTTGCCGCTGCCGATCGTCGTTGTGCGTTGCGTAACTGGCGTGGTTGTGGTCGTAGTCGTCGCGGTCAGCCTGGTTCCAGGCTGCAGATCCTTGAGGGTGGCGGTCTTCCCGTCAATCATAAACTTCCGTGACGGAGAGATCTTGTATTCCTTCAGCGACCCGTCCTCCAGCTTCATGACCAGCCAGCCGCCTTCCTGATACACAACAGTGCCATGTATCTGTTCCGTTCTAACGGACGATGCGCCCCCCACCTTCTCTTTGGTGGTTGCGGGCATATCCTGGGAGCAGCCGGTCCCTGTCCACAAAAAGCCGAACGCCGGAAGCATCGCGAGGCAACTCAGCCCTTTGCGAATGATAGACGCCATGTCAGATGTCTGATCCTGTCAGGTTCTCAGTGGATTTAAGTTTTTTGCTTTTACGGTAAAGCCTACGGTGGTGGCCTGAAAGAAAGAATCGGCGGCTGCGAACGCGCCATCAGTCCGTTGAGCCTGAGCCCTTCAACGCCCTCAACCATCACGTACCTGGCAGGCAGGTTCGCACGAGATGCGATATGACGCGATCCCTTACCTGTAGTCTGCTTCTGTCCCTTTCTGTTCTGTCTGCGCCGGCGCGATCGCAGACTCCGGATGTGACCCAGCTGAAAACCAAGCTCCAGCAACTCGAACAAATGATGCAGGAGCTGAAACAACAAATTGCGGACGTCGAGGCGGGCCAGAAAGCGCCAGGCGAAGCGTTCGTTACTCCCGCAGCGCCCCAGCCCGCTCCCGAGCCCCAGCCACAGCTTCCTGCTGTGTCTGTCGGCAGCTTGACAGCCACTCGTGAAGTGGCAAGCGAGAACAATTCGACTTCGGTGGCGCGAATCAACAACGAGATTTCAGACCCTTCCCTGCGCGGTTATTTCCGGCTGCCGGGAACGGGAACTCTCATCAGGCTCGGTGGATTCATCAAAACCGACGTTTTTGTCGACGCCAACCAGGCTGGCTCATACTATGGGGCCTACGTACCGTCCAGCTTCCCTTCGTCACCGCAGCCCCACACCGTGAACGCCACCGTTTCCATGAGGGCGTCTCGCTTCTCGGTTGAATTCCTCCAGCCCGTGGAGGGCGGCACCGACAGCGTCAAGGGGTATCTCGAATACGATTTTCTCGGGAACTACGACCGCACGTCGCTTCGTCTTCGTCACTTCTATGCCCAGTACAAAAACCTCCTTATCGGCCAGTACTGGAGTTCTTTTGGCGATCCGGACGCATTCCCGGACACTCTCGAGTTTGAAGGACCCCCCGGAATGATGGGACTTCGGCAGCCGATGATTCGATACACGATTCCGGTTGGCAAGAGCAACAGCTTTGGCATCTCCGTTGAGAAATCGGGAACCGATACTCCTTTCAGCACTCAGTACGGCACGCCGGTCGGCTCTTCGTTGCGACCTGATCTGATCGGTTTTTATCGATACGAGAACAAGCACGGCCATTTGTACTTTGCCGGCATATCCCGGTCTGTGGGCGGCGTGGTGCCGAACTCTAATGTCCCCGATCTCAGAAATCACGCTGATGGCTACGGCGGTTCGTTGTCCGGCGTATGGGGGAGCAGCCGCGACAACGTAGTCTTCCAGTTCATCATCGGCAAGGGGATCTCGAACTATTACAACGACAACTTCGGTCTCGGATCCGACGTAGGTGGCGATGCTCGGGGCAATCTCGTCGCCACGCCCACCGGTTCAGGACAAGCCGGATATCAGCATTACTGGACAAAGCTCGTCCGGTCAACCTTCAGCTACGGATACCTGCGGATTAATAACACTGCCGAAGATCCCGGCACGAATTATCACATTAGCCACTACGCGACGGGCAACTTTATCATCCAGCCGTCCGTGCACTACCTTTTCGGAGCTGAGTACGTTTATGGTTCGCTCGAACGGAAGGACGGATTCAAGTGGGTCGCGCCTCGCATTCAGGCCAGCTTCACTTATTACCTGAACAAATATCCGAAGGAATAAGCGCTGTTTAGCAGACTGAAGTTCAGAAAGGAGTTACCTGCATGTTGCACCGCATAGTGCGGTCGCCATTGATCGCGACAATCGTCGCGTTCGGCCTTACGCTGTCCCTCTGCGCGCAGAATCGAAGTCCGGTTGCGCCGAGGGACGAGCAGGTAAAGGCCGCCGTGAACGAAGCCTACGCGATGTTCAAGAACGACACGAATGGAAAGAATGCAGACTATATTCCCTACCTTGCCCATGTCGATTCGAAACTCTTCGGCATCGCTCTCGTTACGACCGACAACCGGTCGTACACGCTGGGCGATATCAGCTATGCGTTTTCGATCCAGTCGATCTCGAAAGTCTTCACTCTCGCGCTTGCGATGGAAGAACTCGGAGCCGAGAAGGTATTCGAGAAGGTGGGTAGCGAACCAACCGGCCGCCCGTTCAATTCGGTGTCCGCCGTGGTCGACATGCCGACGCACACCGGCAATCCTTTCGTGAATGCGGGCGCGATCGCCACTACGAGCCTGATTTCAGGCGCAAGCGCCAGCGAGAAATGGGAGAAGATCCTTGCCTACTATGGGAAGGCTGCAGGCGAAAAGCTGACCCTCATCGATGAAGTCTATAAGTCCGAAGCCGCGACCAACCAGGGAAATCGCGCGCTCGCCGCGCTTCTGCTGAAGTATGATCGCATCTATTCCGAACCTCTCGAAGCCGTCGACGTTTACACGAAACAGTGCTCCGTCGGCGTCAATGTGAAGCAACTTGCCCAGATGGGCGCGACCCTGGCCAATAATGGAGTCAACCCCGTCACCGGACAGCGGGTGATGAAGGCGGAAGACATCCCTCACATCCTGTCAACCATGGCGATGGCCGGACTCTACGACGGATCGGGCGGTTGGGCGTGGCACGTCGGTCTCCCGGCTAAGAGTGGTGTCGGCGGCGGCATTCTCGCGATCGTGCCGGGTAAAGGAGCGATCGCCGTTTTTGCGCCCCCGTTAGATGAAGCGGGCAACAGCGTGAAGGCGCAGAAAGTCATTTCGTACGTGGCCCAGAAGCTCGATATCAATCTCTTCTCTCCGGCTTCGGTCGGCGTCAAGTAGACGGATGAAATTCCGCGCCCCGCTCTGTGCGCTGATCTTCGTATACGCTACCGCCTAACGCGCAGACGAGAGGGTACGAGTTTAACGACTCGCATTCACCTGACCAACTACATTCAGAATCATGCCCAGCACATCGAGGAAATTCGGCAGATCCGGCGATGAAACACGTGAATTCGACGTGTCCTGGGACGAAGTCGCGGGATATCTGGTGGCGAGTCCGGAGGCCACCAAAGTCACCGCCAACCTGATGGAGCGCTGTCCGATCGCTTCCTCTTCGGCGCCGGCGAGGTCGCGCCCCGCGATCAGGCCGCCTATACAAAGGTCTTCCAGCAATACCAGCCCCTCTGGAATTTACTTGACCCCAAGACCAGCCGCAAAATTCGCCTTACGAACTATGAACGAATATTCGATGAGGCGCGCCGTAAGATCCGCCCCTGGGAAAGTAAGAACCTGAGCGTTACTTCACCTCAATAAGAGGCTGATCATCCTCGCGTTCGTGTAGTCGTTGCACGATCGCGAATTCGGCGGCGGCTTCGCTCCGTTTCCCCATCTTCTGATAAAGACGTGCGAGCCGGTAGTGCGAGCCATAGTCGTTCGGCGCAACGCGAATCGCCTCAGCGAACTCGCCTGCCGCTTTGTCATCCAATCCCCGATCGGAATAGATGATACCCAGATCGAAATGCGCGATCCTGAGCTTCGCGTCCAGTTGAGTCGCCGTCTTCAACCGCTCGACAGCCTCGGCTTCGCGGTCAGTCTTGATCAGCGTATCGCCCAGATACGCAAACGAACGCGCATGCTTGGGATCGTTGTGGATTTCGGCACGAAACTCGCGCTCCGCATCGGCGTATCGCTTGCGTTTCCAGTAGAGATATCCGAGTCCAAAGTGAACGTCCGGCAGTGTGGGCGAATTTTTCGCGGCGGTTTCGAACTCCCCGATCGCGCGTTCGGTTTCGCGCGATCCGTCGAGCGCCTCTCCGACCAGCATGTGCACCTCGCCGGAATCCGGATTGCGCGCCAGCATCGACCCGAATAGCTCCTTCGCCGCATCGAACTGCCCGGTGCGGACGTATGCGCGCGCAAGAAGGTAGGCGAGTTCGTCATTGCCCGGTTGCGCCGCCACCAGCGGCTTGAGGCGCTCCGCTGCTTCTTTGTTGTTACCCAGCGCCACGTAGCTCATCGCGAGGAGGGCGCCAGTTTGTGAAGTGGGTTCACGTTTGTCCGCCTCGAGCAGCGCGTTCACAGCGCCCTGAAAATCCCCCGACTTGAAACACGCCAGCCCGAGATTCAGATAAACGCCGGGCAGTCCCGGTTCGAGAGCGATGGCGCGTCGATACGCCTTGATGGCTTCCGGATAATTCTGTCGCCTGGCTTCACTCAGCCCACGCTCGGCCGCCAAAATCGCCTCCGGCTTGTAGTCCTGCCCGAACGCGCTCGCCGCGGCCAGCAGAAGAAGAAGGATTCTTCCGGAAATGCCGTTCAGCATCCGGTATTCAGTATGATCGATCCTGTTTCGCAGAATCCGGCAAATCAAGGAGATGGCGCCCGGCTGCGGTTCTGAACCGCGCTTGCGAAAGCCGTCGGGGGTCGTTTCTGGCGGCGTTTTTTTTGCTTTAATGCGTGGCATTACAGACAGACCGACCAAGCGCCTCGAACTTCACCGTCTGCGCGAGCGCCTGAAGATAAGCCGTGAATATCCGATCGGCGCGGTTCGCGCCGGATTCGGCCTGACGGACATTGAAGGAACTCTGGGAGCAGTTGAATTCGACCGGCGGAAGCGCGAAATACGCCGGTTAAACGTCGCGCGTCCGGGCATTCGAGACGCCGCGACGGCTTCGGATGAAAAGACGCTGAACTATTACATAGCCGAACTGTGCTTCATCGCAACAGGGAACATCCGACGCGATACCGGCGACTGGCCATGGCCGCAGGAAGGCTGGCCGCAATTCCTGGCCGCGTGCGACGATCTGGGCCGCAGCATCAGCAGCCCTGATTAGGTCCAGTCATCGCGAAGTGCGGTCATTCGTGCTCTGTCGCTCGATTTCCTTGAATCGGCCAGGGAAACAGGAAAGGCGCTAAGTTCTTTGGTGCGAACGGGGAGGGTCGAACTCCCATGCCCTTGCGGGCGCTGGAACCTAAATCCTTTCGTAAGCCCTGTGTCGCAGCCTCCATCCGGATAGATTAGCTCCTTTGACGTTCAGTCGCGGGCTGTTGACTGCTGGCGATGAGAGGGAAACCGTCACAAATTCCGTCACACGGAACGGTTGCTCAACTGGCCCGAAAGAATGCTTCGCCCGGACGGACTTGCCATAATTTGTGGCGCCTGCCCCGCAAGTACAAAGTTCGCGACCGGAAGACGGCATTCCTCAAGGCCTTGGCCGAATGCGGCCTGATACAGAACGCCGCCGCGGCCGCCGAAATCCGCCGGGAAACGCATTATTATTGGCTGCGCAGCGATCCCGAATACGCAGCGCGGTTCGCGGAAGCTCAACAGATGGCCAACGACACGATCGAGGGGGAAGCCTACTATCGCGCCGTGCACGGCGTCTTCGAGCCCAACGTGTTTCAGGGCCGCTTTGTCTATCCGCAGGAAGAAGTAGAGATCGAGCCCGCGGTCCTCGACCGCAGGGGCCGCGTGCTGCAGCCTGCGCGCAAGGAATGGCGCGACGTGCCGGGATCTGCGCCGCTCGGAGTAAGGCGCTACTCGGACCGCCTGCTCATGTTCATACTGGCGAGATTGCGCCCGGAACGCTACGGCCGCGGTGAGCGGATCGAGGTAACCGTGCAGTCCGATGAACTCGTTAGACGGCTTCAGCGCGGTCGGGAGCGGATGGCTTCGACAGCATCGGAAGATGCCGCCGAATGAGCCTATGCGAAAAACACCCAAACGGGACATTTTTGACCCCCACGTTGTGTGTAGTTTTGTGTAGTAAGGGCGCCGAAGGCGCAACTTTCCGGATCTTTGAACTAGTTCGAAGATGGAGGAGTAGAGCCCTGAAAATGGCGGTAAACGAAGCGCACACTTGAGGACAGATTGTAGCTTATGCGAGATAAGAAAACAGGCAAAAAAGGGGCTTTTTCGCGCAGCAGAAAACCTCCAACCGCTCAGTCTGACAAGATTGAGCGGTTACCAAAGGCGCATAAAAGGCGATCGCGCCGACCCGAAAGCACCTCAATCGAAGATTCGATGTATTTGGAGAACGATGAAATACGCGCACTGTTCCGCGTAATTTCCTCGAAGAGGGACCGCGCCGCGCTGATGATAGCTCTGAAACGAGGACTTCGCGCTCATGAGGTCGGTTTGTTGACGCTCGCGGATTTCCAGCGGGACCGCCTTTTTGTCCGGAGAGGCAAGGGCTCGATCTCTCAGGAATACTCGCTTACCGCGGAGGAACTGCACGCCCTGAGGATGTGGCTAAAAATTCGCGGCCAAGCGCCTGGGCCGCTATTTCCGTCGCGGAATCATCGGCCGATCAGTCGCCGGCGACTTGATGAACTGATGAAACGCTATTGCGAAGCCGCGGGAATCCGGCGCGAGAAAGCGCATATGCACGCGCTGAAGCACAGCTGTGCAGTCGCCTTAGCTGAAAGCGGGGAGTCAGCGGAAGCAATCAAAGAATGGTGCGGCCATCGCCGAATTACCTCGACCCAGCGATATCTTCACTTCTCTAAAAAACGTCGGGAAGAGATGGCCGAGAGGCAAAAATACTGGCGTGTGACGTGAAGGGCGACGTTATTCCGGCGCCCGCGCCCTGATTCTGGATTTGAAGGGCTTCGGCGGATTCTTCTCCCGCTTCCGAAGATATTTGGCGCGCATTGCCGGATCCATACCCCAGTCCCACATCCGCTCGTAGGCTTCATGCATCTCGCGTTCGTGATCCAGCGCCTTCCGGTACGCCTTCGCCCAACGTCTGAGGTACCGGGGATTGCGCAGCCAGGAATAGTGGGTTCGCGGTTTTATCCCTGCTTCAGCAGCCGCGCGCTTGATTGAACCAAACCACCGAAAGGCCTTCAGGAATTTAGCCTTGCGTTCGGCCGGCGTGCTCTTGCGGCTTCTGTCGCGTTTTGAGGGGGACTGTCGAGCATTGCGCCGCGAGGGTCGACAGCGCGGCCGCTTCGCGGCGGCAGCAGCGCCTCCTTCACTTGTACGTCAAGAAGATTGCGCTTACGCCATTAAGAGCAGATGCCAGCCAGTTGGGACTGACCGCTCTCGATACGATTCGAGTTGCGCATTTAGCAGGACCGGGGAGGGCGTGCGAGGAACCTGGTCAACGTTATCTGTTCTCGTTGCGGTGGACATTCGAGCATGGCGGCCAGGACGCTTACGAATTCATGACAAAGGTCTGCTGCCCTGAATCCGTGCAACCGTCTTCAGAGTCAACCACGTTTTGGGTATAGGGCGCGTCAGTGTATCGCGGCGGCTGGTCAGTATCCCCGGCCTCTTCACGGAGGAGACGATGACCACAGCCACGCAGACGGCCCACGAGGCCGCCACACCATCCCCGCGCATCGCAGCGGATCCGGCCGAGATCGCCACTCACTCTTGCAGGCAAACCGCGCGGCGGGATTACTTCGGATCGGGCGCCATCGCCGAATCACTGGGCTTGAATGAGTCCCACGCAGGAAGCTGCCTTTTCAGCAGAAAAGGCCGTTGTCGGCGGCGCCAACTTCTCCGCCGGCAACATGGCGACAAGGTTCAAGAGATAGTCCGATTTCACCGCAAAATTCACGTTCTGCGGTAATGCGCTGTCAGTTTTGTAAACGTTCGCCGGGTCGAGCGTAGCTACGACAATGCCGACTACGTGGCCAGCGGTATCAAATAGCGGGCTGCCGCTGGAACCGGGCTGGACTTGGGCGGAAATCTGGAAGTTGCGCGGATCATCCTGCAGTCCATTCTTGCTTGAAACGACACCCTCGCTAAATTTTGGGCTCGAGCCAAGCAGTGATGTAAGCGGATATCCGACTGTGGAGACCTGTTGCCCAAGTGTTACGCCGGTTGACGGCGTGAGCTGATACGGGAGCTCCTGACAGACGTTTGCCAGTCTCGCAGGCTCGGTCACCCGGAGAATCGCCAAATCGTTTACTTTGTCCCTTATGGCGACCTCCGCTGGTAAAGCTTCTCGCCAGCCAGGAAAAGCAATTGTTATCTTCGTTGCGTCGGCGACTACATGCCAGTTGGTGGCGATTAGCCCTTCTCGCGCGAGGAGGAAGCCGGTACCCAAGAAAACCGTGCCCGAGGATGGTGAAATAGCGCCCCCCGGACCAGCTGCGGCCGAAGCCGTCTCCTTCGATAACTCAGGCCATACACGCACAAGCGAGAGATTCAAGGTGCCAGTCGGTGTCGTTAAGGGCGAACCGCGTAACACTGCATCATGATCCAACGTGAATGTAATGCCTTGGGGGTGCTTATTCCCCATAAAGTACGTACCCGTAAACACCTCTCGCGAGCCTGTCCGGCGAATTTCTGCCTTGATTTCGCCGAGTTGCCAAAGCGGCGACTGTGACCGCAAAATTACAGCCACATAGTCTGCTCCTACATCTGGTGGTGCGGGTACGATACCCAATGTGTACTCGGGGTCAGCCCAAATACCTTCAATACCACTCCGGGGGCTGCTGTTTTTTATTGCGTCCTCGCTTGTCGCCACAGTAGGACGCTTGGGGTATTGCCGCTCGAGGCGCTGCCGATATGTTCGGTCATCGAAGCCCGTATATCCGAGTTGTGAGTAAATCTTCTCGACTGCGACGCGAACACTTCGCTGGGCGCTCACCCAAACCGTACCCGACGCAGTAGCCTCTCCGACGAGCGCATTGGTTCCATCGACTACCTGAACGGAAATCACGCCCTTGAGCCCGTTGATGTACAAGTTCCCAGATAACAGGCATGTCTTCAAGGAGTCGGTCGCTGGAACATTGTTTCTCGATGAGACGAGGTCGAAGCCTCTCGTCCGAGCCTGCTTCCGAAGCTCGTTGGTAACCATTCTGGAGGGATCGCCTGTCAGATCCGTGACGATGAGGGATTTGCATGCGTCGATCTCCGCGGCTGCGGAGCGCACAGGAAGTGCGACTGTCACCGAAAAGAGGCTCATCATGACAACCACGTACTTCGAAACTACGCTGACTTCCATTTACTACTTTTTCCCCTGATTTTTTCTTCGTCGCCGCGGCGGTGCGCACTTTCGAGCTCGCGGTTGCAGCCTTCCGGTTCCAGAGAGGCATCAGCGCGGCTACGTGCGGCCTAAAAAATAGTGACGGCTGCAAAAGTGTTTCCGGTATCAGAACGACGGGCGGTTGTGGGGGAAGACGTACCGGTACAAGGCGTGAATAGGGATACGACGCCGCATGTCGGCTGTATCAAAAAGCTCTATTGAAACCGAGGCCGTTGGCGCTGAAAGAAAGCCATTTAGGAGATCAGTTATTTTGTATCAAAACCATTCCATTTTGATACACTATGGATATGCGGATCGCACTCTATGCCCGAGTGAGCACGAAGGACAAAGGACAGGACCATGAAAACCAGCTCCGCGAATTACGGGCGTTCGTTGAGCGCAAAGCTCCCGAGGGGTGGACGCTGGCGCATGAATACGTCGACAAGGCCAGCGGCAAGACCGCGGACAGACCTGCCTTCCTGCGCATGTTCGAGGATGCAAGCAGGAAAGAGTTCGACATGGCCCTGTTCTGGTCGCTCGATCGGTTCAGCCGCGAAGGCGTTCTGGAAACGCTTCAGCATCTTCAGAGGTTGACCAGCCACGGCGTTGAGTGGTTCAGCTTCCGCGAGGAGTATCTGCGGAGCGTCGGCGTTTTCCGCGATGCGGTGATTGGAATCCTTGGCGCCATCGCGAAACAGGAGCGCGTCCGAATTTCCGAGCGCGTTCAGGCGGGCTTGAGCCGCGCGAAGGCGCAGGGCAAGAAACTCGGTCGGCCGCGGGCTGCAGTTCGAGCCGAACGAGTGCTGGAGTTGCATGCCAAGGAGATGAGCATCCGCCAGATTGCCGACGCGACCGGCGTCAGCGCGATGACCGTTCAGCGGATCCTGAAGACGGCCGCGTAGAGCAGGAGGCGAGAGGACCCTGCCATAGAATTGCGACAGAATCCAAAATGAAAGCCCCGATGCCGAAGCAAGCGGGGCGTTGGACGTGAACCTGTCATTCACATCCTATCGCTCAGTCCGGCACCGGGCAATACGCTGTCATGCCCGACCATGCGAAGCCCCAGTCCGACTACATCGTTGCGCGCCTTGAAGCACTGCGAACCCAATACACAAAACGCAATGCGAATTTCGTCTCACACTGGGGCGAGTATCCAGCAGCAGTGAAACGCCACCTGCCAGAGAGATCCGTTGGGGAGCCGGCTAATTCGATCCGGTTATCACAGACCGAAATATGGACCCTAAGCTACGCCGACGGCACCGAGATCCCCGCCGGCTTTCTTCGTCGTTTTCGTGAGATCGCGGAGACTGCAGTCGCGCTATTCGGGTTTCGACGGTCGGGGGGTGCCGCGCTTGTTCAATGGCTGGAAATGTTGAACGAGCACGCCACGGAAGAAGACTCCATCCCGCCGGTCAAATTTCCAGACAGCCAAGGCAGCACGCAGGAGTACGGTCGCACGATTCGGGATGTCTGTTCCCTTTCAATTGATCTGGTGCGAGCGACCTTGCTCAAAACAACATCGCGCAAACGCAAAGTCCCAGGCAAACGCCAAGTCGATCTCAAGATAATTGATATCCGCAACCGCATCCGAGATATCGTGCGCTCAGAGCCGACCCTAACAACGCGCGAGATCTGCCAGAAGCTTGGCAATACTGATCGGCCACCACGGGTCGCGTGGTCACAGGTCCCTTGGCCTGCCGCGTACACACACTCTCGTTACGGGGGATCGGTTCGCACGCTGATATCGCGCTACCGCCGTGAGGCGGAATTACAGTAATTACATTTAAGACACAATTTTTTTCGCTCGCAAGCTGCTGACCCTTTGAATACATTCTCCTTTCGTTACCGTTCGGCCTCTTGAATGTAACGGCCCAGGACGAGCACCATGATCCCGTGAGGCAAAGCGACAAACCGACCGTTTCAGTGAGGCGCTGGGCGAGCGAAACAGAAATCGCGCGAATCTATGGAATCGCCAGGAAGACGCTTCAGCAACACCGCATGTTAGGCCGCGGATTTCCCTTCTATCGATGTGGATCTCGGGTTTTATACGACCTCGACGAAGTTGAAGGGATGATTCGGGCTACGCGCAGCGCGCGGTAGATCATGCTTTGCGTTCTCAAACAGCGACGGTCCGGCCTCTGCGCTCGCCGCGGCCGGACCGTCCATTCTCCCCGGAAAAGGAGCGGCCGTCATGTTCAAGACGACGTATTTAGCGTATCGCCCCGCCGCTGTTCGGCGAAGGGCGGCTGAGCAACCAGCCCCACGGACAGAAACCGTAGACGAGGCACGTCGTCTATGCGGCGCGATCGCAGAGGTCGCCATCGAGGCGCGATGGTCGCGCGATCCGCAGGTCATTGCAATCGCGTTGCGGCTGATTGAGCGGCGGGCACCTCTCGCCGCCAAACTGGCGCAGACGCTGGCGGCTGCAGTATGACGGCCACCGGCCTCGACGTCCAGATCTCCGAGGTGTGGCGCATGCTGGGCGGCCCGCCGCTCCGGCACGGTAGAGGGCGAGCGTTCTGGCGCGATGGCAACGGGCTTAACGTCGCGATCGACGACGAGAAAGGCGTATGGATGGATCATGCCGACGGTGTCGGCGGGGGCATCCTTGATCTGATTTCACGGGTAAGAGGCGGAAGCCGGTCAGATGCGCTCCGCTGGCTTGCCGATGCCTCGGGCGTGACTCTCGCTACACCAAAGGCGGATCCATGGGCGTGGATCCATCGCGATGCGATTGCGCAGGACGGCGATAACGCGCATTACTGGCGCCGCGGCATACTCAACGTCCTTGACGAGATCCTGACGAGTCTCAAGTGCGCGCTGTTCGATTCCGGCCTTCCGCAACCGGAATCCGACGAAATTCTGAATCTCGAATGCCTTTGTTCAGGCCTTCGTGACGCTGGCGACTTCGCGCTCGTTCAGGAATATCGGAGCTGGCTTTCGAAATGGCCGGAAACCACCGCTGCAGTGGCTCACGCGGCCAGAGGTCATGAAGCCGCCGAAAAGAGAACGATCGCCGCGTTTATTCGCTCCATGGAGGGTGCTCGGTGAGTCAGGCGCAGAAGGTTGATGTGGAACGCCTCCTGAAAGACAAGAGGGTCAAAGACCGCAAAGGCGCTCAGCAGTACAGGCCTGAGGTGATCTCGCTCCCGCGGCTGATGGAGATGAACGTCCCCAAGCCGGAAATGCTGATTGAGGGCATTCTGCCGCTCCGCGGGGCCACTCTGCTGGTTGGGATGCCGAAGAGCGGTAAGACCATTTTTGCGATGCAGGCGGCTCTGGCGGTCGCCAGCGGTTCAGCATTTCTCGATTACTACAAGATCCTAAAGCCGGGTCCCTCGCTCCTGCTGGAGCAGGACGATCCGGGGGCGACGGCAAGCATGAAGGACATCGCCAACAGATCGCGGGTGAAGACAGCAGAGACGGAATTCTGGCTGGTGCCGCGGGTCAAGTACAGTTTCGGCCCGGAGTTTCTCGGGTGGCTCGAGAGTGAGATCCGCGGCCGTCAGTTGAAACTGTGCGTCCTCGATTCATACACCGCGCTGCGCCGGGCCCGCGGTGGAGGCGGCGACATCGTCAAGGAGGAGCAGGAAGACCTCAACCGGCTCAACGAACTGGCGATGCGGACGGACAGCGCGATACTGATCCTGCACCACAACTCGAAAGGAAGCGCAGCACTTGACTGGTCGCAGCAGGCGGCCGGCACGTTCGCGATGGCCGCCGCCACGGAGGCGCAGATATTCATCTCGCGTTTTCAGGAGATGGAGAGCGCAGCGCCGGAACGGCTTGTGCGCGCACGTGCCCGCCACGGCAGAGACGTCGAGGCTGTACTCCGTTTTCGCGAAGAGACGCTCGACTACGAACACATCTTTGCAAGTGGTGCGGCGCCTCTCTATCCGCTGATCCAGCAGTTACAGGTGGCCTTTGAGGACAGACACTTCAGCCCGAAGGGATTCTGCCAGGAAACAGGCGTGAGTAGGTCCACGGCGCACCGGCATATCAACCTGCTGTTCCGCGCGGGAGTGCTTATCAGGCGTGGCTACGGTGAGTACCAGCTCGAAAGGGAGTATCAGCCGAAAAACGATGCAGGTAAGCGCGAGGGGGACTGTCAGACATGATTGGCGGCCGGAACTGTCTCAACTGTCTCAATACTCCCCGGTATGGCAGGGGAATTTCCCGCGTGGACGTTCGAACCCCGATCGGGACTCCAGCTTTATCAACTGTCTCAACTGTCTCAGGGATAGCGAAAAAGCCTCGCAGGCGGGTACTTGGGCCACGATCGCGAGACTGGCGGCCGGAAATTCGAAGTCTTCTGTGGACGCGCGCCATACGGGGGGCTTTTAATACAGTTGATACAGTTGATACGGTTGAGACCCCTGATGGACCCGGGATACGCGAAACGACCGGACGGGCTTTGCGGCGCATCAAGACTTGCCGACTGACCGAACGGCCGGTTGACGGAGGGCGTCCGTGAGCGCGCTCGATCCGCTTTCAAAACTCATCCGTGATGCGGTTCTCACGGCCCTCGAAGAGTCCGGCAAGCCGTTGCGGAATCGTCTCCTGACTCTGGACAAGGCGGCCGAATACATGGGGATCAGCTCAGACACGCTTCAGCGCATGCATGCGGCGGGTCGGGTCCGGAGCGTCCGGATCATGGATCGCCGACTTCTTTTCGACGTCAACGATCTCGATGCCGTGATAGAAAACAGCAAGGACTGAGCATGGGCAGATCGAGCAAGCGCGGAACAGGGACCGTTTATCAGCGCGGCGACTGGTGGTGGGTTGCCTACTGGGTCAACGGAAAGCAGTTCCGTGAATCGGCCAAGACGAAAGACGAGGCCGAGGCCAAAAACTTTCTCAAGAAACGCCAGGGCGAGGCCGTCACTGGCCGACGGCTCGCAGGCGCTGACCGCGTCACAATCGGCGAACTTATGACGCTTGTCGCCGACGATTACCGAGAACAGGAAAGGCGCTCAATCACGGAATTGAAGGGCAGAATTGAAGGGCATCTTACTAAGCGATTCGGGAAGTTGCGCGCGATCGACTGGACCTCGGAGCATCGCAAACAATACATTGCGGACCGTAGAAGAGAAGGCGCAAAGAATGCAACCATTAATCGCGAACTCGCGATCGTGAGGCGTGCATTCACCCTCGGACATCGCGCGGATCCGCCGCTCGTGCTTAGGGTGCCGTTTATTGCCGGGCTTCCGGAGAACAACATCCGGAACGGATTCCTTGAACACGAACAGTATCTGAAGCTCCTCAACGAACTCCCGCAACACTCCCGGCTGCTGCTGGTCCTCGGCTATCACACCGGAATGCGCCGCGGCGAGCTGCTGGGGCTCCGCTGGGACCAGGTAGACCTGCGCGCGGGCCAGATCACGCTGCGCCGCGGTGAAACCAAGAACAATCGCGGCCGTGTCTGCCCGGTCTACGGTGATATGAAGGCGTGGCTTGAGATGGCGCACTCAACGCGCAACCCGAAGTGCCCGTTTATTCACCAGATTGACGGACACCGCCTGAAGTCGATCAAGACCGGCTGGAAACTGGCCTGCGAACGGGCGGACGTCCATTTTCGCGTTCACGATCTGAGGCGCTCAGCTGTCCGCAATATGGAACGCGCGGGAATCCCGCGTTCGATCGCTCGGAGTATATCCGGCCACCTAACGGAATCGGTCTATCTTCGATACGACATCGTCAGCACGCGCGACATGCTCGAGGCGGGCCGGAAGATGGACCGGTTTCTGTCAGAACCGTCACAAAAACCGTCACAATCGGCAAATGAGGATCTGATTCAATGACAGCTAAGTTCTTTGGTGCGAACGGGGAGGGTCGAACTCCCATGCCCTTGCGGGCGCTGGAACCTAAATCCAGAGCGTCTGCCAATTCCGCCACGTTCGCGCGTGGTGAGCGACGAGGAGATTATAGCAATGGGCATGTTAACCTGACTTTGTCAGTCCTTCCGTGCGTATCATCCGCACACAGTCCCGAGCAGAGCCGGTAGCTCAGTTGGTAGAGCATCGCACTTTTAATGCGGTGGTCGCGGGTTCGAGCCCCGCCCGGCTCACCAGAATATCTTAATTGTTTTCAGTTAGTTAACGGACTCTATGTTTGCGTGTACCTCTGGTGTACCCTTCGTCTCAGCGAGGACCACCGGATCGTGTGCCCAAGCGCGTTCGAGGCTGGCCTCAAGCTGCGCCTGCCGGTCGCGAATCCAGGGCGCGTAATGCTTCTCCGTGACCCGGATGCTGCCGTGACCGAGCAGAACTGAAACCTGTTCGAGCGGAACTCCCGCGAGCAACAAGTCAACCGCGAATGTGTCGCGGAAGCGGTGCGGATGTCCGCCTTTTACGCCGGCCAGCAGGAAGAGCTTGCGCAGGGTCCGCCGCCAGTTCCCGGCTGCGGTTTCCCGGTCACCTTCGCCAGTCCAGAAAAAGTATCGATCGCTCACCGGCGCCATCGCCTCGAGCGCTCTCACAACGAACTCGGGAAGAACGACGAAAACGGGTTCGTTCGTTTTCTGCATGTAGAGAAGCAAGCGCGTTCCCTTGAGTCGATCCCGCGCACACGTTGCGGTATCGCCGATGCGCATACCGCTGTAGCGCAGCAAAAGGACAAACGCCCGCAGGCGCTCGGCGTCACCCGTGTATTGCGGGCACGCCGCCAGCATCGACACGAACTCTTCTCTTGTGAAAGGCAAGGTTGGCGGATTTGTCACTTTAGGATTCTTGAGCTTCGTCGCGAGGTTCTCCGGCACCCACCCACTTTCGAAACCAAACCGATAGAACGCGCGCAACCGCTCGAGTTTCTTGAGCGCACTGATGCCGCTGTCCGCCCACGATGCTCGGAAGCGCCGCAGGGCTGGCAGGTCGAACTCCCTCAGGTAAAGCCTCCCTTCGGATTCTCCGAACCGAACGAACTGTGCCAGCATGACGCGATATTTCTTGAGCGTCGATTCCCTAAGGCTGCGCGCTTCGGCGTCACGGAGGAACTCGTCGCGCGCATGGATCAGATTTACGGGTCCATCTTCGTTCAAGGTCTGGACATTTGTACCTTGTGCCTCCCACTTGCGGATCTTGGTTTGAGCCGCCTCCCAGTCGCGCATTTCAAGAGACTTCCGAATCTCGACGTTGCCCAGAAATCCATCAACCCAGATCGGACATCGGCATCGGCGATATTTCCTTCCCTCGTTCCTGTGCGGGCAGGTTTTGAGATGTCTGCGGTAAATCGTCAGCATGCGCCGATTCTACACGTTGAAAATCCGGCAGGCGCGAGAAAATCAACGCGTATTCGTCTGCTGAGTTGATCCACAAAACGCCACAAACGCGGAAAGCGCCGGTTTCCTTTCTGCGGTGTCCAACCGCACACGGACGTTCCGGAGATACCAGCTGACCGGCCGTGAGAACGCCAATACTCTTCCTCTGCTGTCCTTCTGCAGTCGTCACCTAAGGCTGCCGATATTCCTCAGGTCCGAGCACCATGTCAAGTGGCAGGTGCGGTTGTGCGCGTAAAATCGCTGGAATGAAACTGGATTGTTCGCTGGATTGTCAACTGAAATGAAACTGGATTGAGAGTGGCTTGTTGTGCATCTCGCATAAACCTAAGCCGGAGGCTTAGGGATGGTGTCTGTGTGCTGAGCATGTTTGATCGCTACAGGTGAAAGTCCTGTCACAGCCTGATGGAGGCGAAGTGTAGCGAAGCGCAAGGGCGAGGTCGCGAGGCTTGGTCTGAA
>Ga0126381_100000256_pt1 | contig 59813 bp, 50 predicted proteins | sample PanSoiMetPlot_28_FD_96465 | JGI IMG/M metagenome (GOLD analysis project Ga0126381, IMG submission 96465) | Tropical forest soil microbial communities from Panama - MetaG Plot_28 | ecosystem: Environmental > Terrestrial > Soil > Tropical forest > Bulk soil | place: Panama | collected 2016-02-17 | reverse complement strand
CGGGCCAGCTGGCGGTTGCGGTGGGCTTGGCTTTGAGGAGTTTTAGCGACCTATGATTCGAATCAACCTTCTAGAAGCACCCAAACCGAAGAACAAACGCTCGGCGATGCCGTCGATGCCGACGATGGAAGTCGGCGACGTTGGATCACCGCGGCTCAAAGTCCTGCTGGCAGTGGGGCTGGCGGCGGCATTCAACCTCTACACCTGGTATCACCTCGACGCGCAGAAGAAAAAAATCGAGGAGAACATGGCGAAGGCCGAGCAGAAGAATCGCGAGCTGGCCGATGTCAAGGTTCGCTACCTCGCGCGTCAGCGTGAAGCGGAGAACTACAAGCGCCGGGTGGACGTGATCGACCAATTGCGTTCGAACCAGGCGGGTCCAGTCAACTTGATGGCGATGCTGGGCGAGACGGTCAATAACACCGAAGCGGTCTGGCTGAACAACATGAAGGACCAGGGCCCGACGGTGGATATCGAGGGGATGGCGCTCAGTGAAGACGCAGTGGCCAACCTGATCTCGAATCTGCAGAAGACCGGTTACTTCAAGAACGTCGAGATTAAAGAAAGCATGCAGGACGATCAGATTAAAGACATGCAGGCGTTTCAGTTCACGCTGACCTGTGAAAAGAGCAAGTCCTAAAGGCAGGAAACTATGGCGACTTTTGGGGAATTGTCGGGCCTGAAGCAGTGGGCGGTCGTAGTGGGTGGCGCAGTCCTAGTCAGCGCTGGCATGCATTTCACCATCTTTAAGAGCCAGCGGGATCAGAACGCGGAGGCACAGCAGAAGCTGGAAGCCAAGATGAAAGAGAACGCGGAACTGGAGTCTTACCGCCCCAAGCTCGCAGAGATTGAGCGGCAGCTGGCCAGCCTGAAACAGCAGCTGGATATCGAGCGGCGCATCGTTCCGGATGAAAAGGAAGTGGACGGATTCATGCGCATGATGGACGCGGAAGCGTCGAAGGCGGGCATTGAGATCCGCCGCTACACGGCGCAGCCGACGTCACAGAAGGATTTTTACACGGAACTTCCGTTCGAGATGGAATTGGACGGCCCCTACTACTCGATGCTGAATTTCTTCGATCGGGTTGGGAAGCTGGAACGCATCGTGAATATGTCGAGCCTGCTGGTCTCGACGACGCGCAAACCGTCGGACGCGAAAGCGAAGAAGACGTATCAGTACGCGCCGAACGAGAGCATCGTGGCGACTTGCAAGGCGACCACGTTCTTTAGTCACGATATGGATCCTGCGGGTAAGCCCGGCCAGGCTGGGGTGAAGAAGTAGGAGACCTTATGAAGCTGACCACTGGAATCGTTGTACTGGCAATGACTGCGGGGACTTTGTGGGCACAGAATCCCGCCAGCATTATCCAGAATACGAAGTCCTCTTTGCAGGGAGCACAGCAGCAGAACACGGCGGCGCAGAACGCGGCGCTGCAGGGAAGCAGCACAACGCCGAGCAAACCGTCGGCGGCGACTGCGGCCAGCAAATCAGCTCCCGCACAAGTGAAGCCGGCAGTTGCACCCGCAACGCCGACGCAGGCTCCGAAGGTGGTTCCTGCGAAGGCAGCGGTGGCTCCGGCAGCGGCGAAGCCTGCTCCTGTTGCGACGAAAACAACACCGGCGCCAACGCCAGCAAAGCCAGCGCCTGTAGCGGCCAAAGCTGCTCCAGTGGTAGCAAAGACAGAGCCGGCTCCTGCGAAAGTTGCCGCACCCGCACCAGCGACTCCGGCGAAAGCTGCGACACCGGTCGCTCCGGCTCCATCAGCTCCGAAAGTTGCTGCAAAGCCAGTGACGCCTGCGAGCCAGCCTGCCACGACGGCAGCAGCTGCCCCGGCAGCGGCGCCGAAACCAACGCCAAAACCGGAAGAGAAGAAATATTCGATGACGGGCAAGCGCGATCCCTTCATCAGCCCGGTTGTGAATCGGGCCGGTGGATCGGGGTGCAGCACCGGGAAGAAGTGCCTGGATATCGATCAGCTCGCAGTGCGCGGCGTGGTCAAGTCGGACAACGGCATGATCGCCGTCGTGACGAATGGATTGAACAAAGCGTATTTCCTGCGGGAGAACGATCCGGTATTCAACGGGTACGTCGTAAAGATCACGGTGGATTCCGTGGTGTTCAAACAGAATTTTCAAGACCGGCTAGGGAAACCGTTCACGAAAGATGTTGTGAAACGGCTCACGACGCCGGCTGTGTAGTTTTGGCGAGTCCAAATCTGGAACGAGCTTGAGGAAAGACACGCGCAGCGCCATAGGCGAGCGCGTGTGGGGGAGATGCGAAATGCGAAAGCAACTGCTGAGTGTGGTTCTACCGCTGCTGATCCTGGGATTGATCGCAGCAGCGGCTGAGACGCAGAACACGGGCACCGATGCCGCCACGCACGCTGCGCTGCAGCGTATCAACGTGGTCCACGGCGAAGACGGGGTCAGCCTGGAGATCACCGCTCGTGGAGCCGTGACTCCGAAGCTGAGCACGTTGAGTTCGCCCGCGCGCGTCGTGATCGACCTGCCGAATACCGTGGCCTTGACGGACAAGCGTCAGGTTGTGGTGGACAGCGACGGCGTGAAGGACGTGCGCGTGGGCATGAACGGTGCTACGCCACCCAGCACGCGCGTGGTCGTCGATCTCGAGAAGGCCTGCAAGTTCGAGGTCGTCCCCGGCGCGGACAACACGATTGTGGTGAGACTGCACACCGGATCGGCCAACGCGAAAGCGGCGAAGCCGTCCGAGACGGTAGTCGCAGCTGCACCGAAGGCGACGTCTGGAGCAAAGCTGGTTCGCACGTCGGCGGTGGTCGAGAAGAAAGAAGTCGCGGCCAGCGTTCCGGCGGCGCCTGTAACTCCGGCACCGAAGACGGTTGCGGCCGCCCCGGCGAAGCCGGCGGACGCTACCAAATCGGCGACTGAGTACGTTTTCGTCGAGCCTTCTTATCAGGCGAAAGACGATGCGAAGACCGATGCAAAGCCGGTAGTCGAGCCTGGTGAGCGCGCGACCGAAGCTGCGGCGAAGTTTGCCGACAAGCCGGCCTCCGAGCTCCTGGCGAACACGAAGACGAGCGCTGCCATGCAACCACAGGCTGCGCAGGCGGCTTCGTCGGCGATCCAGCCAGCAGTCAACCTTGCCGCGGAACAGAAGACCCAGATGTCGCAAACCCCCGCGACCAGCGGTCCGAAGTACACCGGCGAGCCGATCTCGGTCAACCTGAAGGATGTCGACCTTAAAGATTTCTTCCGCCTGATTCACGAGATCAGCGGACTTAACGTGGTTCTCGATCCGAACGTGCACGGCAACCTGACGATCGTGCTCGATGACGTGCCGTGGGATCAGGCGCTGGACATCGTTCTGAAGAACAACGATCTGGCCCGCGAACTCGAGGGCAACGTACTGCGCATCGCGACCGTTGACACGCTGAAGAAGGAAGCCGACGGACGTCGCGCGCAGCAGGAATCGGAAGCACTGGCTGTTGAGAAGGTCACTGTGACACGTTTCCTGAGCTACGCGCATTCGAAGGACGTCGTTCCCACGATTAAGAAGTTCCTGTCGCAGCGTGGTGATGTGATCTCGGACGATCGGACGAATGCGGTCATCATCTCGGACATTCCGGCGGTCATTCCGGCTCTGGATCGTTTGCTCACCCAGTTGGATCGCAAGACGCAGGAAGTGGAAATCGAAGCCCGCGTCGTGGCTGCGACTCGCAGCTTCGCGCGTGACATCGGTACGCAATTCGGCTTCGGTTGGGGCAATGGACACTCGGCCATCGGCGGCGCCTCGGCAGTGGGCAGCTCTCCGACGACGGTGAATGGTTTGACTCCAGGCTACATTACGACCGGTGGCAGCGGCGGCGGCAGCGGTTCGACCTCCGGTAGCACGATTCCGCTCTTCTCGAACCTGGGAGTGACCAGCCCGACCAGCGGTTTAACCTTCGTCAACGCCAGCAACAACGTGCGAATTGACGCAGTGCTCTCGCTGGCTGAATCGCGCGGTCTGTTGAAGATTCTCTCTCGTCCGCGTGTGGTCACGCAGAACAACATCCAGGCCCTGGTGAAGCAGGGTGTGCGTGTGCCGATCGTTACGCAGGCGCAGTTGGGTGGACCGCCAACCGTTACCTATGTTGACGCGTTCCTTCGCTTGACGGTGGTTCCACAGATCACGTCGGAAGGAACGATCTTCCTGAACGTGGACGTGGAGAACACCACGCCTGACTTCGGTCGTACCGTGCAGGGCAACCCAACGTTGATCACGCAGCAGGCTACGACGCAGGTGCTCGTGACAGACGGTGGAACGGTTGTCATAGGCGGTGTGATCCAGACCAACAACTCGGTCAACGTCAGCCAGACACCGCTACTTGGCGATGTGCCGCTGCTTGGCAACTTGTTCAAGCACCGCACGGTAAGCACCTCGAACCAGGAACTGATCTTCTTCATCACTCCGAGGATCATCCAGACATAGTTCGAGAACCACTTGCAATTCAAGCCGCCGGCTCCCAAAAGGGACCGGCGGTTTTTATTTGTCCTCGGTAGGAATCAGCCTATGCGGTTCTGCGGGCGACGACGGCTCAGGTAAACTCGCGACGTGAACTATTCAAGTCGCGTACAAGCGCTCCAAAAGGAATTGGTCCGACTAGGGTTTGATGCTTTACTGATCGCCCACCTGCCCAATGTGAGGTACCTATCCGGTTTTACAGGCAGCTCGGGTGTGCTTCTGATCTTTCCATCCGGCAGTTTCTTCTTCTCAGACGGACGGTACAAGCAACAGGCTCGAGCGGAGGTGAAGGTCGCAAAAGTTGTAATCGGTCAGAGATCCGCGATGGTGAGGGCGGCCGAATGGCTCGTGACACGACGCAAAGCCGCGAAGTCGAGATTGAGGTTAGGGATCGAGGGAGAGCATCTCAGTGTCGCCGAGCGCAGACGACTCGTTTCACTGCTGCCCAAACCCATAATTATTCGTGAGGCGCCTCCACTTACGGAACGCATGCGCATGATCAAGGATGGGGACGAAATTGCGCTCATTCGCGAAGCGGTGCGCGCGGGCGCAAATCTGTTTGACGTGGCGGTGGGCGGCATTCGTCCGGGGGCGTCGGAAGTGGAGGTTGCGGGTCAGATGGAGTTTGCGGCTCGCAAGGCAGGAGCCGACGGAATGTCGTTCGAGACCATCATTGCATCGGGAGTGCGATCAGCTTTGCCGCATGGGCGGGCTTCCACCACCTCAATCGCACAGGGATTCGTGGTGTGCGACTTCGGTGTTATACTCCACGGTTATTGTTCCGACCGTACCCGCACCGTATACGTCGGCTCTGCTACGGAGGACGCCCGACGAGTCTACGGTGCGGTGCTCGAGGCTCAACTGGCGGCAATCGACGCCGTGCGGCCCGGTGCGAGTGTTGGCTCGGTCGACCATGCAGCACGTAAGGTGCTGCGTAAGAACGGCTTGGCGAAGTATTTCACACACTCCACCGGTCACGGAGTGGGGCTCGAAATTCACGAGGCTCCGCGAGTGGCGAAGGGGCAGCCCGAGCTTCTACATCCGGGAATGGTGATCACGGTCGAACCGGGAGTATATCTTCCGGGCAAATGGGGCGTGCGCATCGAGGACATGGTGGTGGTCACCGAGCACGGTTGCGAAGTGCTGGATCCCACGCGGAAGGAATTCATAGTCATTTAATCAGCTGCATCAACCGGGTGCGGGTAACGGCCCGGAGTTCGCTCGCGTCCGGGGTTATTAGGCGCGTGATGGAAAGCGGCCCACCGCATAACGATGAATCAAAAAGAGCTGAAAGAACTCATTGATCTGATTATCGACAGGGGCATCACCGAGTTCGAGTTGGAACGAGGAGATGTCAAGGTACGGATCAAGCGTGGCGGAGATACAGCCAGCGCTCCGATCGAAACCCGGTACTACGCGATGCCGGGCGCGCTGCCACCCGCTCCGGAATTGGGTGCTGTGCCGGTTGTCCCACCGCCAGCTGCTCCCGCTACTCCGAAGGAACCTGAACCGACCGAAAATCTTCACATGGTGCGGTCTCCGATCGTGGGTACGTTTTACGAATCGCCTTCGCCGGGCTCACCCCCGTTCGTGAAAATGGGAGATATGATTTCGTTGGGGCAAGTGTTGTGTATCGTGGAAGCCATGAAGTTGATGAACGAAATTGAATCGGATGTGGCCGGCGAAGTGGTAAAGAAGATGGTCACGAACGGCCAGCCGATCGAGTACGGGCAGGAATTGTTCGCTATCCGGCCCTCCAAATGAATTGATGACATAACCCGGGGGCGCGATCTTCGCGCCCTTTTGTGCGTTAGAGAGCCACCAAAGCGTCGAACTATGAGTTTGGAACGATTTTGATTTGTGGCCATTGTTCGAAACAACGTTGTTGTGCTCTACACCTGAGAAAGCATGTTTAAGAAGATCTTGATAGCGAATCGCGGGGAAATCGCCCTGCGGATCATTTGTGCTTGCAAAGAGCTGGGCATTCGCTCGGTCGCGATCTACAGCGAGGCGGACCGCAACTCGCTGCCCGTGCGTTTTGCCGACGAAGCGATTTGCATCGGCCCGCCGCAGCTCGGGCAAAGCTATCTGAATATTCCTGCTGTGATCAGCGCTGCTGAGATTGCGAATGCAGATGCGATTCATCCCGGGTATGGCTTGCTGTCCGAAAATGCGAACTTCGCCGAAGTCTGTGAGACCAGCGGACTGAAATTCATTGGGCCGCCGCCCGATGTAATTCGGCTCATGGGAGAGAAGGAAAAAGCGCGCGCTGCGATGAAGCAGCATGGTGTGCCGATCTTGCCCGGGTCTGATGGGGTGATTGCATCGGAAGACGAAGCCCGCGAGTGGGGCAAACAGGTTGGGTATCCGGTGATCATCAAGGCGTCTGCGGGTGGCGGTGGCCGGGGAATGCGGATCGTGCGTTCTGAAGAAGAGCTCGGTGCGCTGTATCGCGCGGCACAACAGGAAGCTGCGGCGGCTTTCGGCAACGGCGACCTGTACATGGAGAAATACGTCGAGCACCCTCGGCATATCGAATTTCAGATCCTCGCCGATGAACACGGCAGTGTGGTCAGCTTGGGAGAGCGCGAATGCTCCATTCAGCGCCGGCATCAGAAGTTGCTCGAAGAGTCGCCTTCGTTGCAGGTTACGCCCGAGTTGCGAAAAGAGATCGGTGACATTCTGAGCAAGACGTTAAGCGCCGTGGGCTACCACAATGCGGGCACAATCGAGTTCCTGATGGATCAGCAGAAGAAGTTGTACTTCATCGAGATGAATACACGCATTCAGGTGGAGCATCCGGTTACGGAGATGGTCACCGATGTGGATCTGGTGAAAAGCCAGATCATGATCGCCAACGGCGCGAAAATGGCAGATGTGTTGCAGGGGCCGATCGTACATCGTGGACACGCGATCGAGTGCCGCATCAACGCGGAGCATCCCGAGAAATTCACCCCTTCGGCTGGCAAGATCACTGCGTTTCATCCACCTGGTGGAACGGGCGTGCGGATCGATACGGCGGCATATGCGGAAGGAACGATTCCTCCTTATTACGATTCTCTGATTGCGAAGCTGGTAGTGCGGGGCAAGGACCGCCCGGAGGCTTGCCAGCGCATGTCGCGCGCACTTGAGATGTTCATCGTTGAGGGCATTTACACGACGATTCCCTTGCATCGGCGCATCCTCGCGGATCCGGAATTCCGCGCCGGAAAATTCGACACTGGATTCATTGAACGCTTTCTCGCGAAGAAGACGGAGTCGGCGGCTTGACATTGCCCTGATCTTCGAAATTCATGCTCAGCCTTCCGCGTCTGTACGCCATTCTCGACCGGTCGCAATTTCGCGAAGTGGCTTCTCTCATGAATGCTGCCGACGAACTGCGAGCCGGCGGGGTGACGCTACTTCAATATCGGAACAAGAACGGCGGCGCTCGAGAGATGCTTGAGGAAGCACGGGAGCTAAAACGGCGGTTCGGGAGCTCGATGAAGTTGATCATGAACGATCGGGCGGACCTGTGCCTGGCGGCCGAGTTCGATGGTGTTCACGTGGGGCAGGAGGATCTTTCGCCGGAAGGCGTGCGCCGTGTGATCGGTCCAAAGCTGTGGCTCGGCCTGTCGACCCACAATCCCGAACAGCTTCGCGAAGCGAACCTCACATCGGCGGATTATCTGGCGATGGGGCCGGTGTTTTCGACTTCAAGCAAATTAAATCCGGATCCGGTAGTAGGCCTTGAGGGAGTGCGTCGGGCGCGGGAATTGACCCGTAAGCCCCTGGCCGCAATTGGCGGGATTACGAGGGCGAATGCGAAGTCGGTAATCGAAGCGGGGGCGGATTCGGTGGCGGTAATCTCGGACTTGACCCGGAACCCTCGAGAAACAGCAGAGGAATTTTTCCGCATCTTGGGGTAAAGTCGTGGCAATCGAGGGGTGAAGGCCGCGAGGCCTTTCGATAAGCTCAGTGCCGGAAGGTCGGAGTGACGGGCGAGACGCCCGCCGCTCCATCACCCAACGCTACGGATCGCGCTCCATCACGGAGGGACGTGAGTACTCAAACCAACGAACCTGTTTCGATCGCGAGCGACTGGGACGTCCATTCCCATCAGGACAAAGAACTAGTTCAAGGTCTCGGCTTAACCAGCGCCACCATGCTGGTGATCGGGTCGATGATCGGCTCGGGTATTTTCATCGTCTCGGCCGAGATTTCTCGGCAGGTGAACTCCCCGGCGCTGTTGTTGGGTGCATGGCTGGTTACGGGGTTCATGACGATTGTTGGCGCGCTCTGCTACGGCGAACTCGCCGCTATGATGCCGCGCGCCGGTGGACAGTATGTTTACCTTCGTGAAGCGCTCGGGCCGCTATGGGGCTTTCTTTACGGATGGACGCTGTTCCTGGTGATTCAAACGGGAACGATTGCTGCGGTCGGCGTCGCATTCGGTAAGTTCCTCGGCGTCTTCTTTCCTTCCATCTCCTCGACACATTGGATCGTGCATCTGTGGAAGGTCCCGAAAATTCCGATCGGTCCGATGGTGCTGGGGAACATGGATGTTGGGCTCAGCACACAGAATCTGGTATCGATCGTCATCGTGGTTGTCCTGTCACTCGTGAACATGCTCGGGGTGAAGACGGGCGCCATGATCCAGAACATCTTCACAGCCGCGAAAGTGACGGCTCTGGCCGGACTTGTGTTGGTTGGAGCGTTTGTCGGCCGTAACGCGCAGGCCCTGGCGGCGAATTTCAACGGGCACTTCTGGGAGAATGCCGGACTCGGTGCCCGGCATGCAGTGGAGGTCGGCGTCGGCGGGCCAATCGTGCTGGTGGGAACGCTGACGATTTTAGCCGTCGCTCAGGTGGGATCGCTCTTCTCGGCGGATGCGTGGAACAACGTTACGTTTACGGCAGGAGAGGTGAAGAATCCGAGCCGAAATCTGCCGCTGTCGCTGGCACTCGGCAGCGGGATTGTCATCCTTCTATACGTCCTGTGTAACGTCATCTATCTGAACGTCCTTCCGCTCGATGGCAGCCCAACGGGCGCCACGATTGTCGAGCGCGGGATCAAGTACGCAACGGAAGAGCGCATCGGCACGGCGGTAATGACGCAAATGTTCCATAGCACAGGCGGGAAGCTGATGGCCATCGCGATCATGATTTCCAGCTTCGGCTGCTGCAACGGCCTGATCCTGTCTGGCGCGCGCGTCTACTATGCGATGGCAAAAGATGGCCTATTCTTCCGCAGCGTCGCGAAGTTGCATCCTAGGTATAAGGCGCCGGCGGTTTCGTTGATGGTGCAGATGGTGTGGACCTGCATCCTGTGCATCTCGGGGAGCTACGGGCAGCTGCTGGATTACATCATTTTCGCGGTTCTGGTGTTTTACATCCTCACCATCGGAAGTCTTTTTGTGCTTCGGCGCACGCGGTCCGACGCCGACAGGCCCTATCGGGCGATCGGTTACCCGATACTTCCGGCGATTTATATTGTGATGGCTCTGTTCATAGATGTCGTACTATTGCGCTACAAACCGCAATACACCTGGCCTGGATTGATCATTGTGCTGTTGGGAATTCCGGTTTACTACCTGTGGAATCGCCGGCCGCATGCGGCAATCGACTAGAGCGCATCGTGGCATTCTGCTGCTTCGAAACGGCTATGCATTCTTTAGGTGCGGCCGAAAATCTTGGGCTCGAGGAGAAATGAATGGCTAATCTGCTAGCCAGAAAACCGTTAAACCTTATTATGTCGGAGGCTTCGGAAACCGGCGAACACAGCCTGAAACGGGCTCTGGGCGCGGGCAATCTCATTTCTCTCGGCATCGGTGCCATCATCGGCACCGGCATTTTCGTGCTGACCGGAGCGGCCGCCGCGCAATATGCGGGTCCGGCAATTGTCTTCTCATTCATCCTTGCAGCCGCGGGGTGCGTTTTTGCGGGTCTCTGCTACGCAGAATTCGCGTCGATGATTCCCGTGGCCGGTTCGGCGTACACCTACGGCTACGCAACGCTCGGAGAGATTTTCGCGTGGATCATCGGATGGGACCTGATTTTGGAATACGCATTCGGCGCGGCGACGGTCGCTTCCGGGTGGAGCGGTTATGTGCTGAGCCTGCTGCAGGACGTCGGTATCCATATTCCGCCTCAGCTTGCGGGAACTCCGGGAGCCGAGTTCGTTTTCTATAACAACCGCTGGGAGTCAATGCGCCGGATCGCGATGACGTTGAAAACGGCTCATGTCGATCCTGCGACTTTGCCGCATGCAACGGGCGTCTTTAATCTGGTCGCGTTTCTTGGGATCGGACTAGTCACGACGATTCTGGTTTACGGTATCAAGGAGTCGGCTAACCTCAATTCGTTCATTGTCGTGGTGAAGGTTACGGTGCTGCTGATCTTCATCGGCATTGGTGCTGCATACATTTTGCGGAATACGAGCCTTGCGTCGGCGAACTGGACACCGTTCCTGCCGCCAAACGAGGGTGAGTTCGGCAAGTATGGGTGGTCGGGGGTGATACGGGCTGCGGGAGTGATTTTCTTCGCCTACATTGGGTTCGACGCGGTTTCAACCGCGGCGCAGGAGGCGAAGAATCCCAAGCGAGATATGCCGATCGGCATTCTTGGCTCGCTGGTGATCTGCACGATTCTCTACATCCTGGTTGCCGGCGTGCTTACAGGCCTGGTGAAATACAGCACGCTCAATGTGCCCGACCCGATCGCGATCGGCATCGATCAAGCGGGTGTGCGCTGGGGCAGTCTGCTGGTGAAGTTGGGCGCGATCTGCGGACTAAGCTCAACGATGGTGGTGATGTTGCTCGGGCAGTCGCGGGTCTTCTTCTCGATGTCGAAGGACGGCCTGCTCCCAACCTGGTTCAGCACGGTGCACACGCGCTTCCGCACTCCGTATATCTCGTCAATATTCGTAGGTCTCTTCGTAGCCATCTTCGCATCGGTGATTCCGATTTCTATCCTCGGCGAACTGGTGAGTATCGGGACGCTGCTGGCCTTCGTGATCGTGTGCGCGGGCGTTTGGATGATTCGCCGCACGAATCCCGAATTGCCGCGGCCTTTCCGTACCCCGATGGTGCCTTTTGTGCCGATTATGGGCATCGCGATTTCGCTATTGATGATGTTGGGCTTGCCGGGAGACACGTGGATCCGCCTGGTTGTGTGGCTGATCCTCGGCATGATTCTGTACTTCACCTACGGGCGCTATCACAGCCGGGTACAGGCATTGGAGAGTAGAGTTCCGGCACCGAGCGCCCCTTCGATGGCGGACTGAAGTCGCTAGTTCTGAAAAAGGCCTTCCGCACTGCGCGGAAGGCCTTTTTTCTAAAAGCGGTCGTCGCTTTTCGGTAGTCGGTCTTCGGCTTTCTGTTATCAATCGTCGGCTTTGGGCAATTTCATTTCGAGAGCGATTGCTATCCGGCGCACGCCGTCGTCAACGCGACCAAGAGACAAAAAATCACAGCAGGAGACACGACAGCTGCGGGCGTTTTAGGATGGCGTGTCGCCACAGTCATTCACGTCAGTCGCGATTCGCTTGTGCTGATGACTGAACGACGGAAGGCTGACGACTGCTCTTATGCGCGCACTTCACAATCTGCGTCTCATCGTTGCAGCTCTGGCACTCGTAATTGTCGCCGGCACGGCGGGCTTTCATGTCATCGAAGGCTGGTCGTGGTTCGATGGCTTCTACATGGTGATCACAACGCTGACCACCATCGGATACCAGGAGACTCATCCGCTCTCGCACGCAGGGCGCGTCTTCAACGTGTGCATCATCTTTGCGGGCGTTTCGCTTGTGTTTCTGGCAATCGGAGCACTCACACAGGCTTTGCTAGAATTCGAGCTGCGCAGCTTCTTCGGCAGGCGAAAAATGGAACGCGAGATTGACCGGCTCACCCACCACTACATCATCTGTGGCGCCGGGCGTGTGGGACGCAGCGCCGCTCGTGAACTAGCCCGGCGTCCCGCTTCGTTTGTCATTGTCGAAAGCAACGAGGCCAAAGCAGCGCGCTTCAGCGATGAATCGTGGCTGATGCTCATTGGCGATGCCACCAAGGAACAAACTCTTCGCGAGGCACATATCGAGAGGGCGCGAGGCCTGGTTGCGGCAACGACGACCGATGCCGCCAACCTTTACATCATTCTCACTGCGCGCGGCCTGAACTCGAAGCTCAAGATCATCGCTCGGGCGAGCGAGGAAGACGCCGAGAAGCATTTCAGCACAGCGGGAGCGGACTTCGTCGTCTCGCCGTACGCTTTCGCTGGCCAACGAATCGCACAGACTTTTCTTCGTCCTCATGTAGTAAGTTTTCTGGACACTGCGACCACGCATCTCGGAATGGATCTGGAGATCGGCGAGATCTCGGTCGGAGCGAACTCCGGCTTTGCCGGCAAGACCATTGAGACATCGCGGATTCGCCAGGAGCGCGGCGTGATTGTGCTCGCCATCAAGCGAGGCCAGGGCATGCGCTTCAATCCTGCGCCCGACGATCGAATTGAAGCCGGAGATTTCCTTATCGCCATGGGCGAACCCGCCCAACTCCGCCAAGTGGAACAAATGGCGGGATCCCACTCATGAAAATTGTCAGCGCGGCGGAAATGCGCGAGATCGATCGCGTGACGACCGGGAAGTTCGGCGTGCCGTCTTTGACGCTGATGGAGAATGCCGGAACTGCGGTCGCGGAATTCGTCTTGTCGCATTATCCCAATGCGAAGCGGATCGGGGTGATCTGCGGAAAGGGGAATAACGGAGGCGACGGGTACGTTGCCGCCCGAAAGCTGCGCCAGGCGGAGAAGGAAGTTCGTGTACTACTGCTGACGGAGCCAGGAGATCTGCGTGGAGACGCTGCTGAGATGTTCCGCCGGATGGAATTTATGCCTGTCGTGGCGACGACTGCGGATCAACTCGATGCGGACGTGGCACAGGCGGCCTTCGAAGCAGACGTATTGCTGGATGCTGTACTTGGCACGGGATTTCGTCCGCCGGTGTCGAGTTTGTACGCGGCGGCTATCGAGCGGATGGATGCGCAGCAGAGTCCGGTTGTTGCAGTGGACATTCCTTCGGGGGCTGACGCCGATGGTGTAAAGCCGCAGGAGGGAACAATCGCGCGCGCCGCCGCCGTCGTAACGTTTACGGCAGCCCGTCCGGCGCACGTGTTCAGTTCGCTGACATTGGGGCCGACGCTAATTGCTCCGATTGGTTCACCGCCAGAGGCGATGGTCTCCTCTCTGAAGCTGAATCTGACAGCGCCGGGCGAGATTGCTCCGTGGATTGGTCCACGCCCGGCTGAGGCCAACAAGGGAAGCTACGGTCATGTGCTGGTGATTGGTGGATCGCTGGGCAAGGCGGGTGCGGCGGCGATGGCCGGGATGTCGGCGTTGCGGATCGGCGTCGGATTGTCGACGGTAGCGACGGCCACTTCAGCACTGGCGACCGTTGCAGGGTTTCATCCCGAGTTGATGACGGAGCCCTTGCAGGAGACGGACGCCGGAACAATTTCGATGCGAGCGTTGGAGTACGGTCATCTCGATGAGTTGACGAAAGGGAAGACTGTCCTCGCTGTCGGGCCTGGGATTTCGCGGAATCCAGAGACTTCGGAGTTCGTGAGAACGGTGGTTGAGAAGTATCGCGTCCCGATGGTCCTCGATGCCGACGGGTTAAACGCATTCGAGGGAGCGTCGAACAAATTGAATGGCAACGGGCGCGCGCTAGTGATCACGCCGCATCCGGGCGAGATGGCGCGGTTAACGGGACGCACGATTCCCGAGGTGCAAAGTGACCGGATCGGTGTTGCGCGGGGCTTCGCCGCGGATCATGGGGTGATTGTCGTGTTGAAGGGACATCGCACTTTGGTTGCGCTTCCCGACGGAGAAGTTTGGGTCAACACGACTGGAAATCCGGGAATGGCCACGGGTGGCACCGGCGACATTCTGACGGGAATGGTGTCGGGGATGATTGCGCAGAATCCTAAGCGTGTGGCCGAAGCGGTGACCAGTGCCGTTTACCTGCACGGGTTGGCGGGCGATGTGGCGCGTGAATCCATGGGAGAACAGTCGCTCGTCGCGACGGATCTGGTTCACGCATTGCCGGAAGCATTCCGGCGTGTGCGGAGTGCGGCGAGCCATGCAGAAATAAGTTTTTAGTGCTGATGCTGATTGAAAAAAGGGCGAGGAAACCAGCCGTCGGTTGATCACCTTCGCCCTGTCGAGTGCTTCCCCCTTCGTGGCGTGACTAGCCAACCCGAAAAAGTGTTCCGCAGTGTTATTTCACTTCGACTTTCACGCGCATCCACGGGTGGATGCAGCATTCGAACAGATGCTCACCCTTGGAAAGTCCGGAGATCTGAAGCTGGCTTCCCTGAAGGATTCTGGTTTTTGCGACCGAAACCTTGCCGAAGCCTCCTGCGCATTCGGGAGCGGTAGCCTCCCCGTGGTTCAGCGCGTCAATGAAGCCGCCGCCGAACTCCTTGACCTCGGTGAATGTGTGAGGTTCGCCCCCCTGGTCCACTACGACGATCGGAGTTCCTTTGTTGACGACCAAAGTGTCCGGCTCAAAATCCCAGTTGGGATCAGGGGTGCCGGCCGCTGCCTTGGCGAACAGGTCACTAAACGTCGTTGAGAATCCCAGAGCAATGTTTTTGCAGAAATCCGGTCCGATGGCCGCATTAAAGGTCGTGGGGTCGCATTCATCGAGAGCGACGATCTGCGCAGGAACCTGCGGACTCGGCGCCTTATCGTGAGAGTGTTCCTGCGCGGGTGCATTAGCTGCTAAAAACAAGAACAGGCAGCCGGCCACTGAGGCGATTGGTGTTGGAATTTTCACCGTGATTCTCCTTTGAGTGATCAAGAATTTGCGCTCGAAACAAAGCTGCCTGGGGTGGGGCGGAGTGTTCGCATCTCGCGCGATATACAGTGGTTACTGTGGCGCGCTCAGGGCTGTCCCATCAATCCATGGCGCCTCCATCGTTCCCCAAAGTTTTCTCCATTGCGAAATCGTGACAAAAAGAGAGGTTTTCTGACGGCTTGGTGACGATTTCTGGACCAATCGGGTTGTGTTAGCCTTTTGGCCAACGTTTTTGGGGTGAGAGATGTTTCGTGGCAAGAGCCCATCCGTCTCGCGGTTCGACAGTTTTGAGCTGGATTTCCGGGCCCGCGAGCTCCGAAAGAACGGCGTAAAGCTACGCCTTCAAGGACAGCCCATCCAGGTTCTGGCTGTGTTACTCAACCGCAGCGGCGAGCTGGTGACCCGCGAAGAGCTGCGCGCGGAGGTCTGGCCCGAGGACACCTTCGTCGGCTTCGACCACAGCTTGCACAATGCCATCGCCCGCATTCGGGAAGTGCTGGGTGATTCTGCGAGCGATCCGCGGTACATCGAGACACTTCCGCGGCGCGGATACCGCTTTATCGGCAAGGTCGAAACCGTGGCCCCCGAAGATACGACCGTTCCCGGCGTGCCCGAACAGGTCGTGCCCCTGCCTATTCGGCACAATTCCGGTAGATTGCGCGCCGCTATCGCCATCACTACGTTGACGCTGGTGGTCGGCGGGCTCGCGTTGTGGCTGCCGCATCGTACGAGCGCCGCGTTGCCGCTGAGGTCGATCGCCGTTCTTCCTCTCGATAATTTGTCGGGCGACGCTTCGCAAGAATTTTTCGTTGAGGGGATGACGGACGAGTTGATCACGAATCTGGCCAAGGTCAGCTCGCTACGGGTGATTTCACGGACGTCGGTGATGCGCTATAAGGCTACGAAGAAGCAGCTGCCCGAGATCGCACGCGAGCTGAATGTCGACGGGATTATTGAAGGATCGGTGATGCGTTCGGGAGGGCGCGTACGCATTACCGCGCAGTTGCTTCATGGTCCGACGGATCGTCATCTATGGGCCGAGACCTACGATCGGGATCTGGGTGATGTACTGAAGCTGCAACGCGAGGTGGCCGAAGCGATCGCGATGCAGGTGCGGGCGCAGTTACCTGCAGCGCAGCAGGCTCATCTGCCTACCGTGCGGAGCGTGCATCCAGAAGCCTACGACGCATATCTCCGTGGCCGTTATTACATGACGACCGAGTTCACCAAGCCGCAGCAGCTGCTGAGGGCGCAACGTTATTTTCGGGAATCGATTGCGAAGGATCCCGGGTTCGCGTTGGCGTATTCGGGGCTGGCAGACTCGTATACGTATCTTGCAATTTTCCGCTACCTCGCTCCGAGGTCGGCCTATCAATCGGCGCAACAGGCGATTCATCAAGCTCTGGAACTCGATGACAACATCGGCGAAGCTCACGACACCCTAGGAGTCCTGAGCTGGCGGTTTGAGCGGGATTTCGCCGCGGCCGAGCGTGAGTTCAATCACGCGATAGCGCTCGATCCGAGCTATAGCTGCACGCATGAAGACAACTCCCTTTACTTGGGCCTCCTGGGAAGGCGGAGTGAGGCGCTGGCTGAACTGAAAAGGAGTAAAGAATTGGATCCCGGACCGAGTTCCGTTATGACGGAAGCCGGAACCTATTACCAGTTGCGCGACTACACAAGGTTATTGGAGGTCAGCCGCGAAGGCGTGAGATCGAATCCGACCGAATGGGTCGAGCACTATTATCTTGGCATCGGTTACGAGGCCACCGGGAAGCTGCTGGAAGCCATTTCGGAATATCAGAAAGCGGTGGAGATTTCAGAGGGTGATCAGGAGCCGATCGCTTCGCTTGCGCATGGCTATGCAGTGCTGGGGAAAAAGGCCGAGGCACAAAAGATATTGCGGGACCTTGAGCAGCGGTCAGCCAATGTGTACGTCTCACCGTATCTGCTGGCGACCATCTACGCCGGACTCGGCGACAAAGATCGGGCGTTCGAATTCCTGGAGAAAGCGTTCGAAGAGAGAAATCTGGACATGTCGTTTCATTGGAACGCTGATCTGCGCATCGACAACCTGCGCTCAGACCCGAGATTCGCAGGGTTGGCGAGGCGTTCTGGCGTGCCCGCCCGGTTGATCACACCAACCGACTCCCAAGTGTCAGCTGCTAAGGTCCAACCCGGCATGGGCTGACTGGTCAATATCGGCATCCAACTGTAGGACAGTGAGTTATGCGCCATCCGGACGTTCCAGCCGTCAAGATTTTGGACTCGTTCGTCCGTAATCTACCCGAAAGTGCCATCCGTCCCTCATAGTCCATTTCGGCTATGACCCATTTCCCCCAACCGCACCCCACGCGGCGCTCGGCGCGGGTACAGCTAGGCGGTTCCGTGCTAGCTGCCATCCGGTTTGACGACGGCCAGCGCTCTCGAGGCAAACTCTATTCCATCTCTGCAACCGGCGGGTTGCTCAAGCTTGCTAAGCCATTGAGCCAGGGCGATTTCGTCGAAATCGGCTTCCAGACCAAGGTCGGTACTGTGATTGGCATGGCGGAGATGCTGTCCCCCACGCGCAAGGCGACCGACGGAACGCTGCAGGCGTTTCGCTTCATTGCGCTGGGCGATGATGATCATCGCAACCTGCGCATGGCGTTACAGTCGGTGTCGGATCAGAGTTATCTCGGCCTGAGCGCGAACCTGAAATCGGCGCCGAAGTCGCTGTTCTAGGGCCTCGCGGCAGGAAAAGTCGAGGGCTTCGTCTCGGCCCCGCAACACTCGCTATACTTGTGCCCTACCTCACTCGGCATGACGACGCGCGAGATCACCACGCACTCGGCCGAAGAAACGATCGCGTTCGGGCGGACGCTGAAGCCCCTGCTCGCGCCGCCGAAACTTGTACTGCTTCGTGGCGATCTTGGTGCTGGCAAAACTACTCTTATCAAGGGCATTGCTTCAGCGTTTGAGGCTGCGTCAGAAGAGGATGTGACCAGCCCGACTTTTACGCTGGTGCACGAATACCACGGCCCTGCAGCGAACCTCTATCATATTGATTTGTATCGGGTTGACACGCCAAGGCAGCTGGAGACGCTGGGTCTGGATGACTTGATCGACGAGAATAGTGTTCTCTTGATTGAATGGGGGGAAAAGTTCCTGCGCTTCGTGCGCGATCGGGATGTCGAGATCTCAATCGAACGACTTGGCGAATCTGAGCGGCGAATCCGAGTCTCCGACCGTTGATCGTTGAACTATAAGTCCTTCTTTTCTAGACGTTTATTGGCGAACCCGCCAGGACGCATCCAGAGGCACAATTCCTTCCGTACTCTTTTTCTTACAGCAAAAAAGTCCGATCCTGTGAACACGCATCTAAGTTGGTTGTAGGGTCACCATACACCGACACTGCTAATTTTGAAGTTTCTTTCCGGCCGAGTCTGAGGTCGAATCGGGGAGAATTTGTTTTGAGTGGACGTGGATTCAGAGCTTTGAAGCTTAAGCATTTTTTGAGAGCAGACAGGGTTTTGCTGGTTTGTCTGAGCCTGGGTCTAGTTCTATTCGGCAACGCAGCACCCGCCCAGACTGCAACCGATGGGCAAGCAGGTTCCGCACAAGCCACTGGATCGCCCGTAGCGCCTCAACCCGGAAGTGTTCTTGGTACGGTCCTCGATCAGACAGGCTCCGTTGCTGTGGGCGCGGTCGTTCGACTCACAACTGACGATAAGTCCTTCTCGCATGAAGTGGTGTCCGGGGACAACGGACAGTTCTCCTTCACAAGCGTGCCTCCGGGGCCGTTCAAGATCACCGTGAATGCGGCAGGATTCGGCGACCAAGGCTTCGCGGGCGAACTCGCGTCGGGTCAGACCTATCTTGTTAAGCCGATCGTTATTTCTATCGCGACTGTGGTGACCGACGTAAAAGTGGCAGTCGATCCGGTGGAAGTGGCGACGGAGGAAGTAAAGGAGCAGGAGCACCAACGCGTTTGGGGAATCATACCCAATTTCTACGTTACGTATCACGCGGACGCTGCGCCGCTGACGACGAAATTGAAGTTTCGACTAGCATGGAAATCGACCACCGATCCGATCACCATTGCAGGCACTGCGTTCCTTGCCGGACTTCAGCAGGCCGGTGATCAGTATCCCGAATTCGGACAGGGTGCATTGGGATACGGCAAGCGCTTCGGAGCAGGATACGCGGATGTTGCCGCCTCAACATTTTTGTCGGGCGCCATTTTGCCATCTCTTCTGAAGCAAGATCCGCGCTACTACTACAAGGGAACTGGCACCACCAGTGCGCGGATTTGGCGGGCAACGAGCAACTCAATTCTTTGTAAGGGCGATAACGGACGCTGGCAGGTCAATTATTCGAATATTGCCGGCGCTTTCGGGGGCGCGGCAATTTCTTCCACTTTCTACCCGACGAACAATCGGGGAATGTTTGTCTTATCGAATGGTTTTATTCGAATGGGAGAGAGTTCGTTGGCAGGAATCATCCAAGAGTTCGTTGTGACGAAGATCTCAAAAGGCGCGAGGCGAGCCGCCGCGCGGGCGGATTCCGCGGACTCTGCGGCGCTTCAGACGGATTCGCCCAATACGAAGCCCTAATTCGATAGGCTCAGATTGCTCGGACTGGACCTCGGGACTGCAGGAAACGGGCAAGCCGCAGGCGCACTCCACTCCTTGACCATCGACCATAAGATCGCCAACCCAAATACAGCCAGGATCAGCCTATTCATGGGACTTTTTGAGTTGGATATGCCTTTCACTCCGAGGGTCTCTGGGGATTTGGCTTGAATCCCATGATGTTGTACCCGCAGTCGACGTAGAGCGTTTCGCCGGTGATGCCCGAACTAGCGTCGGATGCAAGGAAGACTCCCGCCGATCCTACTTCCGCGACGTCCACGTTTCGTTGCAAGGGTGCGGTCTCGCGGTGGGCTTTCAACATGTCACTCAGGCCCGAGATCCCGCGCGCGGCGAGGGTCTTGATCGGTCCGGCTGAGATAGCATTCACACGAATCTTTTTCTTTCCCAGATCAAATGCGAGGTAGCGGACGGTACATTCAAGCGCCGCCTTGGCGACCGCCATCACATTGTAGTGCGGGACGACTTTCTCGGCGCCGTAATACGTCATGGTGATGATGCTGCCCCCGTCTTCCATAAGAGGAGCAGCAGCGCGAGCGACAGCGATCAAGGAGTAGACGCTGACGTCGTGGGCAATGCGGAATCCCTCGCGGCTCGTGTTGATGAATTCGCCTTCGAGTTCCGCCCCCGGAGCGAAGGCGACGCTGTGGACGAGTACGTGGAGCTTGCCATAGCGTTCTTTTAATTTGGCGAAGGTGCTGGCGATGTCTTCGTCCTTGGAAACGTCGCACATGAAGCCTTGCGCGCCGGGAAGGGAGTCGATCAGGTCTTTGGCTTCCTCGGCGAGACGTTCGTTCTGGTAGGTGATGGCGAGATTCACTCCAGCGGCGTGCAGGCCCTGCGCGATGGACCACGCGATGGAACGTTTGTTGGCGACCCCAAAGACTACAGCGTTCCGGCCTTCGAGCTGGTAGGACATGTCGGTCTCCTGAGTGTAGTCGAACGGGAGAGGATAACAGCTTCGAGCTAGGGGCTTCGAGCTACGGGCTACGAGCCACCAGCTGCCGGCTGCTCGTTTTCGACTTCTGAGACGGCAGTCTGCGTCTCTACGGGCCATGCGGCACTGATAAAGGCGAACATGTATATGCTCCCGATGAGGGCGAAACCTCCCGCCAGACTTACCTTTTGTGCCATCCAGCCGACGGTTACACTCAAAGCGATCTGCAGAAATGTTCCAACGAAGTAGAAGGTATTCTGCACGCGTCCCATGAAGTGCCTGGGGACTTGTTGCATCAGGCTTGTGTTCAAAGCGACTCCGCTCACTCCGCGCGCCGAGCCCATGATTCCGTACAGAGCGACAGCAATCGCGAGAAAGCCCGCGAAGGGAGACAACATCATCCCCGCAGCGAGGAGCGCCATGCAGACAGCGATCGAGAGACGCCACCCGAGGCGCGCGATCACTTGTGGAGCATAAAGAGCGCTGAGGAACGCGCCCACACCCCAGCCGCCGTTGAGCCAGCCATAACCGACCGCCCCGGCGTGAAAAATGCGATCGCTGAGCGATGGGGTGACCACGACTCCGGTGAGCATGGCGCCGAGGAAGAGGGCCCAGCTGATGCCGAGCAGAACGACTCCACGACGGTCGCGGAGAAACTCCAGGCCTTCCCATAGTTCGTGCCAGAAGCGCTTCTCCGCTTGCTCTGCGGCGGCGATGTCGGCACGTAGTTCTTCAGGGCGCGGTACGACGTGACGGCCTTTGCGGACGGCAAAATAGCAGAGGAATGAGACGACGTACGTGCTGACGTCGATCAGCAAGACTCCGCCGAGGCCGATGTGGTTGTAGACGAATCCGACGATTGCGCCGGCCAGCAACCATCCGCCTTGAATTCCGGCCAACAGGAAGGTGTTGGCTTCAACGAACTCGCCCTCGGGGGTGAGTTCCTGGATGAGCGCGGTGATGGTCGGCCAGAACATCCAGAAGCCCGCGGCGACCAGCATGTTCATCAGGTAGAGCTGCCAAATCTGGACCCGGTGCCGGAACGCGAGAATTGCGACTGTCACGATGATGATGGCGCGGGCAGCGTCGAGGATCATGACGAGGCGGCGGCGATCCTCGCGGTCGATGATCACTCCGGTGAAGGGAAGCATCAGCATCGCCGGAAGTGTTTGCAACACGGCGAGCGTGCTCAGGGCCAGTTCCGAATGGGTTGCTTGAAGAATGTGCCAGGCGACAGCGGCCGAATTCATCCCGCTACCCAGCATCGAAACGACATTGGCCAGCAAAACGAACCGAAGCGCCCTTTTCTGCAAAATGGCGCGCATTTATTCACTGTAAAGGAAAAGCCAGGTAGCGCCAATTTCGAGCGAGGTTCAACAGTTGAACTGCCGTGCAGAGTCGGGACGAAAAGCTCTTAACCGCAGAGGACGCGGAGAAGAGCCACCGAAGCGCAGAGCAAGGACTAACCACAGGGCACACGGAGGGCACAGAGGTGCGCGCTTAGTCAGCAGGGAGAAAAGCAGCATTCAGTGGAAGACCGAACGGGGCGGCAGCACCGCGGACGCATCCCCCTTGTCTGGCAGACCTTTCAGCGCTAGCATGGCGCGCATTAAGACAATGTTGTAGTTCGTTCTCCACGAGCGGAGGTGACCGATGACTCGAAAGCTTTGGTCGCTAGTGCTGTTGGTTTTCGTTCTGCCCAGCTTAGCTCTGGCGCAGTTGGACAGGATCGTGATCCCCGCGGGCACTCCCGAGGATCAGGCATTACAGGAAATCTCGAAGGAACCGGACGCGCAAAAGAAGTTGACGATGTATCAGGACTTCGTGCAGAAGTTCTCTTCGAATCCTGCGGCGGTCGCCTTCGGAAATTGGCAGATCTCGCAGGCTTATCAGACGACCGGAGATTTGCCCAAAGCGCTCGAATATGGGGATAAGGCGCTGGCGGGCTCTCCGAACAACATGGACATTATCGTCAGCCAGGCCGGGATCGCGCAGCAACTGAAGAACGACGCCAAAATCATGAACTACGCCGAAAAAGGCGGCCAGGTGTACGAAGGAATCGCGAAGCAGCCAAAGCCGGACGGAACGAGCGACCAGGATTTTGCGACGAAGGTCGCGGCGGATCAGGATGCCGCCAAGACCGGTCATGCTTTTCTGGAGGGCGTGGGATTCAACGCGATTGCGGATGAGAAAGACGCTAAGACCCGCATGTCGTACATCGAGCGCTTCACGGCGGCATTTCCAAATTCTCAGTACGCGGAACAGGTGTCCCAGTACGCGATGTATACCCTTGGGCCGGGACAATTGAACGATTCAGCCCGTCTGATCGCATTCGGCGAGAAAAGCCTGCAGGCGAATCCAAATAGCTTGCCGACGCTGCTGATGCTATCGAATGCGTACGTAGAAGACGCGAAGCCAGCGAGTGTCGCGAAGTCGGTTACGTATGCACAGAAGGTCGTCGCGCTGGCGAAGGCCGATGCACCCGACGCAGATCGTTCTCGCAAACTATCGGCGGGAGTTGCGCACTCGACGTTGGGTTACGCGTACATGAAGCAGGACAAGACGGCTGCCGCGATTCCGGAATTCAAGGCCGCCTCAGCGCTTCTCAAGGGTCAGGATGACACGGCGTACGCGACCGCGATGTACCGACTGGGTTATGCGTACGCAAAGTTGAATCGCAAGGCTGAAGCGAAGGACGTTTTGGCTGAGGTCGTGAAGATCAAGAGCCCGTTGAAACAACCGGCGCAGGATTTGCTGGAGAAGGTCGAAGCGCCCGTTCACGCGAAGGCAAAGTAACGAGCGACTGGTCTTCGGATACGAAGAATTCGAAATCGGCGAGGAATTGAGATCTGACCTGCGCTATCGAGTCTACGGATTGGCGAGCGCTTCGGACAGCATGTGAGCTTTTGCAGCAAGCTTTGAGGCACGTTCCAGATCGCCTTTTGAGTCGGCGGTCTTTGCTTGATCCATGAATTCGTGTATCTGCGCAATGGTGTCCTGCTCTTCCTTCGAGAGCGAACGTGCGGATAATTTCTGCAGGTTTACATCGGTGGCCGAGAGCAACTGCTTGGTTGTCTCTCGTTGTTTCGAGATGTCCGCTTCATTGACCGCAGGTGTCAGCTGAGGAGTCGTATCTCCGGTGCCGCCCTTTCGCACGACCGTTTTCGATCCCTGACTACTGTCGGAAGTCTTCTTACGCCGCTTCTTGGAAGCAGGTTTTTGGGCAGTTGCCGGTGGAGTTGCGGATGCATCTGGCTTAGCGCTCGGGGTCTGGCCGGCGTTGGCCGGTTGCGAGGGTGCCTGCGCAGGAGCCTGCGACGTTTGCGATTCGGATTGAAGGAAAGAGGCGCGGTCCCCCCCATGAGCTGCGTTGGGAAAGGGCAACAGCGCGCACAGTCCTAGTATGCCGGCCAGATACATACTTTTCCTGTGGGTTGCGCGACTCGTCAACAACCCTTTGATTCTAATCCCGTCGCCTGCGCCTGCCAACCTGATTTAAGGCCAATTACCTGTTGCATTGGATCGGGGAGTCATACACGCAGGCAACGATGGTGGGCAGTAGTGCGACTAAATCACAGACGTGCGCGACACGACTTCGCGAACGACTTCAGAACTGGTTTCGGCGAGCGGGATGCGGAGTCGGAAAGTCGTGCCCTGGCCTTCGGTCGACTCGAAATCCACTGATCCATAATGCCATTGCAGGATCTGGTAAGTCTGGGCAAGGCCGATGCCGCTTCCGCCCTTCTTGGTGGTGAAGTAGAGCTCAAAAATCTTTTCCTGGACTTCCCTTGGGATGCCGTTTCCGGTATCGCGGATTTCAGTAACAGCAACCCCCTCCTCGCGGCGGGCGCTGATGGTAAGGGTTCCACCTTCCTGCATGGCCTGCACGCCATTGATCACGATATTGAGGATGGCCTGTTTCATGAAATCGCAATCGACTTTCACGGGCAGAATCTGATTGGGGAGATCGCGAATCACGCGAACTCCGCGCTGCTCGGCGTCGGGAGCAGCCAGAAGCATGACATCGTCCAGCAACTTTCGAAGGTCCGTCTCTTCAAGCTTGAGGTCGCGTGGCCGGGTGAAGTCGACGAGAATCTGCACGACGCGATCGAGTCGGTGGATCTCGCTCCCGATGATGTCCAGGTGGCGACGGGTGCTCGGGTCGGCTTGCTGCAGTTTGTTCTGCAGAAGATGGAGGTGCAGAACGATGGCGTTGATCGGATTTTTGACTTCATGCGCTACGCCGCGCGTGAGGCGGCTACCCGCCGACATCCGCCGGGACATTTCGATTTCATCCTCGAGCCGTCGCACAGATTCAGAATCCCGCATGATCAGCAAGGCGCCAATCTGCGTGGTCTGGTCATGGATGAAGTCGAGGGAAACCTGAACGCGGCGGCCATTCGCGCTTTCCATTTCTCGCTGAGTGAGTGGACGGCGTCGCTCGAAGCTGTCGAGAATCACGGCGCCGAAAGAAGTATTGTTCGAGAAGACATCGCTCGCGCGGCGGCCCAACATTTCGCGGCGTGGCCGTCCCAGGAACCTTTCGACGGGTGCGCTGACCAGCACAATGTGGAAGTCCCGCGTGAACAACATCAGGCCGTCTTGCAAGTTCGCCATCAACTGGTCGACGTTGTCCTTCAATGCGGAGAAGATTTCCTTGGCGTCCCGCATCTGGCGTCCAAGGTTCGCGATCTTGAGCGTGACCAGGCCGAATTCGTCATGTTCGGAGTCGTCCTTAGCAATGGTGTCCGAGCCTCCTTCGTACACAATGTCCAAGTTGCGGTTGATTTCTTTAAGGGGCCCGAGAGCCACATTCGCAATGAACGCTGCCAGGAACAGAGACACGAAAACGGATACGCAGGAGAACACGAGAGCGTGCCGCAATCGCGAGGTCAACTCCTCGCGCAGAAAGACCGTTGAAATACCGACACGCACGGTTCCGAATCGAGTGCGGTTCAGATCTAGCGGAGCGCTGACGTCGTAGACAGTAGGTGCGCTGTAAATCATCCGCAGCTGATCGCGCAGATGGGCATTCTGGAGATCAGTCAAGTTGGGGCGGTTGGTCAGGACCTTCCCGATCAATTGAGAGTTGCTGTCTAGCAACGCGCGATTGCCGAGGTCCACGACGGCCGCGTCATACACCGAGGTATTGCTGCCGGCGATGGAGTCGATCATGTCGTTGAGGTTGGCGTCCTCGCGCAAGTAAGTCTCGATCGCCGAGGTAACGGCCTTTGGGTTATCGGTGTCAACCCGGGTGCTGGCGAGATCTGGAACCGCGTTCGCAGCCACGTAGGCCGCGGTGAGATTGAACATCTTCGCGCTCTCATCGGCGCGAGCAATCCAGTTTCGAACAAGCAGGGAGACGTAGAGGTACGAGAATGCCGATACCATCACCGTGACCAGGAATGTGATGGCGAGCACGATTTTAGTTTTGCGGCGCATTGATGGAAGTTAAGGGTGTTGCGCGCCCGGAAATTTAATCCGGCGTGGAACAGTCACGTGCGGCGTCTATTCCTCCTTTCCCGTCATCGCATCGGCGGTCGCGCTGCCGTATTCCTTCAATTTATTGTGCAACGTCTTGAGGCTGATGCCCAGTATTTCCGCGGCCTTGGTCTTGTTATTGCTGGTCGCCTCCAGTGTCTTGAGGATGAGCATTTTCTCGGCTTCTCCGACAGTGGTGCCCACGCCGAGGCGAACGGCATCGGGATCGCTGGCAGGCTGGCGGACGGCAATCTGCCCGAAACCAGGCGGCAGATGCTTGGTTTCGACGACCGCGCCTTCGCAGACGATGACCGCGCGTTCGAGAGTATTACGAAGTTCGCGGACGTTGCCGGGCCAGGAATAATTGTTGAACTGATTCAACACCGCTTCGCTGACGGTGGCGACCTTGCGGCCGTGCTTGTTGTTCATCTCCGAGAGCAAGGTCTGAACAAGCTCAGGGATATCCTCCTTGTGCTCCCGTAAAGAAGGCATATGGATGTTGAAGACGTTTAATCGGTAATAGAGGTCATTGCGAAGCTCGCCGCGGGCGACCGCCTCGTCGGGAACTTTGTTGGTGGCGGCGAGCACGCGAACGTCGACGGACGTTTCGACCTTACTGCCGAGCCGGCGCAGTTTGCGATCTTCGAGTACACGTAGCAGTTTTGCTTGCGTGCCAACGGGCATCTCGCCAATCTCGTCGAGCAGAAGGGTGCCGCCCTCGGCGAGTTCAAAACACCCGGTGCGACGCTCAAGAGCCCCGGTGAACGCGCCTTTTTCATGGCCAAAGATTTCGCTTTCGATCAGCGTTTCGGGAATAGCGGCGCAGTTGATCGGAACGAACGGCTTGGATCGGCGAGTGCTCATCTCGTGAATAGTGCGGGCGACCATCTCTTTTCCGGTGCCGCTGGCGCCAGTGATGAGAACCGAGGCGGTGCTGGGGGCGACCATATCGACAAGGCGGAAAATCTCTTGCATCTTCTTGGACGATCCGACGAGTTGGCCGAGCGAGCCGGAATCGCGCAACTTGCGGCGGTGGACTTCAAGTTCAACTTTGGTACCGAGGAGTTCGCTGGCTTTTTCAAGGATGGTATGCAGACGATCGGTGTCGATGGGCTTGGTGATGTAGTCGTAGGCCCCCATCCGCATGGCGCGGACAGCGCTGTCGATGGTTCCCTGGGCCGTCATCACGATCACGGCGACGGCCTGGCTGGATTGGCTCTCTGCTAGACGCTCGAGCAACTCCATTCCGCCCAACCGCGGCATCTTGAGGTCGGTGACGATAATGCTGGGTGACCAGCGTCCGATCTTTTCCCACCCTTCCATGCCGTCGGCGGCGGTCTCGACGCGAAATCCCCACGATGAAAGCAGTTCCGCGAGGCCTGTGCGCTCGTTTTCCTCGTCTTCAACAATCAGGACTTTCTCTTGGCTCATAGGTTCCCAGCCCATTATTCAGGTTTCTTATGCAGTCCCGCAAGCGAACCGGATGCGGTGACTGATTCCCCGCGGAAACGCCAAGATCGTCTGCTGCGCAACGGAATGCAGCCATGATTCTAAAAGTTGTATGTCAAGTTGAGACACCAAAAAGCGAATGGGGTGTTCTACCAGTTGCAGAGGCTGGTGCATTCCATATGATTTACGCGATTATTCTGGCCCGACCGCTTCGCTTTTAGGCTTTTGTTGCTGTAGAATTTTGCGTCTCAACAACACTATCCGTCTTTCGCGTTGTCTCAGGAAGTTCCAAAGCACATCGGTCAACCCTTAGTTGAATAGCATTGATGGTCTAGTTCCGGAGGATTACATGTCACTTTGTTGCGTTGCACGCTGCGGCCGGAGAACGTGGCTCGGCCTGATTCTGACGCTGTCGCTAATTCTATGTTCCAGTGCTGTGCTAGCGCAGCAAGAAACCCCTCCCAAGGCGGACGTGTTTGCTGGTTATCAGTGGCTCAATCCGGGAGGAAATATTCCCGACGGAACGGATACAAGCGGCAATGTTCTTCCGTTCAAGCTGCCGAGTATGCCCGCTGGTTTCGGATTGGCGTTCGGTTATAACTTTCATCCTAATTTCGCCCTCGAAGGAGACTTTGGGGCTAATTACAAAAACGGAAACGACATCAGCACGTATTCGCTTGGTCCGCGATTTACGTGGCGTGGAGAAGGCATCAACCTTTTTGCGCACACGTTGCTTGGCGCGAATCATCTGAATACCGCGAATTTCGGCGCGCGCACGGGCATCGGTGCGATCCTTGGCGGCGGTATCGATCTAACCATCACCAAGCACGTCAGCCTCCGGCTGATTGAAGCGGACTATCAGTGGGCGAAGCAGAATTTCGCAAAACAGGTTCCCTCAAGCCAGCCGGATCTTCGCCGTCCGAGCTATGAAGGGGTGCGTCTGCGTACTGGCGTTGTGTTCAACTTTGGTGGAGCGCCGCCACTGATTCCCGCGGCCTCATGCTCGGTGGATCACAGCGAAGTGATGCAGGGCGAGCCGGTCACGGCGTCAGTCAATGCAACAAACTTTAATCCGAAGCACACCCTTACGTATGCGTGGAGCGGCAACGGCGGAACGGTGAACGGCAAAGACAATGCCGCTTCGATCGACACCAAGGGCGTCGCAGGCGGCAACTACACAGTTACGGCGCATGTGACCGATCCGAAGGCGAAGAAGAACGGGGATGCGACTTGCAGTGCGAACTACACGGTGAAGGAGCCTCCGAAGAATCCGCCGACGATGAGTTGCTCGGCGAGCCCGACCTCGCTGCAGACAGGCGGCACAGTGACCGTCACTTGTACTTGCACGAGTCCGGACAATGTACCGGTCACGGTCTCGGGATGGACTGCGAGCGGCGGGAACATTTCGGGTAATGGTAATGTCGCGACTCTGAACACCACTGGCGCGTCACCAGGGCCAATAACCGTCAATGCAACTTGTACGGATTCCCGCGGCCTAACCGCGAACAGCTCGGCCCAGGTCACCGTCGAGAATCCGCCCCCACCGCCACCGAAGGCGAGCAAGCTGAGCCAGTGCGACTTCCCGAATACGAAGAAGCCGTGGCGTGTGGATAACACTTGCAAGGCGATCCTGGATGACGTTGCTCTGCGCCTGCAGCAGGAAGCGGACGCGAAGCTAGTTATCGTTGGCAACGCAGACCCAAGTGAGAAGCGCAAGAATCTGGCTGCGGAACGGGCCGTTGATTCGAAAGCGTACTTGACGGGCGGCGAAGCCAAGCAGTCGATTGATCCGAGCCGGATTGAGACGCGCACCGGCAACGGTGGCACCAAGACGGCCGAATACTGGGTGGTTCCGGCGGGTGCGACGTTCGACTCGACTGGTACTGAAGCGGTGGATGAAACCAAGGTGAAGGCAGTTCCTGATCATCCGGCCGCGCCCAAGAAGAAAGCCGCAAAGAAGGCTCAGTAGTACTGAGGGCACCAAGGCCGGTCGGAACCCCGACCGGCCTATTTTTTTTGCTGCCCTAAGGTAACTTGCTGGGGTACGCAGACGCTGTCACTCTCGAACCGCAAGGTATACTTGTCCGCAACAGGGGTCGGAAGACACATGATTTCGAGAACCATGACAGGTAAGTTATTGATAGTGTTGATGTTTGGGGTGCTGTGCACAGCATCGCTATGGGCCGGTCAATGGGCCGCAATGGGTCCGGACGGGGGCGATGTTCGCAGCCTTACGTACGATCCTCACAATCCAGATCGCATTCTTCTGGGGACTAGCACCGGTACGATCTTTGTTTCGATGGACGGCGGCCAGAATTGGTCACGCTTCGCACACCTTGGAGACGAATTCGTTCTCGATCACATCGTCTTCAATCCGCACGACACAAACGTGATGTACGCGTCAGCTTGGAGCGTACAGAGCCAGCAGATTGGCGATATTTTCCGTACGCATGACGGCGGCCGCACCTGGCAGACGCTGCCGAGCATGCACAACAAATCGATCCGCGCGATGGCAATGTCCGCCTCCGATTCGAAGGTTCTGGTAGCGGGCGCACTCGATGGCGTGTTCCGCAGCCGCGACGGCGGCGATTCGTGGGAGCGGATTTCTCCGGCAAATCACGCGGAGATCAAAAACATCGAATCGATCGCAATCGATCCGAAAGATCCCAACGTGGTCTACGCGGGTACTTGGCACCTGGCCTGGAAGACAGCCGACGCTGGCGCCAACTGGGAACATATCAACAAGGGCATGATCGATGACTCCGATGTGTTCTCGATCATCGTGAATCACAGCGATCCTTCGAACGTGTTCGCCAGCGCTTGCTCCGGTATCTATAAGAGCACCACGGCGGGCGAGCAGTTCTCGAAGATCCAGGGCATTCCGTTCTCGGCACGCCGGACCCGTGTGTTGCATCAGGATCCGACGAATCCAAATATCGTCTACGCCGGAACCACTGAAGGTTTGTGGAAGACGATGGACCTCGGCAAGACATGGAAGCGCGTCAGCAATCCGGAAGTCGTCGTGAACGACGTTCTGGTCGATCCTCGGAACTCGGATCACGTGTTGCTGGCGACGGATCGCAGCGGCGTTTTGGTTTCGACCAATGGCGCAGCGAACTGGACCGCATCGAACCACGGATACACCCACCGATACGTCACGTCGATTGTGGCGGACGCGAAAGATGCCAACACTCTGTATGTCGGCGTGGTGAACGATCGTGAGTTCGGCGGAGTCTTCTACTCCAAGGACGGTGGCCAGCACTGGATGCAGAAGGCGACGGGACTTGGCGGCAAAGATGTATTCAGTTTGAAGCAGGCAAGCAACGGAGCGCTCGTGGCGGGAACGAACCATGGCGCTTACCTCCTCGAGCGCAATGGCACAATTTGGCGCCCGATCAACAACGTCGTGTTTGAGAAGGTTTCGTACACGACCCTAAAGAAGGGTACCAAGAAGACTCAGGTTGCCAAGAAGACGGTCACTCGTTCAGTTCTGGAAGCCAAGGTCAACGATATCGAGATCGTTGGCGATCACTGGATGGCAGCAACCACCAACGGCGTTTACTTCAGCAAAGATCAGGGTAAATCGTGGGTCGGCGGTCCTGTGGAAGGCGAGAAAGATTTCGTCTCGATCGGATCGAATGGCACGACAGTGGTTGCGGCCAGCCGCACCAAGGTCTTCCTGTCCACCGATAAGGGTACGACGTTCACCTCGAAGAGCCTGGCCTCGTACGTCACCAACATTCGTGGCGTAACGGTCATGCCCGACTCGCAGATCTTCCTGGCTTCGCGCGAAGGAGCTTTCCATAGCGGCGATGCAGGTACGACCTGGGAGCACATTTTGACCGGTCTGCCGGACAAGGACATCACCTCCATCAGCTACGACGGTGGCAGCAAGCGGATGCTTGCGACCAGCATGCAAACGGGCGTTGTGTTCCAGAGCATGGATAACGGCCGTACCTGGCAGCGTGGACCCGATTCGGGCTATCCGCTCCGGAGGGTAAGCGTTGTGCATGGCCGCTTTGTCGGTGCGACTCCGTTTGATGGCGTGATCGTTCAGCCGGAAAACGAGTCGCAGAGCGCGGCCGCGGGTTCCGGAGGCGGCAGCAACTAGATCCCTTGTTTAGTCACCCTTAACCAGAACCCGGAGAGCGAAAGCTCTCCGGGTTTTGCTTTTCAAATCTTGTGAGAGCCGTCACCGCGTAGATGTGCCGATGATTCTCGGCAAAAAATACACGCAAAGGTTCTTCGGCGTCGTTCAAAGCCCAGTCGTTTCAACTCCATTGGATTGGCATCTGCCTTGCGACTTGTCAGGCAACGAAGGTGCAGTGAGGATCGATCCCATGGTGAGGTGGCGTGCGGCTGTAGTTATGGCAGTCACTGGGGCGGTGCTGTCTGCTATTGCTTGTAGTCGCGAGGCGACGGTCTCACCAGTGGATGCGGGGGTCGTGCCCGCAAAAAGGGAAGCTGAACTCCCCTTCGAGCGAACAGCGCAAAAGACCGGAATCTCTCCTACGAGCTCGGTCATACCTCCGGGAGCCAACATTCCCATAGGAACCGCAATCTCTGTACGGCTGAAGTACGCGATTTCGAGTGCACGGCAACGTACGGGTGATCGATTCGAGGCGCTTCTCGATGAACCTGTGGTTTTGAACGGAGAAACGCTGGTGCAACGCGGGACCGTAGTCATTGGCCGCGTACTCGAGGCCAGACGCGCGTCTCAGTCGAAATCGCCGGGATATTTGAGACTGGTTCTAACCTCACTTCCCGTACTCGGAAAAGTTGAACTGGTCCAGACATCGAGTGCCTTTCTGAAAGGTGCGAGCATTCCGAGAATTGATCTTTCCCATGCCCACCTTCCGGACGGTGGAGTCCGACTGTCTGCTGGAACTTATTCTGACCAGAGCGCCGCAACCGGAATCATCTCAGCGGCAGACGCACGTCTAATCCCTCAGCCGAAAGCAAAAGATGTACTTGTGGGTACGGATCATCCTTTGATCTTCCGGCTGACCGAGCCAGTTGCTCTTCCCCAAAACGAGTAAGCCTTCCTTTAAGACCTCGGGGCTTTTGTGTGTTGTAGGTCACACGCTCTTGTGATGGACGTACTTCAACGTTCCCAGAATGGTCCACCATAATCGTTCCAAATAGGGAGAGACGCGTGCTCACGGTAGCCGAATGTTCCCGATTCGGTTTCCGTATCCCCCGGCAGCTCGGTCGTCCAGACCACCTCCCAGAGAGCTTGGAAAGATGGGAAACACCGCGCGAGTGCTGCCGCAGCCGATGCGAAGTTTCGACCCAGACGTGCTGGAAGTGGCGTTCGAGGAAAACTCCGAAGGTCTGGCAATCGCCGACCAAGAGCAGATTCTTTACGCCAACAATGCCCTCGCGAGAGTCTTTGGATATTCCAATCCTGCTGAGTTGTGCGGCAAGACGCTTGCCAACCTGCGCCCGGAGAATCAGTGCCGCTGCCGCTTAGGGTCGACACAAGATTTTCAGACTGGCCGTGAGGTCTGCGCGTTCGCGGGGCGTCGCCAAGACGGCAGTCCGGTTCAGGTGGAGGCGAGCTGCTCGAATTTTCGTGCGCAAGAGCGGAATCTTGCCGTCATCACGATTCGTGACCTGAGCCAACGCGAGAGGCGCCGGTTCATGCGAGACAGTGATCGCAGATTTCGGACGATCTTTGAGTCGGCCCCGATAGGCATCGTCCAATGCGGTCTGGACGGACGAATCCTTGAAACCAACCCTTCGGCACAGCAGATGCTGGGCTGCCAGGCTTCCGAACTCCGTGGCGAGTCGTTCTCCAACTTCCTTCACTCCGACGATCGCCAAAAGGACGTCGATCTGTTTCGTGATTTAGCGGCAGGGAAACGTGACGCTTACGAACACGAACTACGTTTTGCCCAACGGGATGGCAGTGCCGGCGGCATACATCTAAAAGTCTCCCTGGTCCGGGGCTTCGACGGGAACCCGCACTTCACGCTAGCCATGATTGAGGACATCACGGAGCGGATACGCGCGGAACAACGCCTACGCGAAGCACAAAAGATGGAAGCCATTGGGAGGCTGGTCGGCGGGGTGGCCCACGACTTCAACAACCTGCTAACTGGTATCACCCTGTATTGCGATCTGCTTGTCGCCGGCTTGGATGTTGACAGCAACCTGCGACGTCACGCACAGGAAATCCGCATGGCCGGGGAACAGGGAGCCGCGCTGATCCAGCAACTGCTCGCGGTATCGCGCCAGCAAGCCGTCGAGCCCAAAATTGTCTGTCCGAATTTGGTGATCGAAAGCACGCGCCATCTGCTTGGCCGTCTTGTCGGCGACAGCATTGAGCTGAAACTTCAGCTCGAACCCAGTCTCGGCAACATAAGGATTGATCCAGCACAGTTTCAACAAGTGCTCTTCAACCTCGTGCTAAACGCGCGTGACGCGATCTCGGGGAACGGATCGATCACGGTCGAAACAAGAAATTGTGAATTTCCAGTACCGCAATCAATTGCCCCGATTCAGGGAGTAAGAATCACAGTTGCCGATACCGGTTGCGGGATGACCGCAGAAGTCCGGGCCCGTCTGTTTGAGCCCTTTTTCACGACGAAAGCCGGGGGACGTGGGAACGGACTAGGGCTCGCGACAGTCCACAACCTCGTGCAGAAGCTTGGCGGAGTGATCCAGGTTGATAGCGAAGTAGGGCGAGGATCGAAGTTCAAAGTTCTGTTGCCGCGGGTTGTCGGCGAATCCGCGCTGGAACGAGTGGAGGCCCAGTTCTCTCCAGCCCGAGCGCACGAAACCATTTTGCTGGTCGAAGACAACGCGACCGTTCGCGGCCCGGCCAAAAACATTCTCGCTGAGGCTGGCTACTGTGAACTCGAAGCAGGAAATGGGGCTGAGGCCATCGCGAGTGCACGGCAACATGATCGGCAAATCGATCTCCTGCTTGCCGACATCAGGATGCCGGGAATCAGCGGACGCGAAGTGCCGAGTGTCTGCGAACGAAAGATCCGCAAATCAGCGTTCTCTATATGTCGGGCTACGAAGGCCCGAACTTGGGGGACGATTCCTTTGTCCTCTTCCGAAAACCATTTACCGGAGCGGCGCTGCTGGAAAAAGTACGAGAAACGCTGGATTCCGCGGCTACCAAGATCTCCCAAAAACGCAAAACCAAAAAACGAGAGGAACCATGACCACTCGGGAAGGTATCGCGCCCACCACACCCCAGATCGAAGGTGCAAATTTTCTTAACTTGCTCATCGTGGACGACGAGCGCTCCATACGCGATGCGTGCCGCGAGATCGCACAGTCACTGGGCTTCAACACCTTTACCGCCGATTCTGCGGAGCACGCATATCAGTTGCTTGAGTCGCAGGGCATTGATGCGGTCTTGCTCGATTTGAGGTTGCCTGGAGCGGGCGGGCTCGAGGCATTGAATCAGGTGAAGAGCCGGCGCCCAGACGCGATCGTCGTGGTCGTGACCGGCCATGGAACCGTGCAGTCTGCGGTCCAGGCGATGAAGAACGGGGCTTACGACTACGTCACAAAGCCGTTCAGTTTGGACGAATTGAAGATGCTGCTGGACCGCGTGCTGAACCATTTGAAGCTAAAGACTGGGAACCGCATGCTGCGGGAGAAGGTTAAATCGAAGCAGGGATTTGGCAGCATTATTGGTCGCTCGCCAGAGATGGAGAAGCTCTACCGAATCATCGCAAAAGCTGCGTACAGCTCACATCCGGTATTGATCCTGGGAGAAAGCGGGACGGGGAAGGAGTTGGTTGCGCGATCCATCCATTTCTCTGGTCCATTCCGCGATAAGCCGTTCATCCCGGTCGATTGCGGATCGCTCGTGCCGACGCTGATTGAGAGCGAGCTATTCGGATACGTCAAGGGCGCATTTACGGGTGCGGCGCAGGCGAAAGACGGATTGTTATCGATCGCCGAGGGAGGCACCATCTTCCTGGATGAAGTTGGAGAGTTGCCCGTCGACTTGCAGGCGAAGCTGCTGCGCGCGATTCAGGAGAAGGAAATCCGGCCCGTGGGCAGCACGAAGCGCATCCCCATCAACGTGCGTATTCTTGCCGCTACGAACCGGGGTCTCGAGCAAGGTGTGTCACAAGGAAATTTCCGGCGTGATCTCTACTTCCGCCTGAACGTGTTGAGTCTGCGCATCCCCCCATTGCGGGAGAGGCGGCAGGACATTCCGATGCTGGCATCTCATTTTCTAGATCGTCTTTCGCGGAGTTCGGGTCAGGAGCGGACCTTGAGTGATGAGGCTATGAAGGCGATGCTGTCGTATGACTGGCCGGGCAATGTTCGCGAACTAGAGAATTGCCTTGAACGGGCCTGCGCCCTGACCACGGGCCCGATGATTCACCTGGGAGACCTATCACCCTCCGTAAGTAATCTGAACTCATCTCATACGCTGGCAGACGGCAACACGGGGAGCAAGATCATTCCAATGGCCGAGCTAGAGAAACAGACGATACTCAATGCCATTGCGCAGCTCAACGGTGACAAGTTGATGGCAGCGCGACTGCTCGGCATCGGGAAGACGACACTGTACAGAAAGCTTAAGGAATACGGTTCCCAGGAATGAATGGAGTTCCCGTATAGGTTCCCAATACGGAACGACTGACGCAGGATTCGGCGCGAAGTCGTCTGCTTTCAGTCCGAGATTTTCGGTCAGAGACTTGCATAATGAGGGGCATGATCCTTCTGATAACCCCCTCGGCTCGAATCAAAGAGTGCGCCCAGGCTTTGGAGTCATCGACCAATCATCCTGTTCACACCGCAACCAGCCTGCAGGAGGCCGGAAGCCGGTTACGCGAGCAGGAATACGCCGCGGTCGTCATCGATCAATTCTTGTTGGAAGCCGAACCGGACGAGAGCGAACAGATCTTGCAGCACATCGAGACGGCGGTGCCTGTGTACCTGAACTTCGCGATCAGCGGAATTCCGCGTGTCGTGAGAGAAACGCGAACGGCTTTAGCGCGACGTCAGCGAGAGGAGCAGGTCGCTCGTCAGTCAGCAGAAAGGACTGTCTGGAACGAACTGAAGGAAGACGTGACAGCCATGCTTCTTGCTTGCGATTTGGCGTTGGCAGTGCCCGATGTTCCGGTGCCAGCAGCGGAGAAGTTGCGCTCAGTGCACGACCTCGCATTTCACATACGGGAGCGACTGGCGCGGCTGGAATAGTGGTTTAGGCTCCAAGCCCGGGGTGCTCGTCAAAATCGATTCGCGAGGTGCTCACCGGAGGGTGCTTCCGAGTCTGCTCGAGGCTGGTTACCGCGTGTAGGACGGCGTGTCCCCATCCCTCGGGGGCGGGTTCAGGCGACCGCTCAATACGCGGTAAGGCCTTGGTGACCTCTGCGTCGTAGCTACCATCTGGCAGGGGCATCAGGATGGGCCACTGAACGAGTTGTAACATCGGCAGATCATTGGCACTGTTGCCGAGCGCGATCGTGCGAATCTCCGTTCTCCACGCCATGCGGTAATAGCTCACCACGGCGCTCAGAGCTAGGCCCTTGTCGCAGCCGGCAGAGAAATGCCAGAAGCGCCCACCACGTTGAATGGTGTATCCAAGTTCATGTGCGATGCGGGTGAAGGAGCGGATTTCGCGGTGGGTTGCGTCTTCGAACAGAAATGGCTCTCCGGTTTCTCGTTGGCGAGCCAGGGCAGCTTCTTTGAGCGGTAGCCCCGTTCTCTCGGCGACTTCTTTGTTGGTCATCTGGCGGAAGCCGCGCACCCGAATGCCGTTCTTGCGAGCAATCTTTCGAAGAGCGGCAACCACCTGATTGTAGGGTTGACCGAGCAACAGAGTGCGTGCGCGGCCTTTGGGGGGCGCAGGAAGCGGAGACTTCTCGGTGGGCACAATCACCACACCACCGTTTTCAACGATGAAAGGATCGTTGTTGCCAATTGCCTTGCGCAACGGTTTCACTTCGGCGCGGGTCTTGCTTGTACAAAAAACGAGCGGGATTCGGCGGCGGCGGAGTTCCTCGATTGCCGGACGGGCGCCTTCCCACGAATAAGAATCGTGGGAAAGCAACGTTCCGTCCAGATCAGTGAAGACCAGGGTGCGCGTTCGCTTAGAGATGGCGGAATACCTCTTCCTCGGCAACTGATGAGCGCACTTTGGCTTCGAGCCATTGGCGCGCCATATCGCGGGCACCCAGTCCGAATGCGATTGCGAGTGCGAAAACAATTCCCGCGAACACAATAGCAAACGCAACCAGCAACGGCAGACTGCCGATATGCAACTGCTCGAGCGCGATCACCACGGCGAGCGTCATGACGAGAACACGAACGCCGCCGGCGATAAGCCGCGCTGCGGGCCATTGTGCGTTGACGGCCGCCAACAGGGCACTGCGCGAGACCATGCGGCTTACCACGACGCCGAGCAGCAGAACTAATCCGGCTGCAATCAGGTTCGGAATGTAGTCGACGAACCGGCGAACGAGTTCAACACTCGCTGGGGTGTCGGCCGCATTCAAAGCAAACAACACAATGAAGACCCACACCAGCGCCTGTACGAAACGCGCGCCCACATCGCTCGGAGAGCGGAAGACTCCGGTGCGCTCGATCATGCTGGCAAAACCAGTGCGCTGCACCAACCGATCAAAGCGGGCCGCGTGCAGCAAGCGGAAGGTGAGCCAGCGAAGAACATAGGCGATAAACCCGCCGACGATGAGGGTCACCAGAACGATGATCAGGACCGGCACGATGTGGGCGGATTGCTCGGCGAGGCGATTGAAAGGATCGATCAACATCCGGTCAAACAGGCTGCGCATGGAGTTTCTCCTTTCCAGCGGCATCCCACTGTTGCGTCAGGTAAGGCTTTTCCGCCTCGAAGACCTGGCATAGTTGTTCGATACGATCTTCCACCTGCGGGGCCGTGCTGTCGGTTACTTCAAGTACGAACGACGCCGTGCGGCCGAGGTAGAGCGGCACAAGCGATTGCAGTAAGTGATCGCGGTCGATGGTTCGATAGTGGTAGGCCTTGGCGGCCTCGTAAATCATACGGACCCAAAGCGAGTCCGGAATGTGAAATCCCTTGCCATTGCGATGGACGTACGTCGTAAGATCGATGAGCGTTTGGGGCGAGAGGATGGACGTGTAGATTTCGCGGAGATCCTGGACGCCTTGTTGTGCTGCATGAATCATGCGATCGGTGTTTACCGTGAGCGGTTCGACACCGACCTCAAACGGAAAGCCAAATAGAGGCACTTTCTCGAAGCCGGTGGTGTTCTTCCAGACCTGCTCGTAACTTTCCATCAAGTTGAAGAAAGACCCGACGACCTGCCGGAACATGCTGGTCAGGTCAGCGCCGGGATCCTTAGCGTCGTGGATCTTGGCACCGAGATAAGCCTGCCCGACGCGGAACCCCTCGGCGATCGCGGTTACCGTCATCCATATATCGATGCCGAAACGGGCGACGTCGGTGTCCCAGACGTCCTTGTCGAGGTAGCAGGCGGCCAGCTTTCCGGAGAAGCCAAACTCTCCCCCGATCGGTTGGCGCACCGACTTCCCGTACAGGGTGCGAGTCATCGGATAGATGATTCCGTTGGTGATGGTGCCGTCGTACTTGTGACGGTGGTAGTACGGAGCGATGTAGTCGTAACCGTACTCGAGCACGGGTTGGGCCAGCAGCTCGATCCATCCGGGGGTAATACTGCGCAAGTCGGAATCGACGACTACACAAGCCTTCGCATTCAACCTTTGGGCGACCGCGAAGATGGTCCGGAAGGCGCTGCCCTTGCCGGGTATCCCGTGGTACGGGGTGCTGATGCGATAGCTGGGGTGTACCGAATGGGAGACGAGAAGGAGGTCGTCAGCCCCGCCTTCTGCCTGCATAACGACGTTCTGCGTACTGTCTTTGGAACCGCCGTCGGAGTTGACGATGACCGATCGACGCGCAGGGAAGTGTTTGGCCAGGCCGACCGATACGGCACGGACGACGTGGCCGATGGTTTTGGCGTTGTTGTAGCTGGGAATGCCGACCACAATTTCGGCCTCCCCGATCTGGTCAAGCCGGGCTTTTAGTTCACTTGGAAAGAGTTCTTCCACGTTCGAATTATGCACTCTCCGCGAGTCCGCGGAGCGGCTTGACCTCAAGGCCGACCACCGACGGGAGAGACTCGTTGTCCACGTCTACGGCCTCGCGCAGGTCGTCGAGGAAACCGGGCGAAGCGGCGCTGACGCGCATCCAGTTAGGAATCGGAGGCGTGCCCAGCGGATCGGCGAAAAATTCATCGGTCGCCAATTTCAAGGCTTGCGAGAAGGTCTCGACCGCCGTTTCTTCTTCGTGACGGTCAAACATGAGGCCGTTGATCATCGCGTCCGCGTGGTAACGGCTAATGCTGTTTTCGGCCATTCGTTGATAGCGAACCAGCAAGGTTTGCATCAAGCCTGTATCGAATTTCACGCCTTCAGCGGCCAAGATCCGGAACAGCGACTTGGAGATGTCCATCGCCATCTTCATCAGCCCCTTGGAGGGGTCGCCCGGCGAAAGCTCCTGGTGTTTGTGCTCGTAGTTGTCCGCGATGTCTACCTGGCAGATGCGGCGCATGGAGCAGTTGCGATAGACCTCTGCCAGGACGCCGACTTCCAGCCCCCAATCGGACGGGATTCGGTTTACACGGGCCAAGTCAGCCTGCATGGCAAACTCGCCAGCCAATGGATATCGGAAGCTGTCGAGGTACGCCAAGAAAGGAAGGTGGCCAACGATCGATTCCAAAGCTCGAATGGCCGGCGTCATCAGGAGCCGGGTCACGCGGCCATGCATTTGATGGCTCAGGCGGGCGTAGTAACCCTTGCTGAATTCAAAGCCGATGTCAGGATGGACGACGGGGTAGCAAAGGCGGGCCAGCATCTCGCGGCTGTAGTTCACGATGTCGCAGTCGTGGATCGCGATGACCGAGGCCTTGCGACTGGCAAGGACGTAACCGTATGCCATCCAGCACTGGCGGCCCTTGCCATCGGGACCGATCTGGAGCCGATTGTCTTCCAGCGTCTTGTAGAGGCGCTGCATTCTGGGGCCGTCGTGCCATAGGACTCGCACATCGCCCGGCAGGACGCTAAGGCGGCGGCTGACTTCCTCAAACTGGTCACGTGTCGCCTGTGCCAGTGAGAGGACGAACTGGCGGACGTAGGTCGCCTGGCTAAGTTCCGACAAGATCGTATTCATTGCCGGCTTCTCGAATTCGGAATAGAGAGCCGGGAGGACGAGCGCGATGGGTTGCTGGCGGGCAAAGTAGTCCAATTGCCGTTCCACGATTCCCGCGTCTCCAGTACCCAACCGGTGGAGCGTCGCAATAACGCCGATCTGTGAGAAATCTGCCATGGCTCGAGGTCTCCTGTCCCGCAGGAATCTGACGCAATTTGCCCCGAAAGCAGCGTGAAAAATTACGTTGCTGGCTGTATCAGGGCCGCAGGGAACAAACACCGAAGCATCTGGAGCTGGAACGGCGAAGTGGCCGAGCTTTGCAGGTCGCTTGTGGCGAAAGCAACCTCAAGATTACTGAGCGCACGAACGGGCACCTCTGCGCTTCTGAGCGTTACGACGCTTGCAACTAATCGGCCATGTTTGCCTCAATAATCGAGCGAAAGACGCTCGCAAACTGGCCGATAGCGCACCTTTTTCTACTGGCGTCAACCTAACCTTTCGCCTCAAAGTGGTCAATACAGAATATTTTCCCGAAGCGTGCAGTTTTTTCCTTATCGAAGCGATTGAAAGTAGATCGGTTAGCAATGACCATAGATTTGGCTCCCTGGCTCACTCCTCAGGAATTTCGTGGCTGGAAAAAGTCAAAAGGTGAGCGCCCAAGAAGAAAGACGTTTAAAGCCGCTTCATTGCTGGTTAGAATACCGATCGAGTCCGGCGGAATGCTGGCTCCTTCCTCATTGTTATGCACGTCCTCGTCACGGCCGACACGCTTTCCGGAGTCTGGACCTACACCCGCGAACTGGTCACTGGACTGGTCAGCCGCGGTGTCAGAGTCACCTTGGTCAGTTTTGGGGAACTACCGCTTCCAGACCAAACGTCCTGGATGGACAACCTTCATGGGCTTGACTACCGCCCGACGGCGTTCCGGCTGGAATGGATGCACGAGGCTGAGCAGGACTACGAAGAATCGTCGGCTTACCTGACCTCGATTGTCGAGGAGATTCAGCCTGACGTGCTGCACCTGAACCAGTTCTGCTATGGCAGCCTGCCCGTGGACATACCTCGGGTAGTGGTCGCCCATGGTGACCTGATCACCTGGTGGCTGGCTGTTCACGGGCACGAGCCGCGATCGGCACGTTGGTTAAGTCGTTATCGCGAAACGATCGTCCGCGGGCTGCTTGGAGCCAGCGCGGTGGTGGCCCCTTCGACAGCTATGTTGGACTCTCTCCACTTGTCTTATATCCAGGTGAAGCGGGAGCAGGTGATCTACAACGGACGGAATCCGATCTTTTTCAATCCCTACGTCAGCAAAGAGGATTCCGTATTGTCGGTGGGACGACTGCTGGACGCTGGAAAACAAGTTCATCTACTGACCCAGCACCAGCACGCACTGCCCGTGTGCATCGTCGGCTCGGAACAGCCTGTTAATCCTCCACGAGTTCCCATCCGGGCGGATGTGAAGGTGGCCACCGAACAGCTGTGTGTTTCGTTGAAGGGACCGCAAACCGAAGCGCAATTGCGCAATCTGTACAGCCGAGCCGCCGTGTACGCGGCGACGGCGCGTTACGAACCGTTTGGGATCGAAGCGCTTGAGGCGGCGCTATCGCGCTGTGCAATCGTGGCGAACGACATCCCCAGCTATCGCGAAATCTGGGGAGACGACGCCGTCTATTTCCGCACCAATGACGGCGCAAGTCTGGCGGCGGCGATCCGAGAATTGACAGAAGATCGCGAGAAGTGCCGCGCTTACGCCAATCGCGCCTACCAGCGTGCACGCGACCGCTACAACCACAAACGCATGATCGATGAATACCTGCAGCTTTACCGCAGCCTGCCCTCGTCAGAGTTGGCAGCCGCCTAGCCTTTCCCGCGTGCTATCTTCTTAACTCTGCTTTGTCGGCTTGGCCGGCAACGCTGATCTATTGGTCAGGAGCAAATGATGGCTACAGTAAAAATCACTGTGCGTCCCAACGGTCCTTATCGCGTGGAGGCTCCCGAAGGTTCGATCGAGTTGGTCGATGCGAACGGGAACAAGTACGACCTTACCGGCAAGCCCGCGTTCTCGCTATGCCGCTGTGGAGGAAGCGTGAATAAGCCTTTTTGTGACGGAACCCATAGCAAGATCGGGTTTCAAGCTGCCGAGGCCGCGGTTCAAGCCGAAAAGAATCCCTAGCACCGTCTCGCGAAGGAGATCAGCGATTCATTGGCAACTGTCAATGAATCGTTTTTGTTTTCCGGGACATGTAGTCCATCAAGAGATACTGCCCGAGGGTGTAGGGTGTGGTGAAGTAAGCCTTGCCACGGCACATCTCAGTGACTTTCTGAACGAAGTTTACGAGGCCATAGTCCGAGGCGAGCATGAAGGTGTTGATCAGCACTCCGGCGCGCTTGCACTTAGAGACTTCTTCCAGCGTTTGCCCGACCACGAGCGGATCGAGTCCAAAGGCGTTCTTGTAGATCCGACCATCTTCCAAAGTCAAAGCCGAAGGCTTGCCGTCGGTGATCATGACGATCTGCTTCATGTCTTTGCGCTGGCGTTGCAGAATCCGCTGGGCTAACCGCAGCCCTTCCCGAGTATTGGTGTAATAGGGACCGACTTTGACACGGGCCAATTGGGCGAGAGGCACTTCTTCCGCGGAGTCGTGAAAGAGGACGAGGGATAGGGAGTCTCCGGGGTATTGTGTCCGGATCAACTGCGAGAGCGCCATAGCCACTTTCTTTGCAGGCGTGAAGCGATCCTCTCCGTACAGAATCATGGAGTGCGAGCAGTCCAGCATCAGCACGGTCGCACACGACGACTGGTACTCGCACTGATGGACATTGAGGTCGGTGTACTCGATGTTGATGGGCACATGGAGCCCTTCGCGCTGGATCGCGCTTGAGAGCGTGGCGGTAATGTCGAGGTTTAGGGTATCCCCAAATTCGTAGATCTTGGAGGCACCGCTCGCCTCAACACCGGTTGCCATGTCACGCGTGTCGTGACGTCCAAAACTTGACTTGCCCAATGAGCCAAGGAGATCCCGCAGCGCTTTGTAGCCGAGGAAGTCGAGACTCTTGTCGGTGATCTCGAATTTTGTCTGCTGGCCTTCGCCGACCTGCCCTCCGACGGACGAGGGCGGAGAGCGGTCGGGCGGTTCATCGATGGAGATGAAATCCTCTTGCTCCATGCGCTGGATGAGTTTCTCAATCAATTCGTCGAGCGTGCCGTCCATTTGCATCTGCTGCAATCGCTCACGCAACTCGTCGCTGAAACGATCACTTTCCATTAACGCCTGCTCAATTGCCTGACGCAGAGCGTCGAGAGTCTGGTCGCCCTCCGGCATGTCGTAGAACATGTAGTTCTGAAAGCCGCTCTGTAGGAGATAGTCCGAGAGCGCACTGAGCAAATCTTCCATGCTCATCTCGCCAGCAGGATCAGGCACGTATTTGGAATAGCGGATACGTTTCATAAAATCAGTCGCGTTCGTTTGTGGTCAGCTTAGTTGTAAGGCCTACGCCCTCGAAAAGGTTCCTCGCGTTCAAATGTTCGTTGTTCGGGTTTCTTGGGTTGCTTCTCACCCGCTGTGAAGACCCGTTCCTCACTGCGCCCGATGCGCTTGTGAGCGTACAGGCCTTCGAGGATGAACTCCGCCGCGGAAACCTGGCTCTCGACGGTGTCTTTGCCCGAGACATCGAGCGCGCTCAGTTTCTCAGTGAGCCCCTGGATGCTCTTCAGGCCCTCGAGGACGTCCTTGGCGCCGGCACTGTCGGTCATCTGAATCTCCCCGCCAAGATCGAACCATTGCACGATCTGGCGCATGTCAACGCCGCTAAAGTAGTCGTCGTATGTCTTGGCGATGGCTGCCCGGATGATTTCGCGGCTTACGTGATCCGCACCTTTCATCTCGCCCTCGTACTCCAATTCAAGCTTTCCTGTGATGGCGGGAAGCGCGGCGTAAATGTCGCTCACGCGCGGGACGACGGTCATCTCATCGTTGCGGATTGCTCTGCGCTCCGCGTTGGAGACGACGTTCTCGGTGACTGAGATCGGCAGTCGCTGGCTGACGCCTGAACGCTTGTCGATTTTCTTGTCTTCACGAGCGACAAAAGCGATCCGTTCGATCACTTCCTGGACGTACTTCGGGAGATGGAGTCGGTAGCCGTCACGCTGCGCCCATGCCTCCTGCATCGTGATCAGGATACCCTCCTCGACCGTCGCCGGATAATGCGTGCGAACTTCTGAGCCAATGCGATCCTTCAGCGGCGTGACGATTTTTCCGCGAGCCGTGTAGTCCTCGGGATTCGCGCTGAACACGATGGCAACATCGAGGGGCAGACGGATGGGATAACCCTTAATCTGCACATCGCCTTCCTGCATGATGTTGAACAGGCCAACCTGAATCTTGCCAGCCAGATCAGGGAGTTCGTTAATCGCGAAGATTCCGCGATTGGCGCGCGGAAGCAAACCATAGTGAACCGTGAGTTCATTGCTTAACTCGTGACCACCGCGAGCGGCCTTGATCGGATCGATATCGCCGATAAGGTCCGCGATGGTGACGTCGGGGGTCGCGAGCTTCTCGACGAAGCGCTGTTCGGGTGTCAGGTACGCAATCTGCGTCTGGTCCCCGTGTTTAGCGATTTCGTCCCGACAACGCCGGCAGATGGGCGCGTACGGATTGTCGTGAATCTCACAGCCCGTCACGTAAGGCATTTCGGGATCAAGAAGGCTGGTTAGCGCACGGAGGATCCGGCTTTTCGCCTGACCGCGCAGCCCAAGAAGGATGAAGTTGTGACGCGACAGGATCGCGTTCACGATCTGGGGTACAACCGTGTCGTCGTAACCGACGATCCCGGGGAACACCACCGACTTGCTACGAAGCCTCGCTACGAGATTGTCGCGCATTTCATCTTTCACGCGACGACTCTGCAAGCGCGGTTCGGAAAAAGGACTCTGCCGCAACTCTCCTAGAGTGCGAGGAAGACTCATGTTGGGAACCCCCGGGAAACCAGCTTGCTGCTGATTATACGCCCGCATAGAAGATGCTCTGGCGGACGAAGACGATCCATCGGACGGAGCTTTGGCTCTTAAACTCCCCAAAATTCTCTTGGCGATAAAAGAATTGTCTCAGTGAGAATGGCCGTTGCCGCCAGCTTTCTTGCGGATATGAATTGCCCGGCGAAGGTTCGGAAGAATCTTCTCGAAGTAGGCAATCACGGTCTGGATTCGTTGAGGCTCTGACCTCGAGGCCAGGAGTTGCTGCTTAAAGTCGAGATCCAACGGCAATGAGCCTGCCAGGTGATAAGAAAGCGGAGTATCGTCGGTGGGCAAATCTTGTTCAGCATTGGCGAGGGCGAGGATCTGCTTGTGTAGATCTAGGGCATGCGCGACGTCAGCATCCGGAGCACGTTCGGGTTCGTCGGTTACATAAAGCACTTCGCCTTGCAGAAACGCGCGTTCCTCGTTGACGACCACGAGTTCAAATCGTTCACGGCCCTGCGTAACGATATCCATACGACCATCTTCGTAGGTTTTTGTGACGGCCAGAATCTCTGCCGTACAGCCGATATCGGCAAGATCCTTTTCTTGCGCGCGAATCACGCCGAACAGCTTCTTCTCGTGAAGGCACTCGTTGATCATCTCCTTGTAGCGCGGCTCGAAGATGTGCAACGGCAAAGGCGTGCCGGGAAAGAGGACCAGATCGAGGGGAAACAGCGGAAGAAGCGAACTCAACAGGAACTCCGTTTTTCCGGGACGACGCGCCGCCCGAGGCTTCTGCGATTGTACGCTCTTGCTTGACTTGCGGTGCGCTGCGGGATAAAAGCCTCGCATGGAAATTGAAGGAAAAGTTGTTGTTGTCACGGGTGCGTCAATGGGGATCGGAGAGGCGATTGCCAAGGCGTTTGTCGACCGGGGCGCGAAAGTGGTATTGCTGTCTCGGGAAGCGGAGCGTGCCGAGGCGGCGCGCAGCAGGATTGGAAATTCGGATAAGACGCTCGCCCTTGCGTGTGATGTGCGACAACATGGGGAAATTGACCGCGTCGTGACATCGACCATTCAGCATTTCGGGCGAATCGACGTTTGGGTCAACAACGCGGGGCACGGCCTGATCGACTCGGTTGCCAAGATGGATCTCTCCGCGTGCCGCGATCTGTTTGAAACCAACCTGTTCGGCACCCTCGCAGGGATGCAGGCAGTGATTCCGACCATGAAGCAACAGGGATCGGGAACGATTATCAACATCTCCAGTGTTGCCGGACATGTTCCACTCGCTTACAGCGGGGCATATTCGGGAAGCAAGTTCGCGATGAACGCGATGGGAAAGGCAGCACGCATCGAACTTCGAAAACGAAATATCAATGTGCTGACCGTTTGCCCGGGCTACGTGCAGACTAACTTCAGCGTGAATGCGATTCGGGGACAGGAGTTGAAGAAAGTACGGCCATCGACAGTTCGCGGGATTACAGCGGAACGCGTCGCTCGAGCGACGCTCGATGGCTATCGCCAACAAAAAAGGGAAGTGATCGTTCCGTGGACGATGATTCCGGTGGTGAAGTTGTATCAGCTATTTCCGGGTATCGTGGAGCGTGCGATGCTTCGGATGGCGAAGTCTGTAGAGTGAATTACGCTGCTAACTCCGCCAGCATACCTTCCATTTCAGATTGCGCGTGAGCATTACCCGTGCGTTTAGCAGACGCGATGCCATCCGCAAGCATGTTCCGCGCTTCATCGTTGCGGTCCGCTTTGGCGAGCGTCTGTGCTGCCATGAAGTACCCCGCCGTGTAGTCGGGATGAGCGGACAGTAATTTTTTGAATTCCGCCAGCGCAGTCTCGGTGTTGCCTTGGTTCGAGTACTCAAGCGCAAGACCATAGCGTGCAAAGGCGTCGTTCGGGTTCTGCGTGAGGATTTCGTTCAGCATCGCAACGCGGTCCATAGCGGAGAAATCAGTCCTCGGTTGTGTGGAGTTTCGTTCTTGTTGGCAAGCATACTACAGCACGAAGGGTGTATGAATTTCCAACATAGAACAGACATGTTTCGTCTCCCGTTAGCCTGTTCACTTGCCAGTCAGGTGAGTACAATGGCGGTTCCCGATATCTAAACTGGAGTGCTGGCGTGGCTTGTCCATTTTTTTTACCCTTAACGAAGTTCGAGGAGGGTGTTTGGTTGCACCCTTCACGTTTGCCGCTGGGAGCGCCATGGCAGGGGTGCTGCACTGCCTCAGGCGGTGAAATTAGCGTCTCCACGCCGGCTGAACTAGAACAGTGCAATCTTGGCTACGCGAGTACGTGTCCACGTCTGCCTAGCGAACGCCAGTGGGACGCGATACGATTCGCCGTGTCGAGCGACCATGAATCGCGCGTCTGCCTGACCTATGTTTGTGAGAAGAACCATCAGCCAGGGGGCAACGGCCGTCTTGAATTCAGCGTGGTTACCGATCGCTGGGTGACTTCTCATCCCGATTCGCGCATTCAAAAGATGGCTGAATGTTTTCTCGAGTCATGGCGGGCAAAGTCGCACAAGGCGACAGACGGTGAACCGGCACCAGACCCTTCCGACGATGACCGAAACTAGCTCGTTAAAGCCGCGCGCTGTCAGCGAATCGCAATCGGAGATGGCAGAACTTGTACTGCCCAATGACGCGAATCCCCTGGGAGCGCTGTTGGGAGGGCGCCTGATGCATTGGATCGACCTTGCTGGCGCGATGGCGGCGCATCGGCACGCACGAAGTTACGTGGTGACGGCTTCAGTCGATCACATTGATTTCCTGGTGCCGGTTCACGTCGGCTCGCTTGTGATTCTGCGATCGTCGGTAAACCGGACCTTTCGGACGTCGATGGAAGTCGGCGTAAAAGTGTGGGTCGAAAACTATATCCAGGACAAGCGGCTTCATGTTGCGTCAGCTCACCTGACGTTCGTCGCCATCGACGGAAAGGGTGGGCGGCTAGCGGTGCCACCTGTGGTTCCCGAAGGTGAAGATCAGTTACGGCGTTACGAAAATGCTGGCCGACGTCGAGAGTTGCGGCACCTGGAGATCGAGCGACGCGCCCAGCAAAACGAATGAAACGCAGGTTGTGACGTCTGTCACATCAAGGTCGTAACGCGGCGCTGATAATGGCTGGTTTGAGGAGCATAGGCAAGCAGCGATTATGGATAGCGCACTCCTGATTCACCGCCTTCACTTCGCTTTTACCGTAACATTCCACTACCTCTTTCCCCAACTGACCATGGGCGTTGCGCCCCTGATCGTCGTTCTGAAGACGATGGCATTGCGCCGCAATGACGAGACTTACAACCAGGCGGCGCGCTTCTGGGCGCGCATCTTCGGAATCAACTTTGTGATCGGAGTGGTGACTGGAATCCCGATGGAATTTCAGTTTGGCACAAACTGGGCAGTGTTTTCACGATTCGCGGGGGGAGTGATCGGGCAGACTCTCGCGATGGAGGGAATGTTCGCGTTCTTCCTGGAGTCGGCATTTCTTGGATTATTCCTTTATGGCGAGAAGCGCCTGAGCCCACGCGCTCATTGGTGGTCGGCTGTCGCCGTGTTCCTCGGATCGTGGTTGTCGGGGTTCTTCATCATTGCCACCGATGCGTGGATGCAGCACCCGGTTGGCTATGCGAAGGCCGCCGATGGGTCTGTACAGTTGAGCAGTTTCTGGGAACTCGTGCTCAATCCGTGGGCGTGGTGGCAGTACGCGCACAACATGAGCGGGGCTGTAATTACCGGCTCCTTCGTGATGGCTTCGGTTGGCGCGTTTTATCTGCTGTGGGGAAAGTTTCAGGAGCACGGAAAGATTTTCGTTCGGGTAGGCGTTGTTGCGGGTCTGATTTTTTCGGTGTGCCAGCTATTCCCAACGGGTGACGGCCAGGGAAAATTGATCGCTGAGCATCAGCCTGTCACGCTGGCTGCGATGGAGGCCCTGTTTGAAAGTGGCCCAGGGGCTCCATTGGTTTTGATCGGCCAGCCGGACGTTGCTCAACGAAGGATCGATAATCCTCTGCTGGTTCCTAAGATGCTCAGCTTTCTCACGTACCGTGCGTGGGAGGCCGAGGTTCGCGGCCTGAATGCTTTCCCCCCGGACACGTGGCCCGACAACATTCCGCTGTTGTATTTCAGCTACCACATCATGGTCGGGCTCGGGACGATCTTCATCGGCATCATGGTGATTGCGGCGTTGCTTCTATTGCGAGGAAAGCTCTTCGGCGCGCGCTGGATGTTGTGGATCCTTTTACTAAGTTTGCCGTTTCCTTACATAGCGAACACCGCAGGATGGATCACGGCTGAGATTGGCCGCCAACCCTGGCTGGTTTATGGCTTGATGCGGACGAGCAGTGGCTACTCCCACATGGTGTCGGCCGGAAACGGGTGGTTCACATTCCTTGGGTTCCTGGGCATGTATATGGTGCTGGGAATCCTGTTTCTGTTCCTGGTTCGCCGCGAGATCGAAAACGGTCCGACAGCTGAGATGGCAGCGAGTCACTGAGGAAAGTACATGGAGACGATCTGGTTCATTATTGTTTCGGTCATGATTGCGGCGTACGTGGTCCTGGATGGTTTTGATCTGGGTGCCGGCATTATTTATCTGATCGTTGGAAAGACGAGCGACGAGCGTCGCAAAATCCTCCGCTCCATCGGTCCGGTGTGGGATGGCAATGAAGTTTGGCTGCTTGCGGCAGGTGGCACTTTGTATTTTGCGTATCCGCAGCTCTATGCCTCGGCGTTTAGTGGTTTTTACCTTCCGCTGATGATGGTTCTATGGCTGCTCATGCTTCGCGGCATCGGGATTGAGCTTCGTGCGCACATGAATAATCCGGTGTGGCGCGGATTTTTCGACGTAGTTTTCTCTTTTTCCAGTGTGTTGCTGGCGATTTTCTTTGGTGCGGCGCTGGGCAACGTGATACGTGGTGTTCCTCTCAACGCCGATGGGTATTTCTTCGAACCGTTGTGGACGAATTTCAAGCTCGGACCGCACCCGGGAATCCTCGACTGGTACACGGTAATGGCCGGCGTCGTAGCCCTAGTCACCTTAACGGCACATGGCGCGTTGTACGTAACGCTCAAGACCGACGGTGACCTGAGCGACCGAACTCGGAATTTTGTGTTGTCGGTCTGGCCTGTACAGATAGCACTGACATTGATCAGCCTGATCGCCACGTGGTTTGTGCGCCCGTCGATCAAGGCAAATTATCTGGCGTATCCGATCGGCTTCCTCATTCCCGCGATTGTTTTTGGGAGCCTTGCACTCATGTTCATTTGGACACGGCGAAGACAAGAGATGCGTGCTTTCCTCGCATCATGTGTTTACATCACGGGGATGTTGGTGGGCGCGGTGTTTGCCCTCTACCCGACAGTATTGCCTGCGAGTACCGACCCTGCGCTAAGCCTCACGATCTATTCCGCCGCCGCCGGCCATCACGGACTCTCTGTCGGACTCATCTGGTGGGTGCCCGGAATGATTCTCACCCTAGGGTATTTCATCTTCGTCTATCGAATGTTTCGCGGGAAGGTGCAGCTCGAAGGCGACGGCTACTAGCTTCCTGTTCGTTACAACCCGTGCGGTCGGTGGTCACGCTCTCCGAGAGCCGCTTATAATCAAAGCTTCGGCCTCTCTCTGGGGTCGATCTGGAAGGTGATCCCGTGAGTCACATGCATGCTGGTCAGCAACCGCCGCGTCCACAACCTCTTCCCGGTGTCAGCAACATCATTGCAGTAGGTTCCGGTAAAGGTGGCGTGGGAAAAACGACACTGGCGGTAAACCTGGCGGTCGCGCTGTCGCAACTCGGGCACAAAGTCGGCCTGCTGGATGGCGACGTATACGGCCCGAACGTACCTTTGATGCTTGGCACTAACATGCAACCGAAGGCCACCGGACAGGAGCGCATCGAGCCGGTGCTTGCTTGCGGGCTGAAGGTGATCTCGGTCGGGTTTCTGAATCCGGGCGACAAGCCGATCATCTGGCGCGGCCCGATGCTGCACCAGATCATTCGTCAGTTCCTGAATTCGGTCGAGTGGGGCCAGCTTGACTACCTAGTAATCGACCTTCCGCCGGGCACAGGCGACGTGGCCTTGTCGTTGATTCAGACTGTGCCTTTGACCGGCGCGGTGGTGGTTTCCACGCCGTCAGATGTCTCGTTGCAGGATGGACGCAAGGCGATCGAGATGTTCCGCCAGATGAAAGTTGATCTCATCGGCGTAGTTGAGAACATGAGTTATTTCGTCTGCCCGCACTGCAATCACGAGATCGACATCTTCTCGCGCGGCGGTGCAGAGAAGACTGCGCAGCAGTTTGGGGTGCCGTTTCTGGGTAGCATCCAACTCGATCCCGAACTACGCAAGTCGGGTGATACGGGAAAACCTGCGGCTCTGGCGGGAGAGACGTCCTCGCATGCGAAGGCGCTTTATGACTTCACCCGGAAAGTAATCCAGAGGGTCGACGAGATTCGCGCCAGCACCCCTGAAAGCGTCATTCAGATTCAGTAGAATCGCCCGACTAGATGGGTCCATCGCTCGACGTACGTGGACCGTGGAAGACTTCGCGCCGACATCCGACTTTGCCGGTTATTTTTCGAAGCGATCCAATCGCCAGCAGGATTGAGCTTCGCCGTCTTCCACCACAAGTTTCGCTACCATCTCACCTAGGGCCGGGCCATGTTTGAATCCGTGTCCTGAGCCGCCTCCGACAAGCCAGACGTTTTCGGCAACGGGATGACGGTCAACGATGAGGTGACTGTCGGACGTTTGCTCGTACTGACAGACGCGCGTCTCGACGAGAGGCGCGCTCTTCATCCCGGGAAAACGAAACCCCATGTAGTCGCGTGCTATCGCGAGCCTCTCATTGCTGATGACACGTTCTCCCGACGTGGGATCAAAGTCAGGTCCGCGAGTGTCGTCGGCGATCTTGAAGCCGCGAGCCTGATTGCCGGGAATGCCATACATGAACCGTCCGCGGTGATCGGCCCAAACCGGAAGATGAGTGTCGTCGAAGCGTGAATCACCAGCGGGAGGACCGAAGAAGAAGACATCCTGCTTGGTCGACCGAATTTTGTCGCCAATCGCTTGTGGAAAGATCTTCGCCATCCACGGTCCGCACGCGAAGACATAGCGATCCGCCTTGAGTTGCGTCTTGTCCAACAACGAGAGGCCTTGGCACGGTGCAGACTCAAGTTCTTCAGATGAGACTGCGGTCTGCTGATACGCGCCTCCCTCCGCAATAAAGCCTTCAAGCACTCGCTGGCATGAGATCCGGGCTTTAACGTAACCACTTTCAGGCTCAAAAACTCCCCATTCGACTCCTTCGAAATTGATCTGAGGCCAACGTTTCTTGAGTGCACGTGAAGAGAATCGTTGGTAGGGAATCCTGGCTTTCTTCAATTCATCGATCGAACCGTTTTCCCACGCGTCGTCGTTGTCAGCAGCCATCCAGAGCACACCGATCCGATGAACGAGCTGGCACTTCCACCGGCGCTCGTTTTCGCGCCACAATTTCAGCGCACGTGCCGCCACCGCAGTATAGGGCTGATGTGGACCGTAGGTTCCGCGTATCACTCGCGTCTCACCGCCCGATGACGACCGTGAGTTACCGGGGCCCCACGCGTCGATGAGCGTGACGCGCGCCCCGTTCCGCAACAGATGCAACGCGGTCCAACCACCGAACGCTCCTGCACCGACGACGGCAACGTACATCCGTTTAGGCATGTGTGCTCGCTTCTTGGCAGACAAGTTTCAGCAAAACTCGAAATCGAACCGGGACCAGCAGTCTGACTAAACGTGTGAGGATATCTCAGACGCCAAGAGTGTCTTGATTCCGTAAGCTGAGTAGCACTCGTCCAGAGCGAGTGCCAAGTTGACAATAGTTCACTCAGGTTTCTAGAATTGCTTAGGGGCGGGGTCGAGCGCGGTTTCTAAGCTGCTGTAGTTAAAAGCCTTAGATACGAATGATGCGACGCCGTGATTGTCACTTTCGGCCGGGTGCTCAAAGTGATAGAAGGAGTTCATGGTACCTTCAGGGCCCATTGGCGACAGGGAGAGGGAAATCCTCACTGCGATCGTCGAAACCTACATTGCAACGGGCGAACCGGTGGGATCGCGGATTCTCGCGCGTGGCAGCCGTGAGGGATTAAGTCCGGCCACCATCCGAAACGTGATGGCGGACCTGTCGGATGCAGGCTACCTGGGTCAGCCGCATACATCGGCAGGACGGGTTCCAACGGCCGAGGCTTATCGTTACTACGTCGAGCAGATCAGCGGCGAGGCACATCTGTCGCACGCTGACGAGAACATCATTCATGATTCGCTTGCTGGCATCACTGACGTCCAGGAATTCATGGAGCGAACGTCGCGGGTGCTTTCGATGGTCTCGCGGAATGTCGGCGTGACCATAGCGGTTTCCGGGCCCAAGAACGCGCTCGAGCATGTTTATTTTTCGCGGCTGGGCGATCAGAAAGTGTTAGCGGTTGTCGTTACGCGTTCCGGCCTGGTGCGAGACCGTGTTTTGCGGACAGACATCTCGCAGGGCGACCTGGATGCATCGGCGCGCTATATCAACGAGAACTTTCGCGGCTGGACGATGGACGACATGCGTGGCGAACTCGAACGTCGTATCGAGAAGGAGCGCAGTGAATACGATCGTCTGATGAATTCGCTGGAAACGCTTTACCGACAAGGCGCTCTGAACACTGAGCATCGCAGCGAAGCCGTTTTCGTGGAAGGTGCATCTAATCTGGTCGCGAATGAGCAGGACCGTCAGCGGCTGCAAGAGATGCTGAAGACCCTCGAAGAGAAGGGCAAGATCGTTCAGTTGCTCAATGCCTATCTCGACACCAAGCAGGAAGCGGTGCGAGTGGTCATCGGGCTTGACAAAGCGTTGCCGTCGATGAGCAACTTTGTATTGATCGGCGCTCCTGCCCGGGTTGGCAACGAAGTGATGGGATCGCTAGCGGTGATCGGCCCTACGCGAATCGACTACCAGCACACAATGACCGCGGTTTCGTATATTGCGCGCTTGTTCGACAAGATACTTAACGAATTGGAATAAGTAGTTTTATGGCTAAGACGAACGGAAAGTCACAAGTGGATCCGCAGGAACTCGATCTGGAGCATGAACTTCCAGCTTCAGACGAGCAGGACGACACGCAACCCGTCCGCGCGCAGGCTGAGGGCGCGGTTGCCGAGTCCGAATTGCAGAAATTAAAGGCTGAACGCGACACGTTGCTCGACCGATTGGCTCGTTTGCAAGCGGAATTCGAAAATGCACGGAAGCGCGCGACTCGCGAACAGCAGGAATTTCGCGATTTTGCCACCGCCGATGCGATCAAGGCGTTGTTACCGACATTTGACAGCTTCGAGCGGGCGCTGCAGACGCCGGTCTCGCAATCAAACGAATTTCGCAGCGGGATTGAACTCATCTACAAGCAGCTTCAGGATGCTTTGTCCAGGCTCGGAGTACGAGCAGTGGCCGCCCAGGGCGAGCGGTTTGATCCTCACGTGCATGAGGCGATTGAAATGGTCGAGACCACTGAAGTTCCCGATCACGAGGTGATCGACGAGTTGCAGCGTGGATACAAGCTGAAAGACCGCCTGCTTCGGCCTGCAATGGTGCGAGTGGCTCAAAATTCCAAACACTAGCAAGAGCTTCGCGAGATCGTCGCGACAAGGGAGATTCCTATTCTGACCAGTAACGGCAAACGCGACTATTACGAGGTACTCGGGGTCTCGCGGACGTGTGCCGAACAAGAAATCAAGAGCGCCTACCGCAAGCTTGCCATGCAGTACCACCCGGATCGCAATCCGAACAATCCGGATGCAGAAGAGAAGTTCAAAGAAGTGACAGAGGCCTATGCGGTTTTGATCGACACCGAAAAGCGGTCGATGTATGACCGCTACGGGCACGCGGGCGTATCCAACTCTGCTGGCGGAGTCGGAGGCTTCGATCCGAGCGCCTTTCAGGATTTAAGCGACATCTTCGGAGAGTTCTTCGGATTCGGTGACATCTTCGGTGGAACGGGACGTCGCCGCACTCGCGCACAACGCGGACCGGACCTACGCGAGGATTTGACGCTTGAGTTTGAACAAGCAGTCTTCGGGATTGAAACCAAGGTGTCTGTGCGTCGACATGAAACATGCGAAGACTGCAGTGGTTCCGGATCGGCGCCAGGCAAATCGGCCACGACCTGCCGCGCGTGCCAAGGCCGTGGGCAAGTTCGCTATCAGCAGGGATTTTTCTCGATGGCGCGCACCTGCCCAACGTGTCAGGGCGCGGGCAGTGTCATCACGGACCCTTGTCTGAAGTGCAAGGGGGAGGGCCGCGTCCTATACCAGCGCACGATCGAAACGAAAGTTCCGGCCGGAGTCGAAGACGGTACTCGCATTCGCTTCAGCGGCTACGGAGAGGCGGGTGCATTTGGCGGCCCTCCTGGTGACCTCTACGTGGTGTTGCACGTGAAGGAGCACTCGTTTTTTACGCGAGAGGGCAACGATCTGCATTGCGTAGTTCCCATTTCGTTTACACAGGCTGCGCTTGGGAGTGAGTTGAAGGTTCCAACTCTGGAAGGCGAGCATGCGTTGAGGGTTCCTGAGGGAACGCAGTCAGGAACGACCTTCCGCATCAAGAACAAAGGCGTACCGGTTCTGAATGGGCGAGGCAAAGGCGACCTATATGTAGAAGTGCGGGCGCAAACTCCCACCAAGCTCAACAAACGGCAGCGTGAGCTGTTGCAGGAACTCGATGGCCTGACGCGCATCGATAACAAGCCGCAGCGCGTCACCCTCGTTGAGAAAATGAAGGATATCTTCGGGTAGCCGCTTAACCGCCTTTCGGTCGTTGCTTGTCCTTCCATGTCCAGAAGACGATGGATCGCCGACGAAGTTTCCGAAAATCAAGCGGCGCTTGTTGATGACCACGCGCGTCATCTTGCTCGGGTACTCCGCGCCCAGGTTGGCCAGGGGATGGATATCGTTGCCGGCGGAGTGGTTCGTCGGGGCGTGATCACTTCTGTTCGCGACGACCGCATTGAATTTGAGCTTGCGGAAGAAGTCGCCGCGAGCGTGTTGCCAGACGTCGGTTTGTTGCTGGCGATCTTCAAGTTCGATCGCCTGGAATGGGCGATCGAGAAATGCACCGAGTTAGGTGTTCGCCGAATTGTTCCGGTGATTGCGCGTCGTACGGATACTCATCTGGCTGCGGCAGCGTCAAAACGTTTAGTGCGATGGCAGCGCCTTGTCCAGCAGGCGTCCGAACAATCACGCCGAGTTGACGTCCCCGCGGTTAGCCATCCAGTCAAACTGAAAGATGCGGTACATCAGGCTGCGACATTGCGCCTTCTGCTTGCGGAGATGGAGAGGCAGCAGAGTCTACGAGACGCTTTGGAGGCCAACCGGAGCAGCCAATCTCTGCTACTTGCGGTCGGACCCGAGGGTGGGTGGACTGAAGATGAGATTGCTCTGTTCACCCGGGAGGGCTGGATCTCGACTTCGCTGGGCGAGACGATTTTAAGAGCCGAGACGGCGGCGATCGCAGCGACTGCCATCGCATTTTCTGTTCTTTCGTAGCCGAGATTCGCACAACAACATCCACATCGGACTCTGTTATGCTCCGATCAATGGCATCCACGAAGTCCACCTCGCGTTCCACCACAATCATTCCTGACGACCGCCAGCAAGAGGCAATTCAGCATGTTGCCGGTCCTATGTTGGTGGTGGCGGGCGCTGGGACGGGCAAAACCACGGTGCTGACGCGGCGTATTGCCGCGCTGATCCGCGATGGCCATGCTCGCCCAAACGAGGTTCTAGCGCTCACCTACACAGATAACGCAGCCAGGGAGATGCGAGAACGTGTGCAGGCTGAGTTGCGTACCACCAACCTTTCAAGTCTGCGAGCGGTGACGTTTCATGCCTACTGCAACGAACTCTTGAAGAACAATGGCCGAGGTTTTGGTGTTCTCGATGATAAGGATCTCTGGATCTATTTGAGAAAACGACTGCGTGATCTGCATTTGAACTATTTCGTCCGGGCAGCTAACGTTGCGCAGTTTCTGGACGATCTGCTTGACTTCATCCGACGTTGCCATGACGAACTCGTTACGCCTCAAAAATATGAGGAGTATGTGCGCAGGCTCGAGTGCGGTGAACTCCCGATTCCGCGGGTCGCCAAATCGAAAGATGCAGCCGGGCTGACTGACGAAGAAGTTGTTGGGCGGTGCAATGAAATCGCCGGCGTGTTCAAGATGGTCGAGGAAATGCTTCAGGCAGAGAACCTGGGCACATTCAGCCACATGATCACGCGGGCGTGGCATTTACTTCGCGAAGACCCTCAACTTTTGGACCGCGAGCGTTCGCGAGCGCGTTTCATTCTTGTAGACGAATTTCAGGACGCAAATTTCGCGCAGGTCAAGATCCTTTCAGCGCTTGCGGGTGCAAATCGGAACGTGTTCGCCGTAGGGGACCCTGACCAGGCTATTTATCGCTTTCGCGGGGCATCCAGTGCAGCGTTTGGGCTGTTCTGTCGAAACTTCCCCACAGCGCCGATAGTGGTGCTCGAAAAGAATCAGCGATCCATAACACCGATCCTGCAATGCGCGTTCGCAATCATTAACAAGAATCCATCCCTTGCGGGCGGCTTGGCAGCCACGACCAATGAAGCGGGCGTTCGCTACCGGAGGTCGCCTCTTAAATCAGCGCGGGAGGAGCGGGCGCTTGCGGAAGGCCAGGGCCTCCCGTCGTGTCTTGTGGAGATTGTGCCGTTGGCCGCTCGAGATTTCGAGCCCACGGATGTCCTCGCCATGATCGAGCAAAAGAAACGCCAGTCGCGGGCTCGCTGGAAGGACTTCGCAATTCTCTATCGTTCTCACTTTCATCGGGATGATATTGCCCGCGAGCTTGGAGAGAAGGGCATTCCGTTCACGATCGAAAACATGGACGTCTTGGAAACTCCCGAGGTTCGTGACGTCGTCGCATGCCTCGGCGCGATCGACTCGACGGCCGATGCTGCCAGCCTTCTGCGTGTGGCGGCTCTTCCGATGTTTAAGATCGACCCGGAGAAGGTTCGCACCGCCTTGCGGGCTGTGCCGCGCGAACCGCAGGTCGCCAAGAACACCACCTTTGCCAGCCTGCTCCGAGAGATTGAGGGTGGTCCTGCGGTCTTGAACGCGCTCCAAAAATCGCGCGACCAAATCCAGCGCGATCGCCTGAAGACCTTTTCGGCACTACAAGTAATTGCGCGCGATTTCGGATTTGACGCTGCGGCGCCCCCTCTGCGGGCTCTGCTTAAGTTCGTCGAGGCTTGGGAGCGTAAGCCTTTAACGAAGACAGGCGAGATTGGCGAACTGCTGGAATATCTGAATTATTTCCGCGAAGCGCGCGGAGCTGTGTGCCTGCAGTCGGAGGATGAAGACGCAGTTCGCCTGATGACCGCTCATTCTGCCAAAGGGTTGGAGTTCCCGCACGTATTCATTATCCGCGCAACCTCGAATTCGTTCCCTGGACAATACAAAGAATCATTGGTGGAGTTCCCACAAGACCTTCGCGATGCAGATTCGGTTGGTGAGGGCGACAGCCGAGCATTACACGAGCAGGAAGAGCGCCGCCTCTTTTATGTTGCGATGACCCGGGCACGGGACTCCCTGACCCTCTACGGCAAACAGGGGACGGGGAAAGACAAGACTCCTGCCGGCTTGCTGCGAGAGATGCTGAAGGATCCGTCGCTTAGGACTTCGCTGACGTGCCGCACAGCCCGCGCGTTTCAAACCGACCTTTTTGCCGGAGCTGCACCCGTTGCTGAATTCACCTCGCGAACGGCGGAATGGCTCGCGCTTCCACCTGCATTCTCGATGAACCGTCTCAGCGCGACTGCGGTGGAAACGTACGGAACCT
>Ga0126381_100000255_pt1 | contig 59901 bp, 57 predicted proteins | sample PanSoiMetPlot_28_FD_96465 | JGI IMG/M metagenome (GOLD analysis project Ga0126381, IMG submission 96465) | Tropical forest soil microbial communities from Panama - MetaG Plot_28 | ecosystem: Environmental > Terrestrial > Soil > Tropical forest > Bulk soil | place: Panama | collected 2016-02-17 | reverse complement strand
GTACATGCTCATGAACGCCGATGCTACGTACCTGATTCCCGACAAGGTTTCCTACGAACAGGCCGCGCCGATCTTTTGCGCCGGGTATACCGTTTATAGTGGGCTCCGCTGGGCCGATCCGCAACCGCACGAGCGCGTCGCTGTACTGGGAATCGGCGGGCTTGGACATCTGGCGGTGCAATACGCCAAGGCCGCGGGCTTTGAGACAATCGCGATTTCGCACTCCCCCGACAAGGACAAGATGATTCGCGAGTTGGGCGCGGATGAAGTGGTCCGCGACGGAAAGGGCCTTTCGGCGGCGGGCGGCGCCGACATCATCCTCAGCACCTCCAACTCGACCAAATCCATGATGGACAGCATGCAGGGTCTGCGCCCGGACGGACGATTCATCGTTATGGGCGCCGACGCGGAACCGCTTTCGGTCTCGCTCATCGAGCTGCTCTTCAAGCGCATCAAGATCGTCGGTAGCCAGCAAAATGGCCCAGAATATCTCTACGAAGCCCTGGATTTCGTGGCCCGGGGGAAAGTCAAATCGATCATTGAAACTTACCCATTGGCCGAAGCTTCCAAGGCCTACGAACGCGTTGCGGAGGGGAAGGCCCGCTTCCGCGCCGTCCTCACGATGTAATCGCAAATGCGGCCCCATGTACGGGTGCTGTGAGCGTTGCTTAGATTCCGGCCTGAGAAGTACTCAGCAAGGCCATCGGACGGCCGTGTTTCCCGCACGCTATTTCGGAGCTGCTTTGCCGACTCCGGCATCGTTGGAGCAGGCGCCCGGTTCGGACCAAACGCGGCAGATGAGTGGTTCCCAGCAGCCGGTCATTCCCGGCCGATGCACACGCATATCCGGATACCACGGCGAGTCTTCGCGGTCCGGTACCCATTGCCAATCGGCGTCTTTCGGTAAGGGCAGCCGCACCGATCGAGCGAAGGCGCGGGCGAGATGACGCCGCCACGGCATCCGCCGTGATCAGCAGATCGAGATGCAGGCGCACAAACCGACGGCCTACCCACGGAAATTCTGAAACTTCGGCCGATTCCGGTGGGGCAGACGGCCCGTTCTTTGCCGTCTGCCTTGCGGCCGGGGGGTTGGCATCATGTGTGCTTCAAAATCCTTGGATACCCATATCGGAGCCGCGACCAGCGGGAGCGGTCGCGCCCGACGAAGCGACCGTGGCCGCGAATGGGGGAATGTCCACCCACACGTGCTTCCTCAGAAAGCACCGCACGAAACCAGTACTCGTTCTGTTGGCTTACGTACCAACGGCCATTAACAAATCCCGGCTGGCCTGCTCAGCCGAGTGCTCGGGCAACTCTCCTTTTTGCCGCCACCGAAAGTCGCTTCGCCTTCGTCCTGCTGCGCGTTACGCGGTTAAGGCCGGAGGATCCGCTCGCCGGCGCCCGGCGACGTCCGATCGGGGGGCGCTCTCGCCTCGGGGTGACTGTATCTTCGCCCCGACTTTCGAGACGGCCGTAAAACGTTTCCAGGCCGCTTCGCAGCTTTGTCAAGGCGCCGCCAACCGCCTGCCTCATCGTTTGCGCCCGATTGGTGGCGGTCAACGGCCGATGCCGCGCGGGACGGACCTCGACCAGGCAACGTTTATCATTGATCCCGAACTTGTGACTGTTGACGTCGCTGAGGTGGACCTCCACTCGGGTCAGTTTACTACCAAACCGCTTCAGAAACCGATTCACTTCGCCTCGGACAAACTGGATCACTCGCGTATCTACCGCTACGTTTTTGCCGCTATTGATTTGTATCCGCACGCCTACCTCTGTTGCCGCCGCTTGCCACGGCGGTCAAAGACTTCTCAAGGTTTGATTCAAGGCTGCCATCGACGATTCCATTTGGAGGGTGAATCCCGCGGAGTGTGTCTTGCGGAGGATGCCGGGTCCGCACCAGGCCCCAGGTCGATCGTAATTTGAGGGGTATATGTCCTTCGAATTCATGGAGCCGGACTCGCGGTGCTCCATTAGAAATGTGTTCGCCGCCGCGCGTCAACAGATGGAGCAGCGGCCCGAACGCGTCGATTCCGCCACGAGACGAGCGACCGACGTGCTTGTGTCTTGGCAGCATCCAAGCGGGTACGGGTGCGGCGAGTTGACGGCAGATTCCACTCTCGAATCGGACTACCTTGTTCCTCCTCTGCCGTTCCGCGGGGTGTCGATTTCCTGCTGTCGACGGAGGCAGCCGACGGAGGCTGGACAGAGGAACCGACGACGGGCACTGGATTCCCCGAGGTTTTTGAGACTCGCTGCGAGCGATATAAGGATTATTTCCCGCTGCTTGCGCTGAGCACCCTTCGGAAACGCTGGAGAGATCTCTGAGTTTGTCGAGCACAGCACCTGCCGCACATTTGGCCGCCTTCTATCGACGGCCTCCGGGCCTGCCCCGCTGCGGGGACGGCCGGCCTCGCGCGGTCTACAGGGACCAGCGGGCCTGTCGCAACACCGCGTGCGGAGAACCTGCCAGCGACTCATACCACACCGTGATGAACTGACCGCCGCCTTCCGCTTCGACGGTCGACGGGTAACCAAGATCACCGCTTGCACCATCGTCAGAGATCATGATTGGAGCCGACCAAGTTCCGCCATGGTCGTTACTCACTCGTGCCTGGTTGCCGAAAGGCGCCCGGCGGTATCCGTAGGTCATCAGCAATCGCCCGTCCCGCAGCCGCAACAGATGCGACGGCAAACCCCAGACTCCGATCGAGTGTGGTGTAGTCCAGATCCGTCCTCCATCCGCTGATTCCGTCTGCAAGGTCTCCCCTTGGTTCTGCCGATTGTGGTTACGAATGTGCGCGATGATCCGGCCATCGGCCGCCTGGACGGCGTGCAATTCATGATACTGTGTGGCGCTGTCGCTGGGGCGGACGGGAATGTCGGCAAGCCACCGCCAGGTCTTCCCGTCGTCCACCGACTCACAGACGCCGACCTTACTCGCCGGCGACCACAGCTGCTTTCCGACATACAGCAGCCGGCCGTCCGCCAGCACCGTTGGTCCATGCGGACTATTCACCGGAACCCGATATGGCGTCGACCAGGTCATACCGCCATCCGTAGAGCGCAGCATCCAGGTGTCGAGCAGAGCGCGGCGCTGATCCGGAGTTGTGCGCAGGTCTACGGCCTGCCAACGCGCCACCTTATCGGGAAGCCAGCCGGACGCCTCTTTTGAGACTGCTTCATAGGCGAGGGAGGTGAAAGTCGTCACCAGCAACGACCCCGTTGGAGTCTCGAGAACGCCTGAATCCCGATCGTCTATCGGCGAATCCCAAATCACCTCGGGCCAGCTCCAATGCCGGCCACCGTCGCGCGATCGCATCAGCTCCACGCGGCCGAATGGGCAAACATGGGCCTCTCGACCACCGGAATAGGTAAGCAGAAGTTCACCGTTGGCTCGCGCCGCCAGCGTGGGCCAGCCGTGATAATGCTCGGGTTGGTTGCTGATCGTGGTGATGGATTCGATGCGGGCGCGCGGTACAGTTTGTGCAGCAAGCGCGGCGGCCGCGGCACCGCTGCAAATGAAGACCCGGCGTTTCATATGGACCTCCGAAGGAAACCGGTATTATCATCTCCTAGTCCCGGCCGGACGGGCGAACTCCCGCGGCTGTGCTGAGATCGCTCTGGCCGGGGCCGCGAGACTAACTGCTCTGAGACTTAGTTATGCGGAGCAAGGCTTGGAGGTCGTCGAATTTCTCATCCAACAAACTCAATTTACGAGTCAAGCACTGGATTTCCGCCTCCGCGCGGCGATTGACTTCGAAATCGAGCTCGCTGCGCAGCCGGTCTTTAGCATCCTGGCGGTTCTGACTCATCATGATTACGGGAGCCTGGACGGCGGCCAGCATCGAAAGAAAGAGATTGAGCAGAATAAACGGATATGGGTCCCACGCCTTTTTGTCGAGGGCCACATTGATCGCCGTATAAATGGTCAAAGCGATGGAAAAGAGGATAATGAAAATCCACGAACCGCCAAATCGGGCCACTGAGTCGGCAATGCTCTCGCCCACCGTGGTTTTCTCCTCAATTACCTCATTTGGATTCCGGCTCGCGCGGGATCGCACGAGGTTGTGGGCGGCGTGGAGATGCCGGCCGAGGGTAGTCAGGAGATCCATTCCGGCGTGTGGCTTGCGTTCCAGCAGAACCCTGATGTCATCGCGGGATATTTCCAGACATGCGCTTTGTTCCAGCGCATAGGCGCTGGTCTGGTGCGGAGTTTGTTCCAACATGGAAGCAAGGCCGAAAAAATCGAGCTTCCCCGGTTCATCGACAACCACCTCTTTCTGATCGTGGTCAACCGTACTGACCTGAACCTTTCCGGAGAGCAGCACGTAAGCCTGAGGAGCGGGATCGGCGGTTTTATAGATTCGCTCGCGGGGAGCGAAGGTCTTCAGCTCGATCTGGCTGGCCAGCACTGACCTTTCCTCCTCGTCCAGCAAGGCAAAAAGCGGTACATCTTTCAGCGCTTCGGGATTGCATGCCATCATTTGTCTCCTTAGCGGGCAACCGATTGGTGGTGGGGTTCCGTCAAACTTTCTAAAGACAGCAACGATACCATTCTCGTCGACGCTCCCGCCATCCCGGAAGCGCATACTCCGGAGAGGATCGAGACGAAACTCTGCCGCTCGATCTCATCCACAGCTCGCGCCCGCCCAGTTCCAGAAATTAGCGAGTTTGTGGGTTTCCTGTCGCGGGTCGCGGGCGGCTCAAATTGAGACCATGGCGTAAAGCCAGCCATCAGATTAAAAGAAGCCTCGTAATTCCACGGATGCGAGGGAGGTAACACCATGCGAGATTCATTCAGGAAGTACGTTCTGATCGCCACATTCGGCGCGGGAATGGCATTCGCGCAAACCCCAACCGCTCAGCCGGGACCCGGCACCGCTAAGGCCCAACCGGAACGGCGCGAATACATGCGCGGCCATTGGGACCTGGACCGTCTCACCCAGGCTCTTAACCTCACGGATTCTCAAAAAGCGCGAGCCCAAACGATCTTCCAAAACGCCCGGCAGTCGGCGCAACCGATCCGGGAGGAACTCAAACAGAACCGCGAAAAGCTCACAGCCGCGGCCAAAGTGAGCAACAATGACAGCGAGATTCAAAAACTCGCCACCGAACAGGGTCGCCTCATGGGAAAACTCATCGCGATTCGGACCGAAGCTTCCGCGAAGTTTTATCAGATCCTGACACCGGAACAGCGTGTGAAGGCCGACGAGATGCACGAACGATTCCGAGAGAAGATGCGCTCAGAGAGGCCAGGAACGGAGCCGCCGGAGCCCAGATAAACCGCTCTCCGACGCACCAATACCAGCCACGCAGCCGGCTGGGGCGAGAGAACGCCGTTCCAATGATAGCGTTTGCAAAATTCGCTCCCTGCGAATATCCTTAGACTAGAAATTGCCACAGGCAAATAAGGATGCACTCCATGACTGTCACCTGGAACGGCGTATTCCCCGCCATCACCACGCAATTTAGAAACGATCAGTCGCTCGACCTGCCCGCGACCGGCAAACATCTCGAGGCGCTCATTGCGGCCGGCATTCACGGCGTTGTCGCTCTGGGCACCGTCGGCGAGAATACGGCCCTCGAAGCGGAAGAGAAGCTCGCCGTTCTGCGCGAGCTCAAGCGCGTCGCCCGCGGGCGGATTCCCGTGCTTTCGGGAGTGGCCGAGTACACCACCGCCCTCGCCTGCCGCTTCGCCCGCGGCGCCGAAGACGCCGGCGTTGACGGCCTCATGGTGTTGCCCGCCATGGTCTATAAGTCCGACGAGCGCGAAACTCTCACGCACTTTCGTGCCGTGGCACACGCCACCGGCTTGCCCATCATGATCTACAACAATCCCGTGTCGTACCACGTCGATGTTCCGCCGCCGGCATTCGCCCATCTAGCGGATGTGGCCAATATCGTGGCCATCAAGGAGTCGTCAGAGGACGTCCGCCGCATCACCGATCTTCGCAACACGGTAGGCGACCGCTACGTCCTGTTCGCCGGCGTCGACGATCTCACCCTGGAAAGCGTGATGCTCGGCGCTCAAGGCTGGATTTCCGGCCTGGTCAATGCGTTCCCTGACGAGAACCGCGCGCTGTGGGACTTCGCCACCTCCGGCCAATGGGAGAAGGCCCGGGAGATCTACCGGTGGTACACGCCGCTGCTGCACCTCGACACCAAAGTGAAGCTGGTGCAGTACATCAAGCTGGCCATGCAGGAGACCGGGCTGGGCTCGGAAATGGTGCGCGCTCCGCGGTTGCCGCTGGAAGGCGCTGAACGCGAGGAGATCCTCGCGATCATCCGGCGCGCCATCGCCACGCGGCCGGCGCTTCCCATGGCGGCGGCGCGATAGGGAGAGATGCGATGAATAGGAAGCCTGGCTAGAACTGTGATCCCTCAACGCATCCGCGTCATCGACTCTCATACCGCGGGCGAGCCCACGCGCGTCGTAATCTCCGGCGGTCCCGACCTGGGCTCGGGGCCCATGACCGAGCGTCTGTCGCGCTTCCGTTCGGAGTTCGATCACATCCGTTCGGCCGTGGTCAACGAACCGCGCGGCAACGACGCCATCGTAGGCGCGCTGCTGTGCGAGCCCTGCGATCCGGCGTGCCATGCGGGCGTCATCTTCTTCAACAACGTTGGGTACCTGAATATGTGCGGCCACGGCACCATAGGGCTTGCCGTCACGCTGGCGCACATGGGCCGCTTGCCGGGCGAAACGCTTCGCCTTGAAACCGTGTGCGGCGTAGTGGAGGCGCGCATCAACGCCAATGGCAGCGTAACCATCCGCAATGTCCCGAGCTATCGCGCCTCCCAGCGCGTTGCTGTGGCAGTGGAAGGCTACGGCACCGTCTTCGGCGACATCGCGTGGGGCGGCAACTGGTTCTTCCTGGTGGGCGATCCCGGGCAGGCGGTCACACCCAACCGCATCGAGCCGCTCACCGAATTCGCCTGGCGCATTCGCGAGGCCCTGAACCAGTACGGCATCGCCGGTGCGGACGGCCGCGAAATCGACCACATCGAACTGTTCGGCCCGCCCATGGTCCCAGGCGCCGACAGCAAGAACTTCGTCCTGTGCCCTGGCAAAGCCTATGACCGCTCGCCTTGCGGCACAGGCACCAGCGCCAAGCTGGCGTGCCTCTACGCCGACGGCAAGCTGCGTCCCGGGCAAGTATGGCGGCAGGAAAGCATCGTCGGCAGCGTGTTCGAAGGCGCCGTCTCGCTTACCGATGGCCAACTCATCCCCGAGATCACCGGCCACGCCTACGTGAACGCCGAAAGCGACCTTATTCTCGACCAGCGCGACCCCTTCTGTTACGGAATCGGCTCCACATGCGCGAAAGCTACGACGTAGCCATCGCCGGCGCCGGCATTGTAGGAGCGGCGTGCGCGGCGGAGTGTGCAGCGGCCGGCTTGAAGGTGGTTATCGTAGAACCCGGCCCGATCGGCGGCGGCGCTACGGCGGCGGGAATGGGGCACATCGTGGTGATGGATGACTCGCCGGCACAGATCGCCCTGACACACTATTCGCGCACGCTGTGGCAGGAAATGGCGCCCGATCTTCCCTTCGATGTGGAGTACGTTGCCACCGGAACCATTTGGGTGGCGGCGGACGAAGAAGAGATGGAGGAGGTCAGCCGCAAGCAGGCGGTCTATGCAGGGATCAACGTGCGCGCTGAAGTGCTCGATCGAAAGGCGCTGGCCGAGGCGGAGCCCAACTTGCGCGCCAACCTCGCGGGAGGACTGCTAGTGCCCGACGATGCGGTCATCTATCCGCCCTGCGGCGCGCGGTTCCTGCTCGACCGCGCGCGCTTGCTGGGCGCCGAGGTGCGGACCGGCGAGGGTGCGGCGCAACTGACCGAAGAGGGGATCCAGCTGCGCGACGGGTCGCGACTCCCCGCCGCTATCACCGTCAACGCCACGGGCGCCTGGGCGCCCGAACTCACTCCGGGCATCGAAGTCCGCAAGCGCAAAGGCCACCTGGTCATTACCGACCGATACCCTAATTTTGTTCGGCATCAACTGGTGGAACTCGGGTATTTGAAAAGCGCGCACTCCACCACTGCCGATTCGGTGGCCTTCAATGCGCAACCCCGGCGCACGGGGCAGATCCTCATTGGTTCCTCGCGGCAGTTCGGCGCCGAGCATTCCGCCACCGACCCTCCAATCCTGGGACGAATGCTGGCCCGCGCCGCCGAGTACATGCCTGGGCTCCCCGAACTTTCCGCCATCCGCTGCTGGACCGGTTTCCGCGCGGCGACGCCCGACAAGCTGCCGCTGATCGGCCCGTGCCCGGAACAGCCCCGCCTTTGTCTCGCCACCGGCCACGAAGGCCTGGGCATCACCACGTCGCTGGGAACAGCAAAGCTGCTCGCGGCGCAATTGACCGGCAAGCCTTGCGCCATCCCGATAGAGCCGTACCTGCCAAGCCGCAAACAAAACGAAACGCACGAAGCGCATCCTTCTCCTGGCCCCCGGCCCCCCATCCCCGGCCCCCAGGAGATTCGCCATGGCTGACCCGGTCACCATCACGGTCAACGGTCGCTCCGTCACCGTGGAGTCCGGCGCAATGGTCTCGACGGCCGTCGCGGTCGCCGGCTTCGCCGCCTTCCGCCGCTCGGTAACCGGCGAGCCGCGCGGGCCGCTGTGCGGTATGGGCATCTGCTTCGAATGCCGCGTCACCATCGACAGCCGACAGCACTGCCGAAGCTGCCAGATCCCGTGCGTCGAAGGTATGGAGGTGCACACCGATGCCTGAGACCGTTTACGGTGTGCTCATTGTGGGCGCGGGTCCGGCGGGACTGGCCGCCGCATGCCGGGCAGCCGAGTCGGGCGTCCGCGTTGCGGTGGTAGACGACAACCCGCGGCCCGGCGGGCAGATCTGGCGCTCAGGAGAAGGCAAGTTTGCCGCCGGCGCCGTTGCCTGGCTCGCCACTGCCGAACGACTCAAGGTAGGATTCATTGCCGGAGCCCGGGTCTTCGCCGCTCCCGCGCCCGGCCGCCTGGCGCTGGAGAGTTTCTCCAAAGGCGAGTTCGAGGTCTCGTACCGCAACCTGATCCTGGCCACCGGCGCGCGCGAGCGCTTCCTTCCCTTCCCCGGCTGGACGCTACCCAACGTGATGGGCGCGGGCGGATTGCAGGCTCTCGCCAAGGGCGGCCTGCCGGTGGAAGGTAAACGCGTCGTCATTGCCGGGAGCGGTCCGCTGCTGCTGGCGGTCGCGAAATACATGAAGGAGCACGGCGCCGACGTGCGGCTGATTGCCGAGCAGGCGCCCCGAGCTGCGTTGAATCGCTTCGTGTTCTCGCTCGCGATGCACCCCGAAAAATTCATCCAGGCGATCGGGCTGCGGGCGCAACTTCTCGGTGTCCGCTATCTGACCGGCTGCTGGCCCGTCGCAGCCGGGGGCAAAGACAAGCTCGAAAGCGTCACGCTGCGCCGCGGCTCGAAAACCTGGAGCGAGCCGTGCGACTACCTCGCCTGCGGCTTCGGACTCGTACCCAACCTGGAGCTTGCCGCGCTGCTCGGCTGCCGCATGTCCGCGACGGGCGTGGAGGTGGACGAGTACCAGCTCAGCTCCGTGCCGGGCGTCTACTGCGCCGGCGAGATCACGGGGATCGGCGGCCTCGAGCTTTCGCTGGCGGAAGGAGAGATCGCGGGCCTGGCCGCAGCGGGCCGGGTTGAAACTGCCCACACTCGATTTCACGCGCGCGAATCCGGTCGCCACTTCGCCACCGCGCTCGACCATGCCTTCGCGCTGCGCGCTGAACTCAGGAGCCTGGCGCAACCTGAAACGCTGGTCTGCCGCTGCGAAGACGTGACGCTGGCGCGCATCCAATCGTGCCGCGGCTGGCGCGAAGCCAAGCTTCATACGCGCTGCGGAATGGGGCCATGCCAGGCGCGCGTCTGCGGCCCAGCGATCGAATTCCTGCGAGGGTGGAAGGTGGAATCCGTGCGGCCCCCATTGTTTCCGGCGTCGGTCGAAAGCTTAATCAAGGCCTCCAGATCGACGCCGTAACTATCAGTTTTTGCTGTTTCCGCCGAAAAGATTGTAGATATTAGTCGCCAGGCTACCCCCATCAGGAACCCGCCGCGACAACGGGCTTCCGTAACCGCGCCCGGATAATAGAGGATGGCGCCGGCCGCCGCGCCGGCTGCCGGATTATTCCATCGAACGCGCCGTAGGCGTTCGACGAACGGTTCGCCGGATTTACCCCGGAAATAATACCGGAATTCTGTTGACACAGTGCGCCGCCCGGTGGCAACCCCGGGCGGCACCTCGTTCACAGGCGTTTCCGGGGACCCGGCGAGAAAGCGCAGATACTTACTCACGGCGGTTGTCGCTCCCACGGAATAGCCGGGAATTGTTTGGCTGCTTCCTGAACCGAATTGGGCCGAAACGAATACGGCGTTTGAACTACGGGCGGTTACAGGCCGGCATCCTGTTTTCGGGGTGGTAGTCCCCGGCGCCAATGACGGGGAAGGCGAGGGCCATAGCGCCCGGGTGGTATCGCAGGAAAACCCCAGCCCTGTAAGTAGCTGGGGTGTCGCGCGCCTCAGGTTAGTAAGTGACATCACCCCGTTGCTGTTTACCGATCTCAGGGCCTTTGATTCTCGAGCCCATTCCAACCTCGATTTCGACTCCGTTCGGCGGCTGTGGAGTCGAGCTGACTGCCGGGGTAACCGGTTCGGCAGGCGGGGCAGCCGACCGTGGGGGCGCCGCTGCAGTTGCTGGGGCGCTTCCCTCATCAGCCGCAGTCGCAACCGCCACCGTGGCCGTGGGTGCGGCTGTCTGGCCGAACGCACTCGCTGCCAACAGCAAGCCGGCAAGCGGGCATGAAAGGGCAGAGAAATGAAACGTCTTTCGGAACCTATCGGAACCAAGACAGGCTGAGCGCAAGTTCCGTGGAAAAGGGACACCGCCGAGCGCGACTCCGACGCGTGCTGACCACTCTCGCCGGCTTCATGCTCCATACTCTTCTGCCCTCCCAGTGTTACGATAACCCTTTGCAAGCGATTACAGAGGAAACAGCCTATGACCAACGGTAGACCTCGCGGCGTCACTTTCGGCGTCATCGTGGGAAATCGCGGATTTTTCCCCGATCACCTAGCCCAGAGCGGCCGATCCGAGATGATTGCAGTCCTGGAGAAGGGCGGCTACGGTGTCGTCGCTCCCACCCCAGAGGAGACCAAGTTCGGCGCCGTCGAAACCCGCGCCGAAGCGCGCTGCTGCGCCGACCTGTTCAAGAAGCATAGGGACAGCATCGACGGCATCGTCGTCACGCTGCCCAATTTCGGCGACGAGCGCGCCATCGCGGACACGCTCCGCATGGCTGGCCTGAATGTGCCGGTGCTGGTGCAGTCCACGCCCGACACCCCCGGCCGCATGCTGATCCAGGACCGCCGCGACAGTTTCTGCGGCAAGATGTCCGCATGCAACAACCTGAAGCAGTATGGCATTCCGTATTCGCTGACGACGCTTCATACGGAAACGCCTGATTCAGACGTGTTCCGCCGCGACCTGGACTGGTTCGCTTCCGTCTGCCGCGTGGTGCGCGGGCTGAAGAACCTGCGCATCGGCGCCATCGGGGCGCGCCCGGCCGCGTTTAATACCGTGCGCTACAGCGAGAAGCTGCTGGAAGGTAGCGGCATCTCGGTGGAAACCATCGATCTTTCCGAGATCCTCGGTCGCATCCGGCGCATGGACGATCACGATTCGGCCGCGCAGGCCAAGCTCAATGAGATCCGCCGCTACGTGCAGGTCGGTTCCACGCCCGACGAAGCGCTGCTGAAGATGGCGAAGCTCGGCGCGGTCATCGACCAGTGGATGTGCCAGACGGAAGTCGCCATCAGCGCCGTGCAGTGCTGGACGTCGCTCGAAGAATTCTTCGGCGTGGTGCCCTGCACCATCATGAGCATGATGAGCAACAACCTGATGTCGAGCGCCTGCGAAGTGGATATTTGCGGTGTGGTGGGCATGCACGCGCTGCAGCTTGCCTCCGAAACTCCCAGCGCGCTGCTCGACTGGAACAACAACTACGGCGAAGATCCCGATAAGGCCGTGTGTTTCCACTGCAGCAACCTGCCCAAGCATTTCTTCAAGGAAGCGCGCATGGATTACCAGGCCATCATCGCGGGCACCGTGGGCCGCGAGAACACGTATGGAACGTGCGTCGGCCTGGTGAAACCCGGCCCCATGAGTTTCGCCCGCTTCTCCACCAGCGACTCCGATGGCGGCATCAGCGGGTATGTGGGCCAGGGCGAATTCACCGACGATCCGCTCACCACCTTCGGCGGCGCCGGCGTGGTCCGCATTCCCAACCTGCAGAACCTGCTGCGCTACATCTGCGAAAACGGCTTCGAGCATCACGTGGCGGCGAACCTGTCGACGGTGGCGGGAGCGGTGCGGGAAGCGACGTCGCGGTACCTGGGTTGGAAGGTGCATGCACACAATTAGCTGACAGCCGACAGCGGGCAGCGATCAGCTGCCGGCGCAGAAAGCACGCCGGTTTGGAGGTTTTAGCGGTTAGCGGTAGGCTGTGAGCTGTTAGCTAGGAGTTTTTATGTCCCTCGTCGCCGGCGTCGATTTCGGAACCCTCAGCGTCCGCGTTTCCATTTTCGACAGCAAGCAAGGCCGCCTCGGCTCGGGCGTGGGCGAATATCCGCTGCTGCGGAAAAAGGAAGACCCCGACCACGCCACGCAGAGCCACGCCGATCACATGCGCGCATTGGCCGAAGCGTTTTCCAAGGCGATCGCTGCGGCCGGCGTGGACGGCGATTCGATAGAGGCCATCGCGCTCGATACCACCGGTTCTAGCGTTATTCCGGTGGACGAGCGGCTGCAGCCCATCGACGATTATTACCTCTGGTGCGACCACCGCGCGTGGAAAGAAGCGGCCGAGATTACCGCCGCGGCGCTCGCCCAAAACCTGGAAGCGATCGAATGGTGCGGCGGCATCTACTCTTCGGAATGGGGATTCGCCAAGCTGCTCCACTGGCTGCGGCACAATCCCGAGAAGCGCGCGCGTTTTGCCACGGCGCTGGAGCATTGCGACATGGTAGCGGCCGTTCTGTGTGGCATCTCCGACCCGGCCGCGGCTCCTCGCAGCGTCTGCGCCATGGGCCACAAGTGGATGTGGAACAACGCGCTCCACGGCCTGCCGCCTGAGAAGTTTCTGGCGTCGCTCGATCCGCTGCTGGCCGGGATGCGTGCAAAGCTCAACGGGCGCTACGAAACGTCGGACAAGATCGCCGGCCATCTGACCGCCGAGTGGGCGCAAAAGCTGGGATTGCACGCCGGCATTCCCATTCCCGTCGGCGCCTTCGACGCTCACTGGGACGCCATCGGAGCCGGTGTGAAGCTGGGCGATGTGGTCAACGTGGTGGGCACGTCCACCTGCATTGTCGCCATCAGCGATGAGGCGCAGCTTGTGCCGGGCGTTTGCGGCGTCGTGCGCGGGTCGGTCGATCCGGGGCGGACCGGCATCGAAGCCGGCCTTTCCGCCACGGGCGATATTTTCGAGGCGGTGGCGCGGCGCGCCGGAACCACCGTGGCCGCACTTTCCAAAGGCCTGGAACAATACCACGCTTGCGAGACGGGCCTGTTACGGCTGACCTGGGATAATGGCGACCGCACCGTGCTGGTGAATCCGGAGCTGAGCGGCGTCACTCTCGGCTGGCGCCTCACGCACACCGCGGAGGACGAACTGTTCGCCGCCATCGAAGGCACTGCCTTCCACACGCGCGTCATTCTGGAGCGCATGGAAGAGCACGGCGTGCCGGTGCGGCGCGTCATCAACGGCGGCGGCATCCCGCAGAAGAACGAGGTGCTCAACCAGGTGTACGCCAACGTGCTGGGCAAGCCGGTGCTGGTGCCCTCGGGCGATGTCACCAGCCTGGGGTCGTCGATTTTCGCCTTCCTGGCGGCGGGAACATTCCGCACGATCGAGGAGGCGCAGGGCGCGCTCTGCCCCGCGCACCGCACGGTCGAGCCGCAGGCCGGGGCGGTTGCGCGCTACGCGGAATTGTTTCCGCTGTATCGCAAGCTCTACTTTGCGCTGGGCCAGCGGCAATCGGCAGCGGTCGAAATTGGAGAGATTCTGCCGGAGCTGCGGAGAATCGCGGCCGAGGCGCGAGGAGGGAAGAATGCTGGAAGCGTTGCGGTCTGAAGTCCTGGAAGCCAACCTGGAGCTGGTGCGCCGCGGCCTGGTGATTTATACGTTCGGCAATGCCAGCGGCGTGTCGCGCCGGGAGGGCCTGGTCGTGATCAAGCCCAGCGGCGTGCCGTATGAGAAGATGAAGCCCGCCGACATGGTGGTCACCGATCTCGAAGGCCGAATCGTGGAGGGCAGTCTGAAGCCGTCCACCGATCTGGCAACACATATCGCGCTCTACCGCGCCTTTCCCTCCATCGGGGGCGTGGCGCACACGCATTCCCGCCACGCTACGGCATGGGCACAGGCGCGTCGTGCGATCCCCTGCTTCGGCACGACTCATGCCGACTACTTTCATGGACCGGTGCCGGTGACCGACGCGCTCACTCCCGCGGAGATCGACGGCGATTATGAGGCCAATACCGGTGTGGCGATCCTGCGCCTGCTGGAGGGCCACGACCCGCTGGGATGCCCTGGATGCCTGGTGGCGGGCCACGCGCCGTTCTGTTGGGGCAAGAGTGTCACCGATGCCGCGCACCATGCGGTCATTGTGGAAGAACTGGCCGCCATGGCGTGGCAGACTATGACCATCAACCCGCAGGCGACTCCCATCTCAGAAGCACTGCACAACAAACACTATTTCCGGAAGCACGGCCCCAAGGCGACGTACGGGCAAAAAGCATGACTATGAGCCAAGAGCTGTGAGCTCAACCTGCGGCGCACTTGCGCGGGGCGCCGCAGTCTCATCAGCTCAAGGCTCATAGCTAAGAGCTGCTTTATTGCGCCTTCAACTCCTTAATCAGGTCCGCGACCTTGGAATCCGTCCCCACCGGCTCGACCAGAATGATCTGGTTGGGGTTCAGATACATCCGGTCGGGCGAATGCCACTCCTTGCCGCGTTTCAGCAGGATGTTTTTTTGCTCCTTGGTCTCCGGGTTGGTCTGCACCTGAATGTAATAGACTTCGCGCAGCACGGGCTGGCTGGTGCCGTAGCCTGCGAGCCGGCCGTAATAGACCTGGCCGTTGCTGAGTAACACGGCCTGGTACGGCTTATCGAAGGTGATGGCGCCTCCCCGGTGAGCCAACCAAGTGGACGCCAGGATCGCCAGCGCGATCACGGCGGCGCCAAGCAGGATGGCGGCGCGGAGTCCTTTCGGCGGCGGAGCACCACCCCAATCGGGGGTTTTTTCGACGACCCGAGCGGAAGCGGTGTGGGTTGTATTTTCGTCCACCATAGGATTATAAGCCTCCGGATTCTTATCCAAGAAGAAGCGGCGGAGGAGCGGATGGAGAGTCCGTTCGAAGGGAGAAGAAGCCCTATAGGGCCTTGTTGTGCGGCCTGCCGGCCGCAAGCGCGCGGCGAGAAACGACCGGTAGGCCGCAGTTTCAGAATCTCGGTTGGGTAGGCCGTCACCTTGTGCAGCCTGCCCGGCCGCAGGGCAGACGGCAAAAAGCGGTGTCCGCCGGACGGTAACGCCTGGCACCGCAGGTGCAGAATATTAACGGGCGGCAAAACGATGAGCGGCGGAAGTGCCTATTGGATCGCGCGATTCCTTTTCGAAAAGGGGGTAGCGCTCACTTATCTGATCGCGTTTCTCGCCGTTCTAGATCAGTTTCCGGCGTTATTAGGCGAACACGGCCTGCTGCCCGTTGCCGACTTCGCGCGCCGGGTGAAGTTCCGGCAATCGCCCAGCCTTTTCCTGTTTGCACCGAACGATGGCGCCTTTCGAACTGGAGGTTGGGCGGGAGTGGCCCTCTCGTCGGTGGCGTTGAGCGGCGCGGCGGATGCACGCTTCTGGACATCCGCCGTGGTTTGGGCGGCGTTGTGGGTGCTCTATCTTTCGTTCGTTAACGTGGGGCAGACGTTCTATGCATTCGGCTGGGAATCGATCCTCCTCGAAACCGGTTTTTTTGCCATCTTCGCCGGAAGCCGGGGCACCGCGCCGCAGATGCTCACCATCTGGATCTGGCGATGGATCCTGTTCCGCGTGATGTTCGGCGCGGGGCTCATCAAGCTGCGGGCGGACCCGTGCTGGAGACATCTCACGTGCCTCGATTACCATTTCGAAACGCAGCCCATGCCGAACCCGTTCAGCTGGCGGTTTCACTGGCTCCCGCCCTGGGCTCACAAGGCCGGTGTACTCTACAACCATTTCGTAGAACTGGCGGTCCCGTTCGCTTACTTTGCTCCCCAGCCGGCAGCGGCCATCGCGGGTCTGCTCACCATTCTGTTTCAAGCGATCCTGATGCTGAGCGGCAATCTTTCGTGGTTGAATTTCGTGACCATCGTGCTGGCGATCCCGACGCTCCACGACGGCTGGCTGCGCCACCTCTGGCCGGGAAGCATCCCGGCAATGCATCCGGCGGGGACGGCAGAGCAGGTGGTCATCTGGGTCCTGGCAGCGGCGGTGGCGGTTATGAGTGTACCCCCGGTGCTCAACATGCTCTCGCGCAGGCAGCTGATGAATTTCAGCTACAATCCACTGCACCTGGTGGGATCGTACGGAGCGTTCGGCGGGGTTACGCGCGAGCGGTTCGAGATTGTAGTGGAAGGCACGCGGGCGCCATCCCCGTTTGCCAGCGAGTGGAAGGAATACGAATTCAAAGGCAAGCCCGGCAGCCCTATTCGCCGCCCGCCGCAGGTCGCGCCCTATCATCTACGGCTCGACTGGCTGATGTGGTTCGCGGCGATGCAGCCGGACCGCGTACCGCTGTGGTTCACACGCTTCGCGCACCAGCTCCTCGAAGGAGACCGGGGGGTTACAGGTCTGCTCAAGACCAATCCGTTCCCGGGCGCGCCGCCGCGATACGTGAGGGCGCTGCTCTACGAATACCGCTTCACTACGCCCGCCGAGCGGCACACGACCGGCCGCTGGTGGAATCGGACCCTCGTAGGAACCTACTTGCGGCCCACCGCGTTGCGGGCTGGGTCACTTGATGAGGTGAGGCGCTAGTCTGAGTCTAAGTCTAGTGGACGGTCCCGGCGACTCGGAGCCAAGAACGTGCGCGCGTGGGGATCACGATTCACTGGCAGCGTGCCCGCGCACGATAGTGCCGACTTCTCAGCTCCCCTGGAAGCGGCTGTGGAGCAGGGTTCGGAGAAGGCGGCGTGTCGGGCGGATTCGGCTCCGGCGGCTGCGGGAACGGGCGCGGTTGCATCGGCGGTTGTGGGCCGGGAAGGGGCGGGCGTCTGTGGCTCATGCCTAAGTGCGCTGCAATCGAAGAGCCAACGTCACAATGGCGGTTCTGCACCAGGCTTAGTGCCGGTTTTGCTGTCTGCTGTAAGCTGTCGGATGTGAGCTGAGTCTTCCAATGTTGTGACCCGCACCTGCAGTGCGGGACGAACACTCTCACCCTCGTGCACGCAGAGGTACGATCCCGAGAGTTGCTCTGCGAGCAATCTCACGGCAGGTGCCACGGAATCGGCCGCGGCCGGAAGAAAGAACCATGAACCCGCTTCTCCCCATGGAGCGACAGCACTCTCCGGCGGAAGAATGCGATGCAGGCGCTTCAGAAAAGCCGCGGTCCGTGGCGTGCCCCCTTCAGTGCCGATGCAGTTCCCGGCCAGCCGAAGACGGGACGCGATGAGAAGCAGGTGCCGAGAAGGCGTTGCGTCTGCAAGCCGCTCCTCGATTTCAACGCGGCTCAGGAGAACATCGAGTGAACCCGCGGATTCGAGCGGATCGATCTTCTGGCGCCGAGAACGGATCGCACCGATGAGTCGCTTCACAGTCAGCCTCTGTCGCCGGCGCATCTCCTCGATTCCGCCTGCGCGGCAACGCCGAACAGAGATTCGCAAGTCTCGCCGGCCTCCGGCGAGCGCGCGAAGGACCGCAAGCGCGCCGGAGCGCGGCGCATGCGATGGTCGTAATCGGCATCGCCATCCGACAGCGAATCGAGAGTCGGGCCGAGCTGGTTCGCGGTCTTTTGGCAACTCGTCCAAGGGACGCCCCACAGAGGCGAGCGCCGGGCCGCGGGAATCGCGCGGCGAGCCGGACAGAGTCTCTGCAGCCGCCTTGCCTAGACCTCCAGGGCCGCAGAGGGCTTGGCGGCAGCCGGCGGTAGCGCCATGATCCAGCGGCGTTGCGAATCGCCGAACGGGTAACGCCGCGATCGCCGGCAGGTCGTCCATAATTGTGAAGATCGGCAGAGAAACGACGAAGATTAGCGAGTCCACGCACAAATGATTGAACAGATTGAAAAATCGCTATAGATTTTCACTTTTTATTCGCCTATAATAATGACGGAGTTTGCCATGGCGCTAACAAAGAGGCAACGGCAGGTGCTCGATTTCATCGCACACTTTCTGGACGACAACGGCTACTGTCCCAGCTACGAAGAAATCGCCCGAGGGCTGGAGCTGGCATCGCTCGCAACCGTACACAAACACATCTCCGTGCTCGAGACCAAGGGCTACCTCAAGCGCGGATTCAATCAAAGTAGGTCACTGGAACTCGCGCCGAAGTTTCTGCAGGAGCAGCGGCGCGCCCGGCCGCAGGTAGTCGAAATTCCGTTGCTGGGGCGCATCGCCGCGGGCGCGCCGGTGGAAACGGTGGAACAGAAGGAGACGCTGAACCTCGGAGACTTCACGGGCAATGGCTCGACCTTTGCGCTGCAAGTACGCGGGGAGTCGATGATCGAAGACCACATTTGCGACGGCGACCTGATTCTGCTGGAACGCGTCTCCGAAGCACACGACGGCGACATCGTGGTAGCGCTGATAGGCGGCAGTGAAACCACACTTAAGCGGTTCTACCGCGAGAATGGAGGTACCGTTCGCTTACAGCCTTCCAACGCCGCAATAAAGCCGATTCTGGTGCCGGCGCGCGACGTGGAAATCCAGGGCCGACTGCTGGCTGTTCTCAGAAAATACAGCTAACAGGGTCAAATTAGGCGTTGGCGGCATGAGCGGCGAGCGCCAATTCGTGCTCCGCACGCAGCCAGTCTGCTTCGGGCGAACCGTCCCGGTAACCGCGGGCAACCCAGTAAGAGTAAGCCAGCGCAGCAATATCATCGTGCATCGGCTGGTAACCGGAATGGGTCAGGATGGGTTGTTCGGAAACGGATGCAGCTTCGGCGAGCGGCTCTGCAACCGAGGTCGCGGGGGTATGTTTCTTGCGCGTTACAGCGGTCTTACGGCGGGCCGGAGCAGCACCGGCAGCGCTTTGAGACACCGCGATTTCGGACTCGGAGATACGCTTTCTTGCCATTTGGTAATGAATTCTCCCTTTAGTGATCGCTTCACTTCATTTTATAGGATCGACAGGTCATTTCCGCATCAAAAATATCTATCAGTTGCATTACCTTCGTGTGTTTTCGGACAGGGTTGTCCGAGTCGGGTGTATAGTGAGGGCAGGAACAAAAAAGAAGTAGAAGTTAGGAGTTAGAAGTATGCGCGCCCTGATTCTGGGCTTAATCGCGACGTTCGGTCTTGTGGCGGCGCCCAAGGCCATCGTAGTGGATGTGAACGCGATGGTGCATCCCATAACCGCCGAAATCGTCAAGTCCGCCATCGCGCGGGCGCGCACGGAGAAAGCGGCGGTGCTGGTGGTCCGGCTCAACACGCCGGGCGGCCTGATGGACGCGATGCGCGAAACCATCGAAGCGATGCTCTCGAGTCCCGTTCCGGTGGTAACTTACGTTGCACCGAGCGGCGGGCGGGCGGCATCGGCTGGTTTCTTCATCCTGGAAGCCGGCGATCTGGCGGCGATGGCTCCGGGCACCAACACCGGCGCGGCGCATCCCGTGGCCATGGGAGGCGAGATGGATGCGGTGATGAAGGCCAAGGTGGAGAATGACGCCGCCGCCTACCTGCGCAGTATCGCCACCAAGCGCGGTCACAACGCGGAACTGGCGGAAACCGCGGTCCGCGAGAGCAAATCGTTCACGGACCGCGAGGCGCTCGACGACCACCTGGTCGATCTGGTCGAGCCGAACGACCGAGCGCTGCTGGATGCCCTCGATGGGCGCACCGTAACGCGCTTCGACGGCCGCACGGAAACGTTGCACACGGCGGGCGCGGAAATCGAGACCTACGAGCCGTCGCTGCGGCAGCGGATTATTGCGGCCATTGCCGACCCCAACATCGCGCTTATCCTGCTGGTGATCGGCGCGCTGTGCATCTACGTAGAATTCACCACGCCCGGCCTGGTGGCGCCCGGCGCGATTGGAGCGATCCTGCTGCTGTTGGGACTTTCGGCCATTTCGGTACTGCCTATCAACTGGCTGGGCGCGGCGCTGCTGCTGCTGGCGTTCGTGCTGTTCGCGCTCGAAGCCAAGTTCACCGCGCACGGCGTGCTCGGCCTGGCCGGGGCGATCGCCATGGTGCTGGGCTCGGTGATGCTGATTTCCAGTCCATTCCCCGAGGCGCGTATACACTGGTCGACGGCAATCGCGCTGGCGTTGCCGTTTTCGGCGATTACGGTTTTCCTGCTTTCGCTGGCGGTGAAGGCGAAACGCCATAAAGTCGAAACCGGCAAAGAAGGTATGGTGGGTGAAACCGGCGCGGCGATTACGCCACTTACTCCGGAAGGCAAAGTGTTCGTCCGTGGCGAATATTGGGACGCCGTGGCACGGCAACCCTTGGCTGTGGGCGCCCGCGTGCGGGTAACGGCGATCAAGCGGCTCAAGCTCACTGTAGAACCGATTTCACCAGAAAATGGAGGCGCACCACATGTTGGACCTGCCTAGCATAGCGATCATTATCGTCCTGATTTATCTGTTGAGCTCTATCAAGGTTCTGCGCGAGTACGAGCGCGGCGTCATCTTTCGGCTGGGGCGCGTGCTGCCGCAGGCCAAAGGGCCGGGCGTCATCCTGGTGTTCGCGCCCATCGACCGCATGGTGAAGGTCTCGCTGCGCATCGACACCCTGGAAGTGCCGCCCCAAGACCTGGTGACCCGCGACAACGTCACCGTGAAGGTCAACGCGGTGGTCTATTTCCGCGTCATCGACCCGCGCCTGGCCATCGTAGAAGTTTCCAATTTCCTCTATGCCACCTCGCAACTGGCGCAGACAACCCTGCGCAGCGTGCTGGGCGAAGCGGACCTCGATGAATTGCTCAGCCAGCGGGAGAAGCTGAACGTGCGGCTGCAATCGATCCTCGATCAGCACACCTCGCCCTGGGGCGTGAAGGTCACCATGGTGGAAGTGAAGCAGGTCGATCTGCCGGAGCAGATGATCCGCGCCATTGCGCGCCAGGCGGAAGCGGAGCGCGAGCGGCGTGCCAAGATCATTCACGCCGAGGGCGAATACACCGCGGCGGACAAACTTAGCATGGCGGCGGAAGTCATTCAGCGGCAGCCGGCAGCCATCCAGTTGCGATATCTGCAAACGCTGGTGGAGATCGGTTCGGAGAAAAATACGACCATCGTTTTTCCGCTGCCGGTCGATATAATTACTTCTTTAGAGCGAGCACTGAATAACGTTGCCCGGCCCCAGACGCCGGGTGGGGAGACCTCCGCGAAATCATGAGGAACAGCGAAACCGGCGAATTCGAATTGGTTGTAGGTAACCGCCAGCTACTGAGTGGATTCTTCATCGTGGTTCTGCTGCTGGCGGTGACCTTCGCCATGGGATATGTAGTAGGACAGAATTCGCCGCGTTCGGCGAAGGTGGTGGCCGACACCAACGCACCGCCGGTCCCGGCGGGCTCGGACTCGCGCCCCGCACCGGCCGGGCCCGTGCCCGTTCCGCCATCGCAGCCGTCGCAGGCGCCCGATGGCACCGCCGCGGTCCCGGATGCGCCATCCGGGACAGGGACGCCCACGCAGCCCGCGCCAGGCGGACAGACGGGCGCAGGGGGCGCTACGGAAAAACCGGCTCCTCCAGCGGCTTCGGCCGCGGCCGGCGGGCTTGTGGCCGAACCAACTGCCGGCTCCTACTGGCAGGTGATGGCGCTGCGCCAGCCGGATGCCGAGGTGATGGTGCGAACCTTGAAAGACATGGGCCTGCCCGCGATGATGAGTCCGTCACCCACCAACAACACGCTCATGCGCGTGCTGGTGGGGCCGTACAACGACACGGAAACCATGGGCAAGGTGAAGAGCCAGTTGGAGAACGCCGGCCTTCACCCGATCCGGAACAACCTGAAATAGCGTGAGCGATTCGTTGGTCCAGATTGCCGGCGGGCGTGAGCCGCGCCCGCGCCTGCCCGAATGGGCCCGCAAGAGCCGCACGCATTTCGAATCGCTCAACCGTTTGAAGACCGGGCTGCGCGCCAAGAATCTCCATACCGTGTGCGAATCGGCGCGCTGCCCGAACATCCACGAGTGCTTCCACCGCGGATCGGCGACATTCATGATCCTGGGCGATCGCTGCACGCGCGGCTGCGGATTCTGCGCCGTGCCCAAGCTGAATCCGCGGCGCCACGAGACTCTCCCGGACGCGAACGAACCGGCCAACGTCGCGCGCATGGCCGCCGAGATGGCGCTGCGCTATGTGGTGATCACCAGCGTCAACCGCGACGATCTGCCGGATGGCGGCTCGCACCATTTCGCCGAGACCGTGCGCCAGGTGCGCCGCGTCCTGCCGCTAGCTCGCGTGGAAGTATTGACGCCGGATTTTTGCGGCGACCTGGATGCCGTGGCGCGCGTGCTGGACGCGAGTCCGCACGTGTTCAACCACAACCTGGAAACGGTGCCGCGCTTGTATGCGCGGGTGCGTCCGCAAGCCGATTACCGGCAGTCGCTGGCGGTCCTCGAGTTCGCACGGAAAGCGGCGCCGGATGTGCTCACGAAGTCGGGGTTCATGGTCGGGTTGGGAGAAACCGGCGACGAAGTGCGGACGCTCCTCCGCGATCTGCGGAAGGCGGGCACGGATGTAGCGACCATCGGCCAGTATCTCCAACCCACACGGCGCAATCTGCCTGTGACCGAATACGTGGAGCCTGCCGTGTTCGAAGGCTACCGCGAATTCGGCATGGCTCTGGGATTCAAGATGGTCTTCAGCGGACCGCTCGTGCGAAGCTCGTACATGGCCGACGAAGTGAGCCGGGAGGCGAGCGGAGCATGAGGGCCGACCTTGTTGGGCCGGTTGGAAACCTGCGGCGGGCTGACAGCCCGCCATCCTGCCCCACCGCATGTTGAACCTTTTCCTCGCTCTTGCCTCCGGAGCGCTGCTGGCGCTGGTGTTCCCGAGGTACAACCTGGTGTGGCTCGCGCCCGCGGCGCTGACACCGATGCTTGTGGCCCTCGCTCGCGAGCCGCGGCCGTGGCGCCGGTTTGTCCTTGGTTGGAGTGCGGGCCTCGTCTACTGGTTGGCCGTCTGCTATTGGATCCAGTGGGTGTTGGCCGATTATGCCGGCGTCGGCCAGGCCGGGGGCTGGGCGCTATTCGCACTCTTCTGCGTGGCCAAGTCCATCCACATGGGCGTGTTCGCAGCCGCCGCCGGAATCCTGATGCGCCGATGGTGGGCGGTTCCGGCCGTGGCCGCCCTCTGGACCGCCATCGAAGCGACGCATGGATTTTTCGGCTTCGCGTGGCTGGCACTGGGAAACATCGCCATCGACATGAGCGTTCCCCTGCGTCTCGCGCCCATCACGGGCGTCTGGGGCATTTCGTTCGTGCTGGCGATGATGTCTACCGCGCTGGCTCTGGCGCTGCTGCGCCGTCCGCGCGTCCAGTTGGCCTGGCTGTTGCTGCTGCCGTTCCTGGGCTTTCTGCCGCCGCTCCCGCCGGCCCTTCGCGGCCAACAAACCGCCCTGCTGCTGCAATCGAATGTATCCGAAACCGCCGACTGGACGCCCGAATCCCTCGACCGCGGCGAGCAAGAGCAGCTCTCTTTAACCCTGCGCAGCGCCATGGCCCAGGTAGCGCATCCACCCTCGATCATCGTTTGGCCGGAAGTGCCGGCGCCGTTCTACTATTTCGATGATCCGCACTTCCGCGCGTACATCGACAACCTGGCGCGCACGACGCGGGCTTACCTGCTGATTGGGACGGTCGCGCACACGCCCGAGGGCGGGCCGCTGAATTCCGCCGTGCTGGTATCGCCCGCGGGCACGCCCATTAGCCGCTATGACAAGGTCAATCTAGTGCCGTTCGGCGAATTTGTGCCGTGGCCCTTCCGCGCAATCGTGAAACAGATTTCCACGGAAGCGGGCGATTTCCAGCCGGGCCGGCGCATCGTGGTCTCCCCCGCCGACGGACACAAGATCGGCACCTTCATCTGCTACGAGTCGGTATTTCCGAACTTCGTCCGGCAGTTCGCCGCAAACGGCGCCGAGGTGCTGTTCAATATCTCCAACGACGGGTGGTTCGGCAAGAGCGCGGCGCGCTACCAGCACCTGCTTATTGTGCGGATGCGCGCGGCGGAAAACCGCCGATGGATTCTGCGGGCCACCAACGACGGCATCACGGCGACCATCGATTCGGCAGGAAGGGTGCGCGGGCAGTTGCCGATGTATGAGCAGGCAGCCTCGTATACCGGCTTCAACTACGAAGCGCAGCAGACGTTCTACACCCGCCACGGCGATTGGTTCCCCTGGCTGTGCGGCGTTCTCGCCGCGCTCTGCCTTCTCGCCGCAACGATCCCCGCCTACCGGCTGGGAAACGGCCGCAGAACGCCGTAATCCGCCACTTCTCGCGCGGCCGGCTGGCGCCACTTGTTGCCTTCCATCCAGGGCACGGCGTAACACCTCCCGCAAGTGCGGCAACGGTACCACCCGTTTCTAGGCCAAGTAAGAGAGCGGTGCATCGTGACACACCAAAACACTAAAAATTTTTCAATCTCAGCCCGGAATCCGTGAGTTTCTTTAAGAGATAAATATGTGATTGCTTCCACGGTTCGGCCTCCTCGTCGCGACTGCCGGTCGGGCCACACAGGAAATCACCTGCATTTCGCGGGCCGTGGAGAAGCGTGCTGCTCTAAACCGCGGAGCCGCCGGGACCGCGGAGAAAACGCACGCGGAACATACAGACCAATTCTGTTTTTCGCTGCGAACTCTCCGTGTTCTCCGCGTCTCCGCGTTGGAACAATTCAGCCGTTAAATCCGCTCCGGCGGTCGGCCAGCCGGAAGCGGCGCAGGAACGCCAGCACACGGACGACGTACTGGCGCGTTTCGCGGAAGGGCGGGATGCCGCGGTATCTGTCCACCATGCCGGGGCCGGCGTTATAAGCGGCAATCACGCGATTCAGTTGGCTGCTCCGCCTCGTCTCATAGCGGTTCATCAGCACGCGCAAGTAATGCGTGCCGGCATCCACGTTCTGTTCGGGAACGGTCGGATCGGCTCCGTATTCCTGCGCGGTCTCCGGCATCAATTGCATCAGGCCGATGGCGCCTTTGGGAGAGACGACGTTGCAATCGAAGTTGGACTCTGCGGCCACGATGCTCTTCACAAACGCCGCGGGCACATTGTGCCGCCGGGCGGCGGCCTGAATGATCTTCATGGCCTCGGCCTTCGGCAGGTCGATGTGGGGCATAACGGGCTTAGGCTCCGGTTTGGGCAACAGGTCGATCGCCTGCTCGGCGTCCCGTGCGTGGCTGACAAGCGGAGAAAACGGCTGCCAGAGGTGTGCTATTTCTTGGCGGAAACTCGGGTGAGTTTGCTGATTTTGTGAGTGGTTATCGTAGGATTTGAATTGCAGGGCAACCGTTGCAGCAGCTGCCGCACAACCCAATAGCATAGCGGTTGTGACAAACTTCATGCTTGTGGTTTTTCCGATTAGATCTCTAATTCACAACGCGAAAACCTGAAGGGCGCAAGAACAACCTGAAGGGCACAAGAAACGTAGAAAAATGACGCTTGAGCTCCGGACCGATAAACGTGCCGGCTGAACAACTGCGGATAAGTCGATTATATCACCTGGAAATTTGAGTACTGTACGCCAGCAGACATTCGGGGGTCTCTTTCACCCCTAGTTCTGCATCGATTTCACCGCTGCCCAGATAACCCCTCCATCACCTCAAGCAGGCGGGCGTAGCCGGAGCGGCTTACCGGGAGACGTGTGCCGTCAGCCAGTATGGCGAGACGGCTTTCCTTGCCATATGGCTCTATGCGAACGATGCGCTCGAGGTTCACCAGCGTGGAACGGTGGATGCGTACAAATGCGGCCGGATCGAGTTGCGCTTCGAGTTGCGCGATGGGCTGCTGCTTGAGATACGTCTTGCCGGCGCTATGCAAAGCCACGTAGTCGTCTTGCGCTTCGGCATAGTCCAACTTCTCTAGCGGAATGACGTGGACGCGCGCGCCATCGCGCACTACGATGCGCTCGGGCCGTTCGCCGGGAGCCCGGGCGGCAGCGCCCAGCGCCGAGGGATCCGCGACGGACGCCGACTCGCGGTCCTTCTCTCCCAATCGCGATTTGGCCCGTTCCAGCGCACGCTCGAAGCGCTCGGTGGAGAACGGCTTCAGCAGATAGTCCACCGCGTGGGCGTCGAAGGCGCGCATCGCATATTGGTCGTAAGCGGTCACGAAGATAACGGCGGGTGCGCCTCCGCGCCCGCCTTCCACCAGTTCCAGCACTTCGAAACCATCGAGCTTCGGCATCTGGATGTCGAGGAACAGCAGGTCGGGACGGGTTTCGTTGATGGCCTTCACGGCTTCGAAGCCGTTGGCGCACTCCGCGGCAATCTCAATTTCCGCGTGACCGCGCAGCATTTCACGCAAGAACGCGCGCGCGAGCTCCTCGTCATCCACCACGACGGCTTTCAGGGTTGATTGCGGCACCTTTTTTCACAATGTACACCACCAGATTTCAATTGTGCGACAATAAGGGAACCCGAAACTTCATGGCAGGGCCGCTCGCTATAGCGAGCAGCCGGAAAGGCGTTCTTTGTGAGCTACGAAGCCGAAACGCCCTTTGACAGTATCGAGGGATCGCACGAATACGTGGCGATGCTGGCCGAATCCCTCAATGAAGCCAGGCGCGATGTGGAGGCCGAAATTGCAGCGGCCGAACGCGATGGCGCCGAACGTCGTAAACAAGCCCTCCTTCTGGTGTCTTATAATCTGGCAAAACTCCACCTGCACATTACCACCAGCAGGCGTATTCTTAACGACTTACGTTCATTAAGGCGTTTGCTTCTGGCCGAACGAGGTCTGGCTGTGAGTCCGGAAGACGAAAGCGAGGTCCCGGCGGCGGAGGGTATTTAGCGGAGGGGATGCCGCAAAAATAGCCACCATTCGAAGGTGGAAGGGATTTGTGTCGCCCCTTGTGTTGCCTTTTGCCGTCCTGTTGTGGCCTTCTCCCATCAGTGCAAAAGAAGCCCCCACTGTTGCAAAACACCCCATTATATGGGGGTTTTCGCGATAGTTCCCTCTTGACAGTATACGTTGTCGAGCGTACCATTCTGAGTTGTTGTGTTGTTCAATGGCAACACTGTTAGCAACACTAGACAGCGGTGGTTAGTGGGGGACCCCGTATGACATTTCAGATCGGCGACAAAGTCGTCTATCCCAACCAAGGCGTTGGGACTATCGAGAATATCAGCACCCGCTCTTTCGGATCTGCCTTCGAAAAATTCTACCTTCTAAGATTGGGTTGCAACAGCATGACGGTGCTGGTGCCATTTTCCAACGTGGCCAACATAGGGCTGCGAAGGGTAACCAAAGACCGCGAAATCTCGCGCGTGCTCTGCTTTTTATCGAATGGCTCGTGCGGCATTCCGTCCGATTGGAAGGTGCGCTTCAAGCTGAATTCGGAAAAGATGCAGAGCGGCGATCTGCTGAGAGCGGCGGAGGTCTTCAAGACTCTCCTGCGCCTGCACGTCGACAAACCGCTCTCCTTCCGCGAGAAGAAGATGCTCGACCGCGCGCGCCACATGCTGCTTTCCGAGATTTCCATCGCGCGTGACGTGCCGGAGCCCATTGCCGCGAACCTGATGGATCGCGCACTGCACAAAGCCGGCCTGACGCTGCCGCCGGCAGATTAACGCGAGCTGTTGGGCAGACGGTCGCCTTTCGCCGTCGACCCAGCCTCTGCCTCCGATTCGCTGCGAGCTGCGAGCTCCAACCGTTCGAGATTTCGTACCACTAGTGGCAACGGTGTCGGCATCAGCGATTGTGCCGGCCGCGAACAACAAACGGGCATGCGGTGATATGTCACAGCCCGAAGCTCTTGGCTCGAAGTTCATCGCTCAAATCCGACAGCTCACACAGCTGATTCTCTAAAAAGACTTGCGCCTCCCGTACCCTCTGTGATAGTGTTCAAACCACCTCAAAGAAGAGGGTTCCTAAGGAGGAGTATCTGGGATGCTTCTGGCTCCGGTGGTTTGGGCCCTGACGGTAGTCATCGTCTATTTCTTCGCCGCCAAAACCTGGTGGTTCCCCCCTCCCATCAATCAACACGCGCAGGCTTATGACGCGCAGTTCATGCGCACGCTGGTGGTGGTCGGGATCATCTTTTTCCTGGCGCAGATGGCGCTCGGATATGTCATCGTAAAGTTCCGCAACAGAGGCGGCCGCGCGCAGTACACGCACGGCAATAACACACTCGAAAAACTTTGGACCACGGCCACGGCCGTGCTGTTCCTCAGCCTGGTCGTCATGGGCACCAAAATCTGGGCTGGTGTCCACTTCGAGGAAGCGCCGCCCGACGCGATTCCGATCGAAGTCATGGCCAAACAGTTCGCCTTCAACTTCCGCTACCCCGGTCCTGATGGCAAGTTCGGCAAGACCGACCTGAAAGAGGTCAACGACGCCGGCGGCAACCCCTTCGGCATCGTCGACAGCGACCCAGCCGGCAAGGATGATATTCAGACCGCCTCTCTCAAAGTCCCCGTCGGCAAGTCCATCAAGCTGATCATGCATTCCCGCGACGTCATCCACAACTTCTTCGTGCCGGAGCTGCGGCTCAAGCAGGACATCGTTCCCGGCATGGAGATTCCGCTGCACTTCGAAGCCGACAAGATCGGTGTCTATGAAGTGCCCTGCTCGGAGTTGTGCGGCCTGGGGCACTTCCAGATGCGCACCACCATGCAGGTCATGAGCGAAGCGGACTTCGAAAAGTGGAAACAGGACCAGGCCCAGAAATAATGAACGATTCCCCGAGGTAAAAACATGTCTTCTCCCGCGGCACATGCGGCGCACGCACCGCAAGGTTTTATTCGGAAGTACGTCTTCAGCCTGGATCATAAGGTGATCGGCGTCCAATATTACTTCCTGGGACTGTTTTCGGTGTTCCTGGGGATGACGCTTTCAGTAATGATGCGCTACCACATGGTCAATCCGGCCGCCAAGGTGTGGTTGTTCGAAAAGCTATGGCCGACGTCGGCCGCGGGCGGCGTGATGACGCCGGAACTCTACCTTTCGCTGATGACCATGCACGGCACCATCATGGTGTTCTTCGTACTCACCACGGTGCCGCAGAGCGGCTTCGGCAACTACTTCCTGCCCATCCAGATCGGCGCGGAAGACATGGCGTTCCCGGTACTGAATATGATGTCGTTCTGGACGACCTTCGTTTCCCTGTGCGTCATGGTGGCCGCGTTCTTCGTGCAGGGCGGCGCGCCCCTCGCCGGCTGGACCGCCTATCCGCCGTTGAGCGGTGTAGGCCGTCTCTCCGGACCGGGCGAAGGCATGGGGCAGACGCTCTGGATCATCAGCATTGCGATCTTCTGCGGCGCCTCGCTGATGGGCGCGATCAACTTCATCGCCACCACCGTCGATTTGCGCGCTAAAGGCATGAAGCTGATGCGCATGCCGCTCACCTGCTGGAGTTGGCTCGTTACCGCCATTCTCGGACTGCTCGGATTCGCCGTGCTGCTCTCCGCCGGCATCCTTCTGCTGCTCGACCGCCTGGCCGGAACCAGTTTCTTCTTGCCGGCAGGCCTGATGGTGAACGACCGCATTCTGAATCACAACGGCGGCTCCCCGCTGTTGTGGCAGCACCTTTTCTGGTTCTTCGGACACCCGGAGGTTTATATCGCGATTCTGCCCGGCATGGGCGTCGCTTCCCACCTGTTGTCCACGTTCTCGCGAAAGCCAATCTTCGGCTATAAAGCCATGGTCTATGCCATCCTCAGCATCGGCTTCCTGGGCTTCCTAGTGTGGGGCCATCACATGTTCATGAGCGGCATGAACCCGTACTCCGCGATGGCTTTCGCCACGCTCACCATGTGCATCGGCGTCCCGTCTGCCATCAAAACGTTCAACTGGATCGGCACGCTGTGGGGCGGCCAGATTCATTTCACCACCGCCATGCTGTTCGCCATCGGTTTCGTATCGCTGTTTGTCACCGGCGGCGTGAGCGGTATCTTCCTCGGCCAGCCGGCGCTTGACCTGTTCTTCCACGACACTTACTTCGTGGTCGGCCACTTCCACATGATCATGGGCGTCGCGGCCATCTTCGGCATGTTCGCCGGAACCTTCTACTGGTTCCCCAAGGTCACCGGCCGGCTCCTGAACGAAACGCTCGGCAAGATCCATTTCTACATCACCTTCATCGGTGTCTACTGCATCTTCACACCGATGCACTTCCTCGGGATCGCCGCCAATCCGCGCCGCTACGCCGATTTCACCAATGTGGAGTACCTGGGCAAGCTCATGCCCGTCCACTCCTTCATGAGCGTGGCTGCCTACGTCACCGCGGCCGCGCAGATCATCTTCCTGATCAACCTGTTCTGGAGCATCAAGAAGGGGCCGAAGGCGAGCATCAATCCGTGGAACGCCACGTCGCTCGAATGGACGATCCCCTCGCCGCCGCCGCACGATAACTTCGGCGGCGTCCACCCGGTAATCAACCACGGCCCGTACGAATACAGCGTCCCCGGCCATGACAGCGACTACATCATGCAGACCGACCCGCCCGCGGCCCGGGAGGAAGCGTGATGGCCCGCCCGAGTGGGGCGGCCCCCCTGGTCTGCGGCCGGCCCTCGGGCCGGCATCTTATTCGGCCGAGCGGCGGGACGAGGGGCACCCGCCTAGACCAGGGAGTCTGCCCCACCGGGTTTCAGCCCTGCAGTCCCGGTGCGATCCTATGAGTATGGCTGGGTCTCTCACACACGACATCATTAAAGGACCGCCCGCTCCGCCGATTGACCGCGGATGGGGAGGCGGCGGAGGGGGAAACTACGACGGCCGGGGGGCCGATCGCCGCGCATCATTCACCGGGCTGTTCGTTCTGCTCGCCGCGACCACGATGGTCTTCGCCGCGCTCACCAGCGCCTTCGTCGTCCGTCGCGGCCTTTCCGACGATTGGGCGAGCATGCACAAACCGCCCATCCTCTGGGTGAATACCGTCGTTCTGCTGGCTTCCAGCATTGTCCTCGACCGCGCCCGTTATGCGCTCAGAGCGCGCGACCGCGGCAAATTCAATTTCTGGTGGACCACTGCCACGGCGCTCGGCATTCTGTTCTTGATCGGTCAGGCGCTGGCATGGCGCGAGTTGAAGAATGCCGGCGTCTTCATCGCCTCGAATCCCTCGAGCTCGTTCTTTTATGTACTCACCGCCGCGCACGCGTTCCATCTGCTGGGCGGCGTTTCCGCGCTGGTTTACGTAGATGTGCAGGCGCTGCGCCTGCGGCTGGGTCCCGCCAAGCGCACCGCGATCGATGTCAGCGCCGTCTTTTGGCACTTTCTCGACGGCCTCTGGCTGTATTTGATGCTGTTATTTTACGTCTGGGGGTAACGGATGTCGTCTCACGTCACTGCCGCCGCGCCTTCCTTATGGGAAGGCGGACGCTCACCCTACGCCACCAATTCCAAAAAGTTCGGAATGTGGCTGTTCATCGCGTCGGATTCGCTGACGTTTTCCGCGCTGCTGTTCGCCTACACGTTCAGCCGCGTGGCGAATCCGAACTGGCCGCGGCCCTTCCATTTCTCGCCGAGCATCATCTTCTCCACCATCATGACGTTCTGCCTGCTTTCGAGCAGCTTGACCATGGTTATGGCCGTGCATTCGATGAATCACGGCGATCGCAAAAAGGCGGCGGGATGGATTTTCGGCACCATGGCGGGCGGCCTGGGGTTCGTCGTCCTGCACCTCAGTGAATGGATGAACCTGATCAACAACGAGCACGTCTCCCCTTCGAGCAACCCGTGGGGCGTGCCGCTGTTCGGCGGAACCTTCTTCGGCCTCACCGGCCTGCACATGGCCCACGTGACCATCGGTCTCATCTACCTGGCGATCATCGCGCAGGGCATCCTGCGCGGCAAATTCAAGGCGGAAGACGTGGAGGTCAGCGGCCTCTACTGGCACTTCGTCGACCTGGTCTGGATGTTCATCTTTCCGCTGGTCTATCTGATGTCGGTGTCCACCGGCGCCTAAAGGAGAGCACGCATGAGCGCACACAGCGAAGCAGTCGAACATAGTCCATCGGCCGGCGTGATGACTTTTACCAAGGTCTGGATCGGATTGCTCTGCCTGACAGGCATCGAGGTTTTCCTGGCGTACATGCAGACGCCTGTGCTGATCATGCTGGTGGCGCTGCTGGGCCTTTCGGTCATCAAGGCGGCGCTGATCATCGCCTACTTCATGCACCTGAAGTTCGAGCGGCTCAGCCTGTTTCTCACATTGTGGCCCTTCACCGTTTTCTGCATCATACTGATGCTGATCTTCCTGGGCGACGCCTTCCGCGTGCCCGGCATGAGGCCGCCGTTATGAAGAAGCTCCTGCTGGTTCCGGCGCTGTGGGCAGCGCTTTGCGTCCCCGCGCCGGCCCAGTGCGTGATGTGCTATCTCTCGGCCAAGTCGCAGAACGCCGCGCGTGCGCGCGTCCTCGATGCCGGCATCGTGATCCTGATCATCCCGCCGACGGTCATCCTGGCGGGATTCATCGCGTTTGTGATGTCGAAGAACGAGAAGTACCGGGGAGAATAAGGCATAGAAAAGGCCCAGCTCCGGAGAGCTGGGCCGTAGGTTTGGGTGGGGATGAACTAGTTGAGTCTTAGTGCTTACTCAGAGCGACTGAGGTAGCTTGCGGCAACCCCACTCGCCGGGCCAGCTCCTTCTCTCTGGAGCTCTGCGGAACCGAGAACCCGTCCTGCGAGTTCGCGGTCCAAAGCCCAGACAGGAAGTAAGCATCGCCGTATCGCTGAAACTGCACGGTGCCATCGGCCACCGGGGTACGGTGCCAGGCCGGCATCGTGAGGATCATCGCGCCACGTCCGCCGCTCGTCCTGCGTGCCGTCAGAATATGGCCGTTTTCATAGAAAGTGTACTCACCAGCCGGCAACATGGTGCTTCCCATTTGGAAATCGAACGGGATATTCGCAGTCACCTTCCCAGATTGAGCACTTAGATTTGCGCACGTCAGCGTGGCGAGAAACGCCATCGCTGCCAGTATCTGTTTCATTGCTGTCGCCCTCCTTCTTTCTTTCCTTAATCAGCCCATCGGCTTCGAAAGTGATAGCGAAGAAGGAAGGAAAAGACCGCCAACTCCGGAAATACCCCGACGTAGCCGCAAATCTGGGAAAAATACGCATGTAATTGTGAGAGCGGATGTGATAGGATTCCGCACACAACAATTGGGTGTGCTATGTCGAACGAAGCGGGCGATATTACTGTCCTCCTACAAAAGTGGCAGCACGGCAGCCGTACGGCAGAAAACGAGCTGTTCGCGCTGGTGATGCCCAATTTGCGCCGCCTGGCCCACTACATGATGGGGCGCGAACGCAAGGGCCACACTCTTCAGCCCACAGAGTTGATCAACCAGATCTACTTCCGGCTGGTTGCCGCCAAGAATCGAGATTGGCGGAATCGGCAGCATTTTTTCGCTATAGCAGGTAGAGCTATGCGAAGGTACCTGATCGACCATGCCCGTGGAAAGCCCGACGCCGAAATTGTCGCTCTCGAAGGAATCCAGAATCTTCTACCCGCCGACAGCGCCAAGCTGGATCTGGCACTGAATGTGGACCGCCTGTTGAATGAAATGGCAGCGGTGAAACCGGAGTGGTGCACGCTGGTCGAGGTGAAGTACTTTCTGGGCCTCAACGACGACGAGGCCGCCGAGGCCCTGGGGCTGAAACTCCGCTCGATGCAGCGGATGTGGCACGAAGCACGACAGTGGCTGTTTGAACGTATTGAAACCGAGAATGCCAGACAAAGCGCAAGACGATGACCGCGTGATGAGTCTGGTCGAGTTGGCGCTGGCGCAGCCCGCCGGCGAGCGCGAGGCATACCTGCGTCATGCCTGCGGCTCCGACGACGGGCTCTTCAGCCAGACATGGGATTACGTCCGGTGGGAAGAGCGTATGCAAGGATTTCTCTTAGATCCCCTGTACCCTTCGGTTGCGAACGAGAACCCGTTCGAACCGGGAGACCTGCTCGACGGCCGTTTCCGCATCGTGCGCGAAGTGGCCCGCGGCGGGATGGGCATCGTATACGAGGCCATGGACGAGAAACTGGAGCGCCGGATCGCCCTGAAGTGCGCCCAGACCGCCTTCCGGCATCGGCTTCCTCCCGAGGTGCGCAACGCCACCGCCATCAGCCACCCGAACGTTTGCAAAACTTTCGAGATTCACACCGCGTCCACACCGCAGGGCAACATCGATTTCCTCACCATGGAGTTCCTCGATGGAGAGACTCTTGGCGAGCGGGTAGCGCGCGGCCCGGTCCCGCCGGCCGAGGCGCGAAAGCTGGCACTGCAGTTATGCGCGGGACTCGCCGAAGCGCACCGCAACGGCGTCATCCACGGCGACCTGAAAAGCAGCAACGTGATCCTCACCGCTGGGGCGGATGGGGAGATTCGCGCGGTCATTACGGATTTCGGGCTGGCACACCGGCCCGATTCCGCGCAGCGCGCCTTCCAATCCGGCCAGGCGGGCGGGACGCCTGACTACATGGCTCCCGAGCTATGGAAGGGCGAAAAGGCCAGCGTTGTTTCGGATATCTACGCGCTCGGGATCATCTTATATGAGCTCCTCTCCGGAAGCCGGCCGAACGAGGCGCCGGTCCCCGGAACCGTGGTGAATTGGGAGGAACGGCTCACCCGCAAGCCTCCCGCGGTGCACCCGAAATGGGACCGCACCTTAGCGCGCTGCCTCGATCCCGATCCAAGACGTCGATTCCAGAGTGCCACGGAAGTGGCCGGAGCACTGAAGCCGCCCTCGCGGCGTTGGCTGCTGGCGGCAGCCGCGGCGGCACTGCTGGCCACTGGCTCCGGCATAGTGACATACGAGCGCGCCACCGCTCCTCGGGAATCGATAAGTGTTGCCATGCTGCCGCTCGAGGCCGGCCCGGATTCGGCGGCGCTTGCATCCGGCGTATCGCGGGACGCCGCGGCGCAACTGGGCCGCCTCCGCGGGGGCAAACGCGCGCGCCTCAAGTTCATCCCGCTGGCGGATGTCGCGCGGCAGCAGACCGGCACCGCCGCAACCGCTCGCAGCAGACTCGGGGCCACGCATGTCGTAAGGGGAACCCTTGGACGGGAGGAGGGCAGAGTGACCGTACACGTCTTCCTCACCGACACGCGCACGCTGGCCGACACCGCCGACCGCGAGTTTCAATATGCTCCGGGGGAACTCCGCTACGCCGCGCAGGCTGTCGCGGGGGTCGTCACTTCCACTCTTAGACTGCCTCCCCTGCCAGCGGCCCCGATGAAACCGGCTGCCGTACAGGATTATACGGCCGGGCTCGCCTACACGCGCCGCAACTCAACCATCGACCGCGCCCTGCCGCTACTAGAACGTGCCCTGGAAGCCGACCCGGATTCTGCCCTGACTTGGGCCGGGTTCGCGGAAGGTCAATGGTTCAAGTACTTTGTGACCCAGGACCGCGCCTGGCTGGTTCGGAGTTCTGAGTCTCTCCGCCAGGCCCAAAACCGCGGCCTCGATATCGCCGCGGTCCACCGGGTGGCCGGTTTGCTCATGGCGAATGCCGGCTCTTACGAGCAGGCCGAGACAGAATACTTGAGAGCCATTGAACTGGAGCCCGCCAATGGCGATGCCTATCGCCGGATCGGGCAGGCTTATGAACGCGGCAACCAACTAGACCAGGCATTGGCCGCGTTTAAGAAAGCGATAGAACTGGAGCCGGATGACTTCAAGCAATACCAGGCGTTGGGCACTTACTACGCGCACCGCGCCGATTCGAGTGGGGCCGCGCACCAATTTGAAAGGTGCGTTCAACTGGCGCCGGACGAACCCGATGCTCACTACGCACTGGGAACCGCATACGTCCGATTAGGACGATATGTCGAGGCAGAGCGGGAATTGCGGACCGCTATCGCCCTCGGCGGGACTACGCAAGCCCAAAACAATCTGGCTTACGCCTTGATGTATCAGGCAAGGGATCGGGAAGCGATTCCACTCCTGGTGGGCGCCTTGGACCGGTTTCCGAATCAGTATCTGTGGTGGATGAATCTGGGCGATGCCTACCGGCGGACGAACCTGCCCACGGATTCCGTAAGGGCCTACCGGCGCAGCCTGGAACTGGCGGAGAAGGAGCTGGAGCGGAATCCTCGAGACGTAGAGGTGCGTTCACGCCTGGCATATCTTTGCGCGCGGTTGGGAGATAGCAAGCGGGCCGAATCGGAAATTGGCCAGGCTCTGCGCCTGTTGCCAAAGTCCAGCGATATTCGTGGCACCGCGATCTGGACCTACGAAGCGATCGGCCGACGAGAGGACTCGCTGGACATTCTAAGAACCTCCGCCAACGAAGTCCTGGCGGAGGCGAGTCGCTGGCCCAGTCTGGCCGGCCTACAGGGGGACTCCCGTTTTCAACAACTACTGGCGGCACGCCAAATCAAGTAAGGAGAAAGTGCGATGACGATCGACGTGGACATTCAGGTTCAAGGTAGCCAGGTCACCATCACGGTGGGGGGACAGCCCGTCTCGAACGCCAGCCTTGGCAGCATCATCGGCCAGGGAAATGTGGGGCCGCAAGCAAAGGCCGGCCAAGGCGCGAAAGGCGGAGACGGGCTTGGCAGTACTGATCCAGGCGGCGGGCCGGGCGGTGGCGTTGTGGTGATCGGCCCCATCGTCGTGGGCGGCTGCGTTCCCCAAAGCGCGGCGGCAGGGGCGAATGCAGGAGCGGTGAAGGGCGGAGACGGGCTCGGCAGCACTGACCCGGGCGGCGGGCCGGGCGCTGGGCCCGGCGGTGGCGTTCTGGTGATCGGCCCGATCGTCACCGGCGGACAGAGTGTGGGCGCCGCAGGCTACCCGCCGGCGCAGGCCGTGGTCAACAATCCGTAACTCGCAGGATTTTACAACTCGACATTGGAGGTGCGCATATGCAGATGGAACAACAACAGGAAACGAATTGGTGCTGGTCGGCGGTCGCCGTATCCATTCACAACTTCCTCAATGGCGCTGGGCCAGGCCTGACTCAAGGCGGGCTAGCCACAACGGTGCTGGAAGAGGAGCAACAGATCCCGAGCGGTGTGGATTGCAGCATGACTCCAGGTCTCTGCAACTACACCGCCAGCCTCGACGACGCTTTGACGATCGCCGGAAGCTTGAAATCAGGGGGATTCTTGCAGAATCAGTATCTGGTCTTCGAGTCCGTCAAGAACTGGGTGAATGCCAATCTCCCGATAGGCGCGAGAATCGTCTGGTTCGGCGGCGGAGCTCATTTCATCGCGCTCGACGGCTACCGTGAGTTCAGCTCGGGCGCGCAACAGGTGCACGTGCAGGATCCATTTTGGGGACCCAGCTACCAAAACTATCAGGATCTCGTGATGAATTACCCGCCAGGAGGCAACTGGCAGGACACGTACCTGGTGGCCAAGTAAAAAGGAGACGTGCGATGGCGATCATGACACTCACCCCGCCGTTCGATGTAACGGCGGCCTTTTCCATGCAACTGCCTGCGTTTCTAGCCGCGCCCCTCGGCGCCACCGAACAGTACGTTGGCGCCACTCCGGCAGTACCAACAATGACCGATCTTGGCGCCAACCCGGCGGCGCTTCTCCACGACGCGCAGCAGGTCTATCTGCTCGGCCTCGCCGCCGTGGCGAACAACGCCGGCGCTGGCGCGGCATCGCCTGCGGGCTGGAGAATCTTCGCGGGAACCGTCCAGGGCTATACCGTAATGGGTCGCGTCTCTTTCGGGCCGCGACCGGCGGGCTGGAGATTGACGGCGGCCTACTACGGCGATCGGGTGTGGCAGGCGCTCCAGGCATCTGACACACTCGGCAATCTGCCACAGGTCGCGAACGCCAATTACGAGCTTCGCGTGTTGACCGTGCCCGGACTGAGTTTGGAGGCATTCTGGCTGGTCGACCAGAGTTCCGCGGGGAACGACCTGGTGGTCCCATTTCCGGCCGCACCCAACCAGCCGATTGATGCTCTCAACCAAGCGCCGGTTTATTCCATGCCGAACTTCCTGGCGGCCATCCGTCCTCTAGCCCAACTGCGGGCGGTTGCCCAGGCGGACTACGGAGGGTAGACCCGAAACGAGTGGACCGTCACTGTAATTTCGGCACTCCACTCGCTCGCGCTCGTGGCTCCGATAGACACGGGCACACCCGCACCGGAGCCGCGCGCGTGAGCGCGTGGGAGTCTGGGACACCCCGGCTAAACTAGCGCGCTTCCAGTTCCACCGCCCGCGGGAATAGAATGTTGTTCTCCAGGTGAATGTGCTGGTGCAGGTCGGCTTCCAGCGCAGCCATTTCGAAATATAGCCCGCGGAACGTGTTGCAAGCGTCCTCGGGCGGAGTGAAGTCACTCGTCAGTGCGCGCATCTTCGCCAGGCCTTCGCCCGCCGAGTCGTGCTCCATCACCATGACCCGTATCGGATTCTCGACCGACCCGCAATGACTCCCACCGAACCGGGCGCCGGCCTGTTTCGCTTCTTCCATCTGGCGGATGAGCGGGAAGAGGATCATCTCCTCCTTCATCAGGTGCGCCTCCAGTTCCTCGCGCATGGCGAAGAACGTCACCGCCAGCGGCTGCAACACGGCGCCGTGATTGGCTGCATGCCGGGAGAGCACCTTATCCAGGGTGGCCGACAGGCGCGGCAACTGAGTCTTCAGATAGACATGATGGGTCGAGACGAGGTGCTCGACCAACTCCGAAAGGCTGGCGTTCTGCCAGTCTTGTCCGGTCGGCGCCGGCTGCGCGGCGGCTGAGTCGATTTCGCGTAGAATGGTTTCCCAGCTTAATCCCTTGGCCTTTGAGGCCTCGCTCAGCGGCACGTTCCCGCCGCAGCAAAAATCGATGCCGTAACGCTCGAAAACGCGGATCGAGGCAGGCGATTGGGCGGCAATCTCGCCGACGGTCAGTTCCCGATGGAGTGTACTCATGCTTCGATTCTGCGCCGCCGGCGGACTCGAAGCAGTGACCGGAGTCACGCGGATGCGGTTTCGGGGGGACCGGCGGCGCGGTCCCTGCACTGGCCGCGGTAGAACTCCATCCGTTCCTTGGAGAAGCGCACCAGGCCGGAATCCAGTTTGCGGCGCGCGACAAAGGCGAGTGCCTCGTCCCACAGCTTCAAGGCATCCTGATAGCGGCCTTCGGCCATGGCGATGCCGGCCTCCGGACCCCGTGTGCTCTCCGGCCGGCGCACCTTACGCGCCGCCACCAACCACGTGCGTGCCTGTTCCCCTTTGCCGCGCAGAATAGCACTCGAACAACTCGCCTCCAGGAAACACCACTGCCGCACCACGCGGCCGCAGAGGCCTGAGGCTGCCAGCGCCCCTTCCAAGTGGTCGAGAGCGTCGGCCTCACGGCCCTCATCCAGCCGCCGGTAAAACGCCAGCATATGCCGCGCCGCGGACTCGGCGCGGTTGGAGTTCGCTGCCATCATCTCGGCGAATGCCTCGGCGTCCCAGTCCCGCGGCCGCGTTCCGACAGTCTCCTGCGCCATCACCTGCAACAGGGCCGCCCACGAGCGCGATTCCGCAGGCTTGCGCCACTGGAGCAGCAGCCAACTCGCGTCCGACCGGCTCAGACCTATGCGGTAGGGCACCAGGCAGGAGAACGCCAGCAGGACGTTGATCCAGCAGAGCGTGCTCAGCCAGGCCGGAGCGGCCGCTCCATACTGCCAACAGGCAATGCCGCTGGCGGCCAGCAGCAGCAGGGTCGCGATAGGTCCGCCCGCCACCATCCACAGGTAGCGAGCCGAAGTGTACTCGCCTCTTTTCGGCAGCGGTTTCGCCAAGCCGCCGGATAGGATGCGCCGCCATTCGAACCTTGTCACCCACCGGTCGCCTGACCGCAGGATCATGAGCCCGCCAATCACCAGCCCGCCAGCCTCCATGCCGACTAATCTGGCGGCCAACAAGTGCCCCACCTCGTGTACGGCAACGCCCGCGTAAAGCATTGGAAGTGCCCACAATCCATCGAGTTGGATGGGCAGAACGTTCGCCAGCACACCCGCTATGCCGGCCATCAACAGAAGCGCCAGCCAGTGGCTTTTCAGGGGCGGGGGCGGCGTTTCCAGATCGAGAATCGGCGTTCCCGGCATAGGCTCAATTCTATCCAACTGTCCCACAACTTTGACCGAACGCCATGGGTTATAGTGGTTTAACCAAAATGACCGTTTTTCGGCCCCGTCTGTCCCTGCTCTTCCTGGTTTGGCCCTCGTTTGCGGCGACCTTCGGAACCCCGACCTTCGGCCCACGCAGCGCCCGACTCGGCGATATCGTTCTGGATGAAATTCACTTCAAGATCTATGCGCCGGTTCCCGCAGCCAACACCCTCGCCGTCTACTCGTACACCTTAAACGGCAAAGTTGTACAGCCGACCCTCGCCTCAGCGGGCGCCGGGATATCGACGCACAATCTGCCCATCTCCGTCGCTATGTCACCGGACGGCAGCCGTCTCTATGTGGCCTGCTATAACGATTCCGTGATCGATGTTTTCGACCTGACGAAATCGGTTCCGGTGGTCATCAACTCCATCACGCTTGGCTCCAATCCGGAAGCCGTCGCGGTGGGCTACGATGGCCGCGTCCTCATCAGCACCATCGGCGGCAACGGCCACTCGATCCTGGCGATCTACGACCCTAGTGCATCGACTTCCAACAACCTCGAGGGCATCGTGACCGGCTCGCTCACGGCGCCGCTGGCGATCAGCGAACCGCTGCCCGCTGACGTCTATATGGCTGGTCACGCCCGTTTCGCCGCCACGCCGGATGGGAAGACGATCGCGGGAGTTCACACCGGGACCACGACGCGCACCGTCTTTGTATATGACGTTGCTTCGGCCACGGTGCTGGCGGCGCGCACTTTCTCCGGTTTTTCCGCCACCATTGCCATCTCCCCCGACGGTGCCAAGATCCTGTCCGGCAACTTGCTGCTCGACGGCCACACGCTCGCGGTACTGGGAACGCAGAACATCAACAACGCGCCCTACATCATCACCGGCTCGTTTACCCAGGCCTTCCCTTCCACCACCACAACCAACATTACGCAAGGCGGCGGAGTCTTCTCGCCGGTTGGCAACAAGCTGTACGCCGCATACAATATCGTTCCCCTGCAGAACCCCGCGGCGAAATCCAATCTCAGTCAGTTGACCGTCAACACCCCAGATAGTCTGCTCGTCACGATGGGCATCCAGCTCCCCGAAAACCTCGACGGCAAGATGATCGTCAACGCTGCCGGCGACAATCTCTACGGGCTATCGCAATCCGGTTTCACGTGGCTGCCCATCGGCGTGCTGCCAACGAATTTTGCCATCGGCGTGCCGGCGTCAAACGTCGCGCTGCTGGCCTCCGATCAGTGCGGCGTAACGGCCTCCATGAACTCCGCCACCATCCAGGTCAAGAATGCGGGCGGCGGCAACATGACCCTTTCGACGCCCCTTAGCGAAACCAGCTCCAGCACCTCGACGCAGCTCAGCGCCTCCGGCTCCAACATCATCGCCAGGTTCAATTCGGCCGCCGCCAAGAATCTCGGCACCGCCTCACCCGACGTGTTGCTGCTGCAATCGCCGCAGGCGGTCAACATCCTGAACGCGGTACGCGTGTACCAGAACAATCGCAATGCGGAAGCGCCGGGAACCATCTTCCCGGTGGATATTGGCGCCATCGGCGGCGTGAGCATTGCCACCGTTGGACCGGTCGCGGCGGCAAGCAACCAGACCGGCCTGACGGATATCGTGTTCGACTCACCGCGCCACCGGCTCTATATTTCGAATTACGCGCTCAACCGAATCGAGATCTTCGACGCGCAGAACCAGCAATTCGTCAGCACGATCAGCGTCGGCCAGCAGCCGAAAGCCTTGGCGCTGTCCACCGACGGCAACACCCTGTATGTCGCCAACGGAGGGAGCGAATTCGTCAGCATCGTCGATCTAAACAAAGCCGCGGTCGTGGGCCAGGCTTTCCTGCCGCCGGTGGTCCTCAATTCGGCGTCGGCGCCTATCTATCCCTCGGCCATCGCCGCCAGCCAGCGCGGCGTGCAGGTGCTGACATCCAACGGCGCCATCTACAACATCGTGGGCAACAACCTGGTGAACCGAACCATGAACCCGGCCATTTTCGGCACCGCCGCCACGGTCAATGCCACCAACGCGCAAATGATCGCCACCACCGACGGCAGCCAGATCCTGCTGCTGGCGGGAAATGGCATTGCCTATATCTACGACTCGTCGGTGGACGATTACATCGCCCAGCGCCAGATCGTGACAGTGACCGGCGGATTCGGCGGAGGCGGCGTGCCGGGATCATACTTCGGCCCGCTGGGCGCGGGCCCCAACGGCTCGTACTTCCTGGTGGACGATCAGGTGCTGAACTCGTCGCTCAGCCTGATCGCCGGCGGCAGCACCACCGGCGTAGTTGGCATCGGCGGGCTGCCCACGCCGGCAGGCCCGAGTTCGACGCGTCCCATGGCCGCGGTAGCCGCGGTCAATGCCAACACCTACATCCGGTTTTCGACGCCCATCCGCGCCAGCGCCAACACCGCGCCCACCGACGGCGGCCTGGTCGAGCTGGTGCAGGTGGACCAGACGGCCCAAACCGTGAGGACGCTGTTGTCCGTGAATACGCTGGAAGGTCCGCTTAGTCAGGTCTCCGGTACGAGCCGGGTGCTGGTCAACGGCCGCACGATGGCGTACGATGCTGCCGGTGGCATGGTTTACATCCTGACGGCTTCCGGCCTGAGCGCCATCCCGCTGAATGCCAGCGCGCCGCCCGCAACCCCGCAGATCTCCGCCGGCGGCGTGGTCAACACCGCCAACTACCAGCGCGGCCTGGCTCCCACGGGCCTGGTCTCCCTCTTCGGCCGGAACCTGGCTTCCAATGGCACCGCCGGGAGCGTACCCCTGGCTTCGATCCTCGGCGGCACCTGCGTGACCTTGAATAATGCTCCCCTGCCGCTGCTGGCCACTACTACCGGACAGATCAACGCGCAGATTCCCACGAATCTGGCCGCGGGAAGCTACCCGCTGGTGGTCCGTTCTATTGCCAACCAGGTCGCATCCACATCCACCACCGTGACCGTTGCCAAATATGCACCGGCGATTTTTATGGACGCCAACGGCCCGGCGATTTTCCACAAAGACGGCACGCGCGTGGATAAGAGCCATCCCGCCGTACGCGATGAAGAGCTGACGCTCTATGCCACCGGCCTCGGTACCACCACCGGAGGTAAGGTGGTCTCGGGGAACCTTTCGCCGTCGAGCCCGCTGGCGGTCACCGCGCCCCTTCAGCTCTTTTTCGGCAACCCGACCATCAGCGACTCCGCCGTGATTGTGGACTGGAGCGGCCTGATGCCCGGCTCGATCGGGGTTTACCAGATCAACGGCCGTGTCCCCGGCACGCACCTCAGCGGCAACGCGCTTCCTGTCACTCTCCGCATCGGCAACGTCAGCAGCCCCACTACCGGGCAGAATGTGGCGGTGGTGTACGTGAACTAGCAGCGGCCGGGATCTGGAGCCTCCGCTCACTCAGGCGCGCTCCGCGTTGGGTGTGCAGGTGCCTTCCCATCTCGCAGCTCATTAAACACAATGGATTTAGTTTTCAATCAGGGGTTCGTTTGGGGAAAGGCGTCGAAAGCGAATTCCGCTCCCCTGAGGACTATTCCCATCCGAAATAGATCAGTGGGCGCGACGAAAAGAGGGGAAAGGCCTGTGGGAGGAGCTAGGTCTTGTGGGGATGAGGATCCTAAATTAGGATTTTAGGGTCAATAATATCCGTAACCTGAGCGGCAACATCGTGCAGTAATTTCAGTCAAGGTCGAAGCATAGCCAATTCCCCGGAAAAGCCCGCGCGTGAAACGGAATCGTAAGGATACTCTGTCTCAAAACCCCGTATTTTTCAATACTGGTACTGGTATACTGTCAGAGCTCGTCCAATTTGTGCCTCTGGTCTATGGCGCACCCTGCTCTTCTGGCATACATTGATAGAGCAAGGATTTGCAAGGGGATTTCATGCGTCTCATTCGTCTCGCACCGCTGCCCATGTTGGGGTTCGTCGTGTTGGTAGGTTGCAGCCGTGACCCCAATGTGGTGAAGCATCGGTATCTGGAAAGCGGCAACCGATACTTCGCGAAGGGAAAGTATAAAGAAGCGGCCATCATGTATAAGGATGCGCTGCAGAAAGACCTCCTCTTCGGACCGGCGCACTACAAACTGGCGCTTACATCCCTCAAGCTGGGGCAGGCGACGGCCGCGGTAACGGAGTTCCGCAAAGCAATCGACACCATTCCTCAAACCGATTCCGATCACTGGGACTCGATGGTCAAGCTATCGGAGATCTATCTGGCGGTGCGCCAGAAGCAGTACCTGGAAGACGTCGACACCTACACGAAGCAGTTGCTGGCGCGGGATGCCAATTCCTTCGATGCCTACAGGCTCATGGGCGACCTGAATTTCGTGCGCGCCCAACAGGCTTATGCGACCGCGAACCGCGATGAGGGCAAAAAGGAGTTGGACACGGCGCTGGCCGAATACCGCAAAGCGGATTCCGTGAAATCCGGGCAACAGGCCGTACTGCTGCAGATCGCACGCGTGGACGTCGCCGAGCAGAACTATGCCGAGGCCGCGTCGCTGTATCAGCAGGTGATCGACAAGGATAAGACGCTGGAGACCGCCTACACCGAGCTCTACCGGCTGTACATGTACCAGCAGAAGACCGATGACGGCGAGCGCGTGCTCAAACTGGCATTCCAGAACAATCCCAAGCAATACGCCTTCCTCACCGCGCTGGCCATGCATTATTCCCTGCTGAAACGGCGCGACGACATGGTCAACGTGCTGCAGCAGATCAAAACGCACGCCAAAGACTATCCGCAGGCTTACCTGAAGGTCGGCGATTTTTATTTCCGGCTGGGCGACCCCGATTCGGCGGTGCGCGAATACAAAGAGGGCATTACCAAAGACGCCAAGCAGAAGGCCACGTACCAGAAGCGCATCATTGAAGTCTATATGCGCCAGGGCAAGCGGTCCGACGCGGCGGACATCAACCAGCAGATTCTCAAAGACAATCCCAACGACACCGACGCCAAGGGCCTCGAGGCGACGCTGCTGCTCGATAAGGGCGACATTCTGAGAGCGATGACGGAGTTGCAGGCCGTGGTCAATCGCGCGCCCGACAATCCGATCGCGCATTTCCAGTTGGGACGCGCTCACGCCGCGCGCGGCGAGTATGCGCAGGCGCGGCAGCAGTTCGACAAGGCTCTGGAACTGCAGCCGAACAACATTCAGGCACGGCTGGCGCTGGCGCAATTGGAAGTGACGCAGGGGCAGTACGACGCCGCGCTGACGTCCGCCCAACAGGTCATTCAGGTGGACCGGAGCAATACAGCCGCCCGACTGATCCAGTCGGCCGCACTGATGGGCGAAAAGAAGTTCCCCGAATCGCGCGCGCTGCTTAACAGCATGCTGAAAGTTGCGCCGAACTCTCCCGCCGTTCTGTTTCAGTTGGGCGTAGTCAACCTTTCGGAGAACAAATATAAGGATGCCGAGGAGGATTTCCGCAAGGCCTACGACCTCAACCCGGCCAGCACCCGGGGTCTGATGGGAATCGTGGAAACGGACATGGCGCAGAACAAGGCGGACGCCGCCCTGGCGCTGCTGCAAAGCGAGTCCGTTAAGGCGCCCAACAAGCTCGATCTGAAGGTAGCCATCGGCAACACCGCGGTGCGGGCCGGGAAGTACGATCTGGCGATTCAGGCGTACAACAGCGTCCTCGACGCGCTCGACAAGAATGCCAAGCAGCGGGGCGATGTTTACCTCCGGCTGGGCGAAACCTACCGGCGCAGGGGCGATTTCAACAACGCCGTTAATTCTTTGAAACAAGCGCGCGATGTGCTGCCCGATAACGTGGTGGTGCTCAGCACGCTGGCACTCGTACTGGACTCAACCGGCCGATGGGAAGAGGCCAAGAAGGTCTACGACGCCAGCCTCAAAATCAAGACGGACGATCCGGTGGTGCTCAACAACGACGCCTTTATCATGGCGGAGCACGGCGGCGACCTCGACCAGGCGCTGACCATGGCGGTGAAGGCCAAGCAGCTGCTCCCCAATCTGTCGGAGGTATCGGATACGCTGGGCTGGATCTACCTGAAGAAGCAGATGAGCCAGCAGGCCATCGACATCTTCAAGGATCTGGTGCAGAAGGATCCGCAAGCCTCGACTTACCGGTATCACCTGGGGATGGCGCTATACCAGAGGGGCGACTCGCCGCACGCCGCCGAGGAACTGCAGGCTGCACTGAAGTACAATCCATCACCCAACGAGAAGCAGAAGATTCAGGAACTGCTGGCTCGGGTTGGCGGCGGAATTACGCCGTCAAGGTAAGGAAGCAGACGCCTGCCAGCTGACAGCTTGCGCGGGCCATCCGGCCAGTCAAAAGATTAATACTCGACATCAATTGCGCTACCGCGCGGCTTGCACCTGCTTCATACTGGGGGCATGAACGCAAAGATCACCACAGTACTCGGTCTTGTGGCGGGATTTATCGGCGGCGCGATGTCCCACTACCTTTTCGTTCCCATGCCGGTCCGCGCACAGGCGCCGGTGCAGGTGTTGCCGGAAATCCGTGCTCAAAAGTTCGTACTGGTGGACGAGAGCGGAGAAGCGCGCGGCGTGTTCGGACTCCGAAACAACGGGACCCCGGACCTTCAGGTCAGATTTGACAAGCCGAAAGGGCCGTTAAAATTCTTGTCGGCCGAGGTCGGTTCGGCTCGTTGGGAAGGAGTAACTAGTGAAAAGAATATGCTGCCCGATCTAAGGCCCGCGCAGCCCCCGAAAACAACCCCGCCCGCCGGTTCTGAATAAATCCAACACCGGCTTTTGCAGTTTTGAAAGACCTAGCGCACGACATGGCTACCGTCTTGCGCTCTATAGCTGTGAGCTGCCGGCTCCCGGCTGACAGCTACTTCAGCGATGCTTTGATCCTGTCGCGATACTCCGCCGCTTTCGCAAGGATGGCGGCTTGGTTGAGGGTGAGGATTCTGCCGTCGCGCACCACGGGCTTGCCGTTCACCATGACGTCGCGGACGTCATCCGCCTTCAGGGCGTAGACCATCTGCGAGATCGGATCGTAAAGCGGGACGGCGTTGGGGCGGTCCGTCCGGACCGTGATGATATCGGCTCGCTTGCCGGGCTCGAGAGATCCGATCTCTTTCTCCATGCCGAGGACGCGCGCTCCGCCGATGGTAGCCATTTCGAGAGCTGCGGTGGCCGGAAGGACCTGGGGATCGAGCATGGTGACTTTTTGCAGCTTGGCGGCGAGGTCCATCTCCTCGAAAAGGTTGAAGTCGTTGTTGCTGCCAGCGGGACCGTCGGGGCCGAGGCCGACCGCAATGCCGAGCGCCAGCATCCGCACCACCGGCGCCACGCCGCTGGCGAGTTTCATATTGCTGGAAGGGCAATGCGCCACGCCCACGCCGCGCGCTTTGAGAATGGCCATGTCGGCGTCGTTGACCCATACGCAGTGCGCCGCCACGGTGCGGCCGCTGAAGACGCCGAGAGAGTCGAGTGTCTGAGTCGGGGTTGTATGGCGCTTCGCCAGTTCGTCGTCGTTTTCTTTCCTGGTCTCGGAAACGTGGATCAGCAGCGGCACCCTGTAGCGACCGGCCAGCTCGCGGGAAGCCTTTAAGGTTTCGTCGGAATTGGTATAGAGCGCGTGCGGGGCCACGGCCGCGACGATCAGCGGATCGTGGCGGAAGCGCTGCAGATAGCGCTCCGTATACTGCAGTGCATCGGCGGGCGTTTTGTTGTCCGCTACCGGGAAGCCGATGATAGTCTCGCCGAGAACGCCGCGCATCCCCGCTTCTTTGGCCGCTTCCGCCACCACGTCCTCGAAGTAGTACATGTCGGTAAAGGTGGTGGTGCCGCCGAGCAGCATTTCCAGGCAGCCCAGACGGGTGCCCCACCGGACGAAATCGGGGGAAACGTTGTTGGCCTCGGCGGGAAAGATGTACTTCTCCAGCCAGTCCTGCAGGCGCAGATCGTCGGCAATGCCGCGGAAAAGCGACATGGCGGCGTGCGTGTGAGTGTTGATGAGTCCCGGCGCGATGATAGCGCCGGGCCGGTCGAGCCGTTGTTTGGCCTGATAGTGCGCGTCGATCTCGGCCTTGGGACCGACCGCGACGATACGGTCGGCAGTGACGGCGACGGCACCGTTTTCGATCACCCGATGGCTGGCGTCTTCGGTGATGACGTAGCGGCCCGAGAGAATCCAGTCGGCGGGAGCGGCTCGTGCCGCCAGGGCTGTGACTAGGAGGAGGGCGACGGCCAGGAGAAACGCGGGGGCAGGGTGTGGCGGGTGGGGGCCGGGGAAAGGTCCGGCGCGGCGCGCCGGTCTCTGGTGAGACAGCCCGCGCGCAGCGCGGCTCCTCTGCCTGCCCTCCACCCCCCACACCCCACCCCCTACTTTCTGACGAAGCGTGCATCCCATGGCTTTACAAGAACGACGCATCAAACGGCCTTGGAAATAGCTCTTTCAACCGATACGTCTCGATTTTCCCTCGCGGATTCGCCATGGCGATTTCTACGTCGCCGCAAAATTCCCAGAGGATCTGGCGGCAGGCGCCGCACGGTGGTGTCAGGTTGTCGGTATCGGCGGCTACTGCCACGCGCTGAAAGCGGCGCACGCCGTCGGAGATGGCTTTGAAGATGGCGACACGCTCGGCACAGACGGTCAGGCCATAGGTGGCGTTTTCGACATTGCAGCCGGTGTGGATGCGGCCGTCGGCGTCCAGCACCGCGGCGCCGACCTTGAATTTGGAGAACGGCGCGAAAGCGTACTCGCGAGCGGCCAGCGCGGCTTCTACCAAGGGGTCGCTCATCGGTTTGCGGCCGCGAGGCGCGGCAGGAGTGCTTTGAGAAATTTCACCAGCGTTTCGCGAACCATTTCGCCGGTTTCCAGCACTTCTTCATGACTGATCTTTTGCCCGGAAACCCCGGCGGCCATATTGGTCACGCAGGAAACGGCCAGCACCTTCATGCCCATGTGGTTGGCAACGATCACTTCGGGCACGGTATACATGCCCACCACATCCGCGCCGATGGTGCGGAGGAAGCGGATCTCCGCGGGCGTTTCGTAGCTCGGTCCCAGCATGGCCGCGTAAACGCATTCGGGCATATAGACACAAAGCTCGGCGGCAACTTCCTTGGCGATTTCGCGGTAGGCGCGCGCGTAGGCTTCCGACATGTCGGGGAAGCGCGGGCCGAGCGAAACATCGTTCAGGCCTACCAGAGGGTTCAAGCCTTGCAGATTGATATGGTCGGAAATGAGTGCCAGGCCGCCGCGTTCCAACATGGTGTTGATGCCGCCGGCGGCGTTGGTGAACACCATGGACTTTACACCCATCGCTCCCAGTACCCGCACGCCGAAGGTAGCCTGAGCCGGCGTGTTGCCCTCGTAGAGGTGGGCGCGGCCGGCCATCACGGCGACCGGGTGATCGCAGAGATTGCCGATCAGCAGTTTCCCCGCATGGCCGACGGCCGTGGAAGCGGGCCAGCCGGGAATTTCAACGTAAGGAAGCTCGACGGCGTCGCTGAGTTCGGAAGCAAAGCCGCCCAGACCGCTGCCGAGCACTACGCCAATGACAGGCCGCAGCGCGGTCTTGGATTCGATGAAGGTTTTGGCTTCCTGGATCACAGTATCATCCCCGCAATGCAAGCCGACATGAAGTTGGCCATGGTGCCGGCGGCCACCGCACGCAGGCCCAGACGCGCCAGGTCCGACTTGCGGTTCGGCGCGAGCGCGCCGATGCCGCCGATCTGAATGGCGATGGAACTGAAATTGGCGAACCCGCACAGCGCGTAGGTGGCGATGACGAACGAGCGCGGGTCGAGCGACCCTTTGAGCGGTCCCAACTTCAGGAAAGCGACGAATTCGTTAAGCACGAGGCGCGTGCCCAGCAGGTCGCCAATGGTGGAGGCATCCTTCCACGGCACGCCCATGATGAACGCGACCGGGGCGAAAACAACGCCGAACACTTTCTCCAGCGACTCAGGCAGCCAGCGCAGGAACGATACGCTGTGCAGGCCCCCGAGGATGCCGTTGCACATGGCGATGAGCGCCAGGAAGGCGATCAGCATGCCCGCTACGTTGAGGGCCAGGTGCAGGCCGTCGCCCGCGCCTTGCGCCGCAGCGTCGATGATGTTCACCGCGGTCTTTTCGACTTTGATATCGACACGGCCGGCCGTGGCCGGCTTTTCTGTCTCGGGCACGAAGATCTTCGCCAGCATGATGGTGGCGGGCGCGGTCATGATGACGGCGGTGAGGAGGTGCGTGATTTCCACGTGCGCGACCTTCACGTACGCCGCCATCACGGAGCCGGAAACATGGGCCATACCGCTGGCCATGATGGTGAACAGCTCGGATTCGGTGAGGCCCGCGAGAAACGGCCGGATGGTGAGCGGCGCTTCCGTCTGTCCCATGAAGATGCTGGCCGCGACATTGAGCGATTCCGCGCCGCTGACACCCATCAGCTTTTGCATCCCGATGGCCATGCCCTTCACGACCCATTGCATGACGCCGAGGTAGTAAAGGATAGCGAAGAACGACGCGATGAAAATAATGATGGGAAGCACCTGAAAGGCGAACAGTACGCCGAACGGTCCGCCGCCCGCGCCGAGCGGGCCGAACACGAACTTGGAGCCCTCTTCGGTGTAGCCGAGCATGGCGTTGACGCCTACGCCGATAGCCTGGAAGATCTTGCCGAAATCGGTTTTCAGGACCAGCAGCGCGAAGGCGAACTGAAGGCCCAGGCCCCAGGCGATGATTCGCAGTTTGATCGCACTCTTGCGCGACGAAACTAGCCAAGCGGCAGCGAGGATGACGACCAGGCCGAGGAGACCGGTGAAGCGGCCCATTCAGGAAAGCTCCGAAATACCGGGCCGGGGGCCGGGGGCCGGGGGCTCGCGAGGCTCGGGGGAAGGAACGGCCCGGCGGGCCGGGCGTTTTCTTGAAGATGACCCGCCCGCAGGGCGGAGCCTTTCCCTGGCCCCTGACCCGGGGCCCCCGGCCCCCCATTTCATCCGACCACTTCCAGAATCAACTCGCGCTCGTCGGGCTTTTGCGCGGAGATGCGGAATGCGTCTTCCACCATCTCGGCGGCTTCTTCCACGCGGTCTTCCTTGGTGTAATACAGGCGGCAGAGGATCGAGCCGGCCTCCACCTTTTCGCCGGTCTTGACTTCGAGGATGATGCCGACGGCGGGGTCGATAGGATCGTCCTTCTTTTCACGGCCGGCGCCGATCATATTGGAGGCGATGCCGATGTCTTCAGCGTTGATGGAAGTGACGTAGCCGCCGCGCGGCGAGCTGACCTCGCGCATACCGGTGGCATTGGGCAGCAACTCGAAGCGGTCGAGGGCCTGGGGGTTACCGCCCTGCGCCTGCACTACCTGCTTGAACTTCTTGTACGCGCTGCCGTCCACCAGGTGCTTTTCGGCGGTACGGCGGGCTTCGTCGAGCGAACCGGCCTTCTTGCCGAGGAAGATCATGCGGGCGGCCAACTCGAGGGAGAGCTTGGTGAGATCGGCAGGGCCGGCGTTCTGCAGGGTCTGCGACACTTCCATGATCTCGAGCGCGTTGCCGACGGCGAAGCCCAAGGGCTGGTTCATGTCGGTGATGAGCGCCTGGACCTTCTTGTCCATACGGCGGCCGATGCCGACCATGGTTTGGGCCAAGCGGCGGGCATCCACCTGCTTTTTCATGAAGGCCCCGCTGCCCACCTTGACGTCGAGCACCAGGGCATCGAGCCCTTCGGCCACCTTCTTCGACATGATGGACGAAGAGATCAGCGGAATGGATTCGACCGTGCCGGTCACGTCGCGGAGGGCATAGAGTTTCCGATCAGCCGGGGCGAGGCGGTCCGTCTGTCCGATAAAGCACAGGCCCAGCTCGGCGAGTTGTTTGGTGAACTCTTCCGCAGTGAGGTCGGTGCGGAAGCCGGGAATGGATTCAAGCTTGTCGAGCGTGCCGCCGGTATGGCCGAGCGCGCGCCCCGACATCATCGGAACGGCTACGCCGGCGGCGGCGGCCAGTGGCGCGACAATCATGCTGGTCTTGTCGCCGACACCGCCGGTGGAGTGCTTGTCCACTTTGATACCGGGGACTTGAGACAGATCGACTGTGTCGCCCGAGCGCAGCATGCACTCGGTGAGGCGGCTGACTTCGCGGTCGGTCATGGACGAGAAGTAGACCGCCATCAGAAAAGCGGACATCTGATAGTCGGGGATATCGCCGCGGGTATAGCCATCTACCAGAAACTCGATCTCCTCAGGAGCGAGTTCTTCCCCGTCGCGTTTGCGCTGAATCAAGTCAACTGTACGCATTATGAGACACTTAGCCTACCATCCCGCGGGAGTGAATGTAAAGGAGCGAAAAGCGCGCTCCGGGCGTTTCGTTCATTCTCCGCGCAAATTTTGGGGCCTGTCGGTACAGTAGTTTACCGCGTCTCAGGAAGTTTTGCGCGCCGCGTGGAGCGGAAGCTGTAAGCCGCCTATCAATCCGCCTTGGAATCGAAGGCGAAGAAGGCGTTCAGGTCTGCGAAGGAGGCGGCATCGCGAAATTCGGTGAAGCTCCCGCTTCCCGCCAGAGAGCGGGCGGCGCGCAGAAAGCCTCCCCAGGCGGCGCGGGCCAGACCGGAGCCGACGCTGATGCGGCGCACCCCGAGCGCAGCGAGATCGGCAACGGTTAAGCCGCCATCCCAGCTCATGAGCACGTTGACGGGCTTAGGGCGGACGGCATCCACCACGGTCTGAATTTGGGCGCGGTCGCGCAGGCCGGGGGCATAGAGCACGTCCGCGCCGGCATCGGCATAGGCCTGCAGGCGGCGGACGGCCTCGCTGAGGGGATCGGGGTGGCCCGTGAGAAAGCACTCGGCGCGCGCGGTGAGCATCACGCCGGTGCCTTCCAGGGCGGCCTTCGCGGCGCGCAGGCGTTCCAATGCGACCGGCAGATCGTAGAGCGGGTGCGCGGGGTCGCCGGTGGAGTCTTCGAGGGACAGGCCCGAGGCGCCGGCGGCAGCGCAGCGGCGGACGTTTGCGGCGGCGCCTTCGGCATCGCGCGCATAGCCCGATTCGAAGTCGGCGTTGACGGGCAGGTCGACCGAGCCGGCAATTTCAGCGACGTGGCCCAAAACCATGTCGAGGGTGACGGCCCAGGCGCCGTCGGGAAGTCCACGCGAGAAAGCGAAGCCGGAGCTGGTGGTAGCCAGCGCTGGAAAGCCCAGATGACGCAGATAGCGGGCGCTACCGATATCCCAGGGATTGGGAATGACGAAGCAGCCGCTCTGGTGGAGTTCGCGGAAACGCGCGCGCGCGGCGGCGAAATCGGGCGACGACATAGGGGGAGAGTAGCATAGTCCGCTTCGAGCTATGAGCTGCGCGACAAACCCCGGGCGGTTTCGCTGTGGGGCGTGGGCCGTTAGCTGTCGGCTATTCCGTGGCGTGTGAGGAGGTTGACGGCGGTGGCGTCGCCGTTCCTCTCCGCTTCGCGGGCGTGGCGCCAGGCGGCGGGGTACTCGGCGCGGATGGCGTAGACTTCGGCCAGCGAGATGTGAGCGGGAGCGAAGGCGGGGTCTAGGCGTATCGCTTCCAGCAGGAGGCCGAGGGCTTCGTCCTGGCGATTCTCGATGCGGTAGAACTGCGCGAGGTGATAGTACGGGCGGGGGTTGGTGGGCTCGCGTTCGATCCAGGCGAGCTGCTCGGCCATCTGGCGGCGGGTTTCGTCGCTGAGGGCGAAGCCGATGACGTCTTTGCGCCAGAAGCTCATCACCGCCTCCGGCCAGGCGTGCTGCCAGCCCGCCGCCGGCCACCAGCCCGCCCCACCAAAATTATGCGGACATCCATGACATTGGTATTGGTGGCGCCGGTTATGACGAGGTCGCTGAGCGACTGAAAGTAATGATAAGAATCGTTGGCGTCGAGGTAGCGGCTGGCGTCGGGGTTGCGGTCGACGGTTTGGCCGTCGGCAATGGCGCCGGCGGCATCGGTGGGACCGTCGGTTCCATCGGTGCCGGCGCTGAAGACGACGACGTTGGACAGGCCGTGGATCTCCAGAGCCGCCGCCAAAGCGAATTCCTGATTCCGTCCGCCAAGGCCGGAACCCTTGATCGTCACGGTGGTTTCGCCGCCGCTGATCAGGCAGGCAGGCGGCCTGACGGGACGGCCATGCACGGCTACCTCGCGCGCCATGGCGCCGTGCATGCGGGCGACCTCGCGGGTTTCGCCTTGAATGGAGCTGGAAAGAATGAGGGTGCGGTAGCCGAGGGCGCGGGCGGCACGGGCGGCGGCGTCGAGCGCCAGGCGATTGCCACCGACGACGGTGTTGCGCACGCGAGCGAAGAGCGGGTCGCCGGGCTTGGGGGTCTCGGGGATTTCGCCTCGGATACCTCGGTCGATACGGGTGAGAACGGAGCGCGGCACACGCGCGCGGATGCCATAGCGGTCGAGAATGGCGGAGGCTTCGGAGAAGGTGGAGACGTCGGGGGCGGTGGGGCCGGAGCCGATGACGTCGAGTGAGTCGCCGATGACATCGGAAAGCAGGAGGGATTCGACGGCGGCGGGCGCGGCGAGGCGGGCGAGTTGGCCTCCCTTGATAGCGGAGATGTGTTTGCGGAGGCAGTTGATGTGCTCGATGGGCGCGCCGCAGGCGAGCAGGAGCTTGGTGACTTCCTGCTTCTGTTCGAGCGTAATGCCCTCGGCGGGAAGCGGCAGGAGCGCCGATGCGCCGCCGGAGACCAGACTGACGACCAGGTCGGAGGAGCCGGCGGCGAGAGCCAGATCGGCGATGCGGCGGGCGCCGGCGACACCGCGGGCATCGGGGACAGGATGGCCGCACTCATTCAGCTCGATGCGGCGCAGCTTGGCGAGGTGGCCATCCTTGACGTTGATGAGGCCGGCGGTGATGCGGCCGCCGAGAGCGCGCTCGGCGGCCTGGGCCATCGAGGCGCCGGCCTTGCCTGCGCCGACTACGTAGATGTTGCGGAAGCGCGCGAGGTCGCGGCCGCCGAAGTAACGGGCCACGGCGACGGCGGGATCGGCCGCCGCGAGCGCGGCACGGAAGATGGCGAGAACGTGGCGGCGCAGGGGGCGGGCGGTCATTTCAGAAACGGGTGGGCCAGAATGGTTTCGACCACGGGCGTGGGATCGTCGGACTCAATGGGCACCTGGATGTCAGCGAGTCGATAGGACCCCAGGCGCGCGGCATAGAGCGCGGCGAATTTCTCGGGATCGCGGGCCAGGGGGCGGTGGGAGGCCTGCGCCACGCGCCGCTGAACGATGGCGAACGGGCAATTGAGCCAGATGGTGACGCCGTGCCCGTTCAGCAGATCGCGATTTTCGGGCGTCGAGAAGGCGCCGCCTCCGAGAGCGACAACGGCGGGGCGGCCGCGCTCGATCCAGCGGACGTGCTCACGGAGGATTTCGGTTTCGATGCGGCGGAATTCGGGTTCGCCGCGGGTCTCGAAGATCTGCGCGATGGTTGTCTTTTCGGAAGATTCGATTTCGTGATCGGTGTCAAAGAAGCTCCAGCCCAGGCGGTCGGCGAGTTGGCGGCCAATGGTGGACTTGCCGGAGGCCATGAAGCCAAGCAGGTAGAGGCCGGGAGTGAGCTTAAGCTTGAGGTTCATAGTCGATCGCCGCGAGCCACGAGCTACGAGCTGCGAGACAAACCTGGTGTACGGCTGCGCGGGGTATTCGCTCGCGGCTCGTGGCTCGAAGCTCGGAGCTGCTTTTCATGTATTCATCTCCGCCATTCGCGACTGAACGGCGGATGGGAAGAGGCGGGCGAGGGCGATGAGGATCCAGCCGGCTTTGGGGGTGACGACGGTACGGGCGTCGCGCTCGACGCCGCGGCGGATGGCGTGAGCGCACTCGGCGGCGGTAATGGCGAAGCGGCGGCCGCGCTCCACGGGTTTTGGAGCCTGGCCGGCGATGACGTGCTGCTGAAAACCGGTTTTAACGTAGCCGGGGCAGACCAGCATGGTAGAGACGCCGTGGCTGCGGAGTTCCATGCCCATACCCTCGGTGAGCGCGCCCAGAGCATATTTCGAGGCGCTGTAGACGGTCATCCAGGGAAGGACGACTTTGCCGCCGATCGATCCGACATTGACAATCTTGCCGCCGCGGCGCTCCTGCATGTGCGGCACGACGAGCTGGGTGAGAGCCAGGAGCGCGAAAAAATTGAGCTCCATGAGGCGGCGGACGTCGTCAATGGGCATGTTCCAGGAGGGTTGATAGCTGCCCATGCCGGCATTGTTGATGAGGATGTCGATGGCGCCGAAACGGTCGAGCGTGCGCGCGACGATTTCGCGGCGGGCGGAATCATCGGTGAGATCAGCGGGAACGGTGAGAGCATCGGCGCCACCCGCCTGCGCGAGCGCGGCGGCATTGCGGGCGGTGAGAGAAAGCCGGGCTCCTGCGCGCGCGAACTCGGCGGCGCATGCCGCGCCGATTCCTTCCGAAGCGCCGGTGATCAAGACAACCTTGCCTTCGATTCGCATGCGTAAAAATGGCGGATTTGCCTCATAATAGTAGCATGGCGAAGCGGCTGATTCCGCTGTTTCCATTACAGGTGGTAGTCTTCCCGCGAACGAGCCTGCCGCTGCACATTTTCGAAGAACGCTACAAGAAAATGGTGAGCGAAGCCATCCGAGACAGTTCGGATTTCGGCATCGTGCTGGCCAAGGAAGAGGGCATCGTCAATGCCGGCTGCACGGTCGGGGTGGAAAAGCTGATTCAGATGTACCCGGACGGCCGCATGGATATTCTGACGCGCGGGCGGCAGCGGTTCGAGATCGAATCGCTGGACGAGGAGATGGAGTTTCTCCGGGCGAACGTGAACTTCTTTGACGATGACGAGTTCGATCCGGCTCCGCCGGAAGTGCGCGACGAGGCGCTGGCGCAGTTTCGGTCATTGCGGGAGCTGCAAACCACGGAAGGGCATGGCGAAGCCGACCTGGAAGATCCTCAGCTCAGTTTTCAGCTCGCGCAGAACCTTCCGGATTTGGATTTCCTGAGCGGCCTTTTGCGGCGGCGGTCGGAGCTGACGCGGCTGAAGGAGCTGAATCGATATCTGGCGACTTATATTCCGCGGCAGAAAACGATTCAGCACGTGAAGACAGTAGCGCCGAGGAATGGTTTTGGCGGAAAACACTTGGGGCTCTAGGGCTGCATGAGGGTGACGATCCGCGGCAAATCGGAGAGGCTGCGAAGCGCGATGTCCTTCGCGTTTTCCGCGGCGCTTCACGGAGCGGCGCTGGCCTGGGTGGTGGTGGGCGCGAGCCTGGCGATCGAGGAGAAGCCACGCTCGATCTACGAAGAGGAGATCAAGCCGCACGAGAATCACATCGTGTGGTACAGCGTCAAGAATAAGCTACCCGACGTGAAGCCGCCGGCGCCCGCCAGCCCGGACGTGCATCCGCCGAGGGCCCTGCGGCAGTTCGACCAGCAGATTGTTTCGGGACCGAGGGAGAATCTCAGGCCGCCGCAGGCGATTCTGGCTCCGGCGCCGCCGATTCAACTCGATCAGCCGCTGCCCCTGCCGAATGTACTGGCGGTGGCTGCGGTGCCAAAGCCGCCAAAGCCGCGCCGCCTGTTCACGCCGCCGCCGGAAGTGAAGCCCGCGGAGGTCAAACTGCCGGACGCACCGGCGGCAGCGGCTGCGGTGAAAGTGGCGGCTCTGAAACTGGACCAGCCCAAAGCACCGCCGAAGACATTCCAGACACCTCCCGAGGTAAAGCGCTCCGCGGCAGTGGCGGCGGCATTGCCGGCCCCTCCGACCTTGGCAAATGTGCCGCCGCGGGTGGGCGCGCTGCGCGTTCCAAAGGGGTTCACACCGCCGCCCGAGGAAAAACAAGCGGCCGCCGCTCCGGCACTGCCGGCCGCGCCGTCACTGGCGAATACAGCACCGCGATTCGACGCGCCGCGCATTCCGAAGGGATTCACGCCGCCGCCGGACAAGAAGCGGGCAGCGGGGCCTACGGTGGAAGTCGCGGCCGCCGCCCCGCCGGAAACGGTGTTACCGCCCGACGTGAAGCCCTCGCTTGCGATCGTAGGACTGAAGCCGGTGGATGCTCCGGAGATTCCGACGCCGCCGGGATCGCACGAAGCGGGATTTTCAGCGGCGCCGAGGCTGCGGCCGGAAGGAAGCGACACCGATACGAAAGAAGCGCAAATGAAGACGCCGGGGCTGCTGACGCGCGGCGGAACGAAGGAGGCGCAAAACACGCTCATCGCGTCGCTGGCGTCTTCGACATCGACGCAGGGGCTGGTCGACGGTATGCGGCGCGCGCGAAGCGAACAGGGGCAAAATCCCGATGCGGCCATGCCGGCCCTCAACGCTCCGCGGGTATCGACCGCGCCGGACCCGCGGCTGGACGGACGCGCCGTTTACGTGGTGGCGATTCAGATGCCGAACATCACAAGCTACTCCGGAAGCTGGCTGGTATGGTTCGCCGAACGCGAAGGCGCGGAGCACCACATCAGCATGACGGCGCCGGTGGCGACCCGCAAGAGCGACCCGGGATACGTGGCCGCGGCGCGCGAAGAGCGCATCGAAGGCAAAGTGCGGCTGTTCGCGGTCATCCGCAAGACGGGCAAGGTGGACTCGGTCGAGCTGCTGCAACACCTGGACGCGCGGTTGGACCAGAGCGCGCAGGCGGCGCTGCTCAAATGGGAGTTCGAGCCGGCTAAGGCGGACGGGGTGCCGGTGGACGTGGAGGCCGTGTTCGAGATTCCGTTTCATCTGGCGCCGCGGACGGCGCGGTAAGCTGGAGGCCGTGGATTTTATCGCGGAGGAGCGGAGGCGCGGAGGCGAGAGCGCGGAGGGCAAGCAATTCCTGATCGTCGACGCGGACGATACGCTTTGGGAGAACAACATCTATTTCGAGAGGGCGTTCGATGAGTTCGTGGCATTTCTGGACCATTCGTCGCTCTCGCCGCAGCAAGTGCGGGACGTGCTGGATGGGATCGAGGACGCCAACAACAAGGTTCACGGCTACGGCACATTGAACTTCGCGCGGAACCTGCGGCAGACCTACGAACATCTCTGCGAACGGGAGATCTCCGAAACGGACATCCGGACCGTGATCGGGTTTGCCGAGCGGATTCTGGACTGCCCCATGGAAGTGATCGATGGCGTCTGCGAAACGCTGGAGTACCTGGCTGGGAAGCACGACCTCACGCTATTCACGAAGGGGCATCCTGAGGAGCAGAAGCTGAAGATCGACCGTTCGGGGCTGGCCCGGTTCTTCGGCCACTCGGCCATCGTGAAGGAGAAGGACGCCCGAGCTTACGTTCAGCTGGTGGCGGAACGCAACATGGAGCCGGAGCGGACGTGGATGATCGGGAACAGCCCGAAATCGGACGTGAACCCGGCGCTCGAAGCGGGACTCAACGCCGTTTTCGTCCCCCACGCCCACACCTGGATGCTGGAACGGCAGGAGATCCGGGCGGGTGCGGGGAACCTGCTGGTGGTGGAGCGGTTCGAAGACCTGCGGAAACACTTTTAACAAGCTGACAGCTTTCAGCGGACAGCC
>Ga0126381_100000254_pt1 | contig 59961 bp, 46 predicted proteins | sample PanSoiMetPlot_28_FD_96465 | JGI IMG/M metagenome (GOLD analysis project Ga0126381, IMG submission 96465) | Tropical forest soil microbial communities from Panama - MetaG Plot_28 | ecosystem: Environmental > Terrestrial > Soil > Tropical forest > Bulk soil | place: Panama | collected 2016-02-17 | reverse complement strand
TTGCTTTCTTTGGCTTCGGGATGTTGTTTGTTCCGTCTGCATACGCGACGAAATTGACCACTGGATGATTGACCACAATTTCATTCAGGTCGACTTTTCGGCGGAGCAGAGACACTATGCGCACATCCATGAACAGGTGATCTACCGATAAAAGCGGCTTCTTCGTTCTTTTATCCGCACTATCTACTCGCAATCCGTATGCATCCGCGCTCAAGCTTCGCCAGTGGATGCTTAGATTGCTAAGAGTCACTCGACCGCCGGTCGCATCACTGGCTCTCTTCTCGATTTCCGCAATCACAAAGCGATGGAAACGTGGGCTCCGCGCAACCAGGAACGCAGCTGCGGCCAGGAGGACAAAGAGTATTCCTAGCCCGATGAGAAGCCATTGTGCAGCGCGTTGTCGGTTCATGATTGCTCCATATTGAAGAATCAAAATGCCTGTCCCAGCGTGACGAAGAACTGCGTAGCACGGATGCCCGGTATCGGAGTGAGGTTGCGTCCAATGTCAAAGCGCACGGGCCCGATCGGCGTTCGGTAACGCAATCCCACTCCCACCGTGTGGCTGAACTGGTCGGCGAATTGATGAAGGTTGATATTCGCGTACACGTTGCCTCCGTCGTAAAAGACCGCGCCGCCCAGATTCTCGAGAATTTTCAGTGGAAACCGGATTTCCGAGTTGATCACAAATAGCATGTTGCCACCCAACGGCACGGTGATCGTGCTACACGTCGTCGGATCGTTGGGGTTGCTGCATACGAGGATTTTTCGTTGCGGGCCGGCCCCATTGATCGGAAATCCTCGCAATGTAGTTCCTCCGCCGGTAAAGAACCGTTCGCTGGTCGGTATGCGGCTATCGGCGAATGGTTTCGCAAGTCCGAGCCGCACGCTGTTCGCCCAAACTAGTCCATGTGGCAGCGGACGATAATAGGCATTCTGTCCGAGAAACCGAGTAAAGCTGGCACTGGCACCGATAGCCTCCGCAGTCACTCCAAAGTCTGCGGTTTGAAAAAATCCCCGGTGCGCGTCCAACGGCTCGTCACGACTGTCCCGAATCAAGCTTCCTGAAAATGTCGAGAGCCGGACATTGCGATCCTCGGGAAGAACTAGATCAGGAATGATCAAGTGTCCCAACGACGTGTGTCCGAAGGAATAGCGCAGCTGAGCGATCACATTGCGCTTGCGATCGATGGTCTTCTCCAACTGAAATGAGACATTGTCAAGATTGGCGGTGAAAAGCGGATTCTCGGATGTGCGCTCGCCGGAAATGCTGAACAACGATCGCCACGAGGACCCGCGAAAATGAGGAATGGCATATGTCGCCACGACACGCTGCCGAAGCCGCCCTGCGAGAATAGAGATCGTTCCGGTTTCTCCTAGGCCTCGCATGTTGCGACGGATGTACTCAATCGAGCCGCGTGGGCTGGCGAAAGTGTCTTCGCTTGGCACCACCTTGGCGTTGCCCAATCCAACGGGGGGCAACCCGGGGATCGCCACCGTGCCGGTCGGAACGTTTCCTCCGCGGCGCGTAATCTCGAAGCCGAGACCGTAGGTCAGCGTGTTGCGTTTGGCTTCATGCAGCTTCAGGATTACCATCTCCTCGGATTGATCCGTAATGGGACGCTTCGGCGCGACGCTCGCATAGTCGAAAATCCCTTCATTGTAAAGAGCGCTCTCGGCTGCCAGCAAACTGCTCTGGCTGAGGGGTTCTTCCGCCCACAGATTCGACGACCGTGTTATTAGCGAACGTTTGGTGTGCGGCGCCCCCTCGTATGCAATTTGGCTGATCCTGATTTGCTGCCCTTCAAAGATGTTGAACGAAACATCCACAAGATGAGCATCTTCTGGATGCCGCTGGATGTTTGTTTTCACATCTGCTGCCAAATATCCTCGATCCAGGTAGATGGCCAGGATTTGACCTCTGTCCTTTGCTAAGCCTGTCGGAGAAAAGGCCCCGCCTCGCCGGATCTGCAGAGGCTTCTTGGATTCAATGTTTTCCCGCGTGACGCGCTGAAGCCCATTTAAACTGACACGATCCACCCGTGTCTGTTGCCCTTCTGTGATGTTGAAGACGACCTTGATTGTCGAACTCTCCGTGGCCACTTGCGAATCGACCGCCACGTCTTCATATCCCTGACTCTGGTAGTACGCCTTTAGCCCACTAACACTTTGTGTCACCAACTTGGTGCTGTACTTGCCGCGGGCGAAAAGAAATCGCCCTTTCTTTACTGTGACCTGCTGCAAGAGTGCGTCGTCACTCGCGTTGTGATTGCCCCGGAAGACCAGACCAGCAACTTTGTATTTCTTGCCCTTTTCGATCTGGTACACCAGGTGCACTTCCTCGGGCTGACGTTTCACCGACGTTGTCACACGAACGTTGAAGAACCCCTTGCCTTGAAAGTAGTTCAGAAGGTTGCGACGCCCTTCCTCCACCAGATCCTGGTCGATCGAACCTTCTTCATAAAAGGGGAGCAGCTTTTTTTGTTGCCGCGAGGCCACAAAGGGTAACCATGAAAGCTTCGCTCCGCTGATTGAAACGTCGATCTTTCGCTTCTCCTCGATGCTGATGCTTAGATCGGCGCGCTCAGTTCCCGGATGGTATTGGCTCACGTCCATGGATACGCGATTCGCAAGGTAGCCACGTTTTGCGAGATCGTTCTTGATTAACTTCGTCGCCGCGCTCAGCCGTTTAGATTCGTAGTGTTTGCCGGAGGTGAGAGCTGCTCCGGTCAACTTTGCCCGCCATGAACGAGTCAGACCCAAAAGTCGCGACGCTTCCTCCGGTGGAACCCCCACGATTTGTACGTTCCGAATTTTGGCTTGGCGCCCCAGGTCGGTTAGAAAGTTGACGTTGGCGATCCCATGGTCCGGATCGAACTCGGTCTGGGGACTCACCTGCGCCTCAAAAAACCCGTTGTGCTTGAAGAAATCGACTAACGCCTTCTCCCCTGCAGAAACCGTCCGTTGCTCGTACGGTTCCTGGTCTGGCAAATTCGCAGTTTGCAGTAGGCGGGCATAGTTGAATCTGCTGATCGCGCCGGGAAAGTCAATCAGTCCGAAGTAGTAGGCGGGCTCGAGGATGAAACGTAGCCGCAAGCCGGCGGGTTCCGGAACAACATCTGTGTGTACGCTCCGAAATCTTCCCGTTCGCGCCAGCGCGTCTACGCTAGTCTGCACATCCTTCCGTGAGTATGGCGCATGCACTTTTTGCGTAACCAGCCGGCGCCATTGGGTGGTATCCAGAGACGGATCCGTGACTAGTTCAACCGAAGAGACCATGCGTCCTTCATAGCTGGCCTGTCCAAGTAGAGGAATGCCACTGACCAGGAACAGTCCGATAAGGAGCAAACGCATAGGCCGCCAAGATCCATTGCCGTCGACTCTCTCGCTTCAATCTCGTGGTCATTGAGCGAAAGAAGTTGCTGGAACCTTTGGGATGCGAATCTGTACTACCCAGATGTATGAATGGAGACTGATCAGGAACACGCTGTATCTGTGGCGACCAAAGTCGTGAGGGCAGCAGCACTCTGTATCTCTGTTTCGATAACGCAGCAGTTTGCGGTCCTAGCGATTACGGAGGTGCATTGAACGAATCGTAAGAGCTCAATCAACTGTAGCCTCTCATACCAAGGTTCTTCTGCCGCGAACTTGGAACGATCGCCGACCGGCTCCCTGGCCGACTGAAGTTTTATCAATCAGTGCTGGATGCTTTCGTGCTGGATTGCTGCGCGGTTCCGACTATCCCTTCCGGCGAATCAACGCGATCCAGAGCACTTCGAACCATCAATCGCTGAACATTAATTTTTGATGAATCGATTGTTTTGAATCCTGACCTTCGATATGCTTCACGTTCGTTTCTCAACGCTCTCGGGACCGACTGGCACTTCAACTCGATATAACCTGTTGCTGTGAGTGCATGAAAGCGTGTTCTTTCGCATGAGGCCGGGCGAGGAGCTTCCGGAAGGAATTCTTCCATGGGCGCAAATGTTCTCGTCTCAATTGGTGATCATGGGATCCTCAATACGAGCCTGTCGAACGATCTGGCCGATGTTTGGATGGATCGCGATCTCAGTTGGCTCGATTTCAATGAGCGCGTTCTAGCGGAAGCTCTCGACGTTCGTAATCCATTGTTGGAACGCGTGAAGTTCCTGGCAATCTTCAGTTCCAATCTCGACGAATTTTTCATGAAAAGGGTTGCTACCCTTCGAGAGAAAATCACTCCCGAGCGGAGTGAGTTGCTGAAGAAGATCCGCGAGAAACTTCTCCCAGCCCTGCGCCAGCAGGCGGACTGTTTCCGAAAGGACATTGTTCCCGGACTTGCGGCCCATGGAATCACTTTCGCGCAGTGGAATGAGCTCACGTCCACGCAACGAGATCAGGCTTCAATCTATTTCGACGAACAACTGTCAGCAGGTCTCACGCCTCTGGTCATTGATTCCGTTCATTCCTTCCCCTTTCTTTCCAATCTCTCGACTTCACTTGTGTTCTCGGTTGGAAATCCCGAATGGGGTGAACCCAAGTACGCTCGCGTAAAAGTACCGGGTGTGCTGCGCCAGTGGGTGCCGCTCAAGGAGGACGTTAGCGGACAGGTTATGGTTCCGCTCCGTGAGATCATACGCGGAAATCTTCAAAAACTTTACCTGGGAATGGAACTCGGGCCGGTCACGATCTTCCGCCTGACTCGCGACGCGGAAGTCGAGTTGGATGAGGAGTCCAGTGATGAGCCATTGACCGAGCTGGTTCAGGAACAAGTAAGACAGAGGCGCTACGAGCCCGTGGTTCGATTGGAATTCGCAACCGGGGCAGAACCTATAGTCAAAGACACGCTACGTGAGCGATGCAAATTGGGAGAGGTTGATATCTACGATGCTCCGGAAGAGCTGGACTACACGGCGCTATTTGAAATCGCTGCCATGGACATTCCTGCCCTTCGCGATCGCCCGTGGAGCCCAATCGCTCCATGCGTCCTGGAGGACGTCCCTAACATTTTCGCGGCGATACGCGAGGCCGACGTGCTCGTCCATCACCCCTATGACAGCTTCGATGCCAGTGTCGAGCGTTTCGTGGCGGAAGCCGCGGATGATCCGCAGACAATCGCAATCAAGATGACGGCATATCGGATCGGCGACGATACTCCCTTCGTCAAGTCCCTGATTCGAGCCGCCGAGTCGGGCAAGCAGGTTGCATGTGTAATTGAAATCAAGGCTCGTTTCGACGAGGAGCGCAACCTGCACTGGGCCGCGGAACTGGAAGAAGCAGGGGCGCACGTTGTTTACGGCGTGCGGCGCTTGAAGACTCACGCCAAAACAGCGCTGGTAGTCCGCAAGGAAGGCGCTTCACTGCGAAGCTATGCTCACATCGGAACGGGCAACTACCACGTGCGGACAGCCAAACTCTATGCCGATTTTGGGCTGTTTACCTGCGATCCGGTAATCACGCAAGATGTCGTTCGCCTTTTTCATTATCTAACGGGAGTCTCGCAAGCCCCCACGTACTCTGCGCTCTTGGTAGCGCCGGAAGCGATGCGCTCCCGTTTTCTGGAACTGATCGCAAGAGAAATGGAGAACCAGAAAAAAGGCAGGCCGGCGCGCATTGTCGGAAAGATGAATCAGTTGGAGGATCCGGATGTGATCCGGGCTTTATCCGAAGCAGCCACGGTGGGCGTTTCCGTCGAACTGGTGATTCGCGGTTTTTGTTGTTTACGTCCTGGGATTCCCGGTCTCACAGAAGGCATTCGCGTGCGCTCCATCATCGGAAGGTTCCTCGAGCATTCGCGCATTTTCCATTTTGCTGCAGGCCACGAAGATCCCGTCGATGGTGAGTTCTACATCGGATCAGCCGATTGGATGCATCGTAATCTCTCAGGCCGGATCGAGGTTGTGACCCCAATCCTGGCAAGGCCTTTAAAGAAAAAGCTCTGGGACGTCCTTGACACTTGCATGAGAGACCGCCGTCAGGCCTGGGTCATGAACCAGGAGGGCAGCTATACGCGGCTGCAACCCGAGTCCGATGCGGATGGACCGGCGAACGTAGGCACCCATCAGTACCTCATGGAAGTCGCCCGCCGCTCGGCTGATGCAATGACGTCATCATGATTCGAAAGTAGACGCGATAGCAACCGCGTCGGGGAGAACATCACGTGAGTACAGCCCTTCAAGAGACGATCCTCGTAGAAGACGACCGCACTGGCCTGCATATCGAAACATTGAAGCGCGCCATCCTCGACAATCTGTTCTATATCGCGGGGCGATTTGCTGCGTCTGCATCTCGAATCGATTACTACACAGCACTGGCGTACACCGTGCGCGATCGCTTGTTGTCGCGCTGGTTAAAAACGTTCGAGCGAAATCTTAAACAGGACGCCCGGGTCGTGTCGTACCTCTCGGCGGAGTTCCTGATGGGTCCCCATCTGGGGAATAACATCCTCAACCTCGAGATCGAGAAACAGATCGCGCAAGCCACGAAGGAGTTGGGCCTCAACTTGGATGAAATCCTCGCCCAGGAGGAAGAGCCCGGCCTCGGTAACGGCGGATTGGGCCGTCTTGCCGCCTGTTACCTGGACTCACTGGCTACCTTGGGCATTCCTTCTGTGGGCTATGGCATTCGTTATGAATTCGGGATTTTTGACCAGGAAATCCGGGACGGCTGGCAGGTCGAAGTCACTGACAAGTGGTTGCGTTACGGGAACCCGTGGGAGATTCGGCGTCCAGAATCGGTTGTGAAAGTCGGCTTCGGAGGTCAAACGGAGTCGGGAACGGGCCCAGACGGCAAGTATTGTGTGCGCTGGATCCCCGATGTCGTCGTGAATGGCGTTCCCTACGATACTCCGGTCTTGGGATACGGCGGACATGCAGCAAACAACCTGCGGCTCTGGGCTTCAGAGGCTGCCGAGTCTTTCCATTTCGACCGTTTCAACACTGGCGACTACCAGGGTGCCGTGGGTGAGAAGGTGTTCTCCGAGAACATCTCGAAGGTTCTGTATCCCAACGATGAAGGCTTCCAGGGCAAGCGATTGCGGCTCGAGCAACAATATTTCTTCGTCTCCTGCTCCCTGCAAGACATGATCCGGCTACATCTCCGACAGGGACGGTCCATCGAGGATTTTCATCGCAAGTGGACCATTCAGATGAACGATACGCATCCCTCCATCTCCGTGGCCGAGCTCATGCGATTGCTTATCGACGAGCACGGGATGGATTGGGACGCCGCCTGGGACGTCACGCGCCAGACTCTCGCGTACACGAATCACACAGTTCTGCCGGAAGCGCTAGAGCGCTGGCCGTTACCCTTGTTCGCATCTGTGCTTCCCCGACACCTCGAAATCATCTACGAAATAAACGCTCGTTTTCTTCAACAGGTGCGCGGTCGCTATCCCGAGGACGAAGCGCGTGTTCAGCGCGTTTCGATCATAGATGAAGCTGGAGAGCGTTATGTGCGCATGGCAAACCTGGCCTGCATAGGCAGCCATACCATCAATGGCGTCGCGGAGTTGCACACCGAACTTCTCAAGAGCGGAGTCTTGCGAGACTTCTATGAACTCTGGCCCGAGAAGTTTCTGAATGTGACCAATGGCGTTACACCTCGCCGCTGGATCGCGCTCAGCAATCCTGATCTTAGAGGTCTCATTACGAGCAAAATAGGCAATGCATGGATTAGTAACCTCGAAGAATTGCGGAACCTTGAGGTGTGTGCGGATGATTCTGAGTTCCGTGCTGACTGGCGGCGTGTGCAGCGCGATACGAAGGTGCGCCTGGCGAACTATGTCCACGAGAAGACGGGAGTACTCTTGGATCCATCATCCATGTTTGACATCCAAGTCAAGCGCATCCACGAGTACAAGAGGCAACATCTGAATGTTCTTCACATCATTTCTCTATATTTCAGGCTGAAGAGGGATCCACAGCTGGCGATTCCGCCGCGCACTTTCATTTTCGGCGGCAAAGCCGCACCCGGCTACGTCATGGCTAAGCGCATCATTAAGCTCATCAATTCGGTCGGGGACGTGGTGAACAACGATCCTGACGTGAAGGATCAGATAAAAGTCATCTTCTTGCCCGACTACAACGTCACCCTCGGCCAGCGGGTGTATCCGGCCGCTGATCTCTCTGAACAGATCTCCACTGCCGGCAAGGAAGCTTCGGGAACGGCCTGCATGAAGTTCGCTATGAACGGAGCACTTACGATTGGAACCCTCGACGGGGCAAATATTGAAATCCGTGAAGAAGTCGGAGTCGAGAATTTCTTCCTCTTTGGCCTTACGGCGCAACAGGTCGCAGATCGCAAAGCATCCGGCTACTCTCCATTTGATTACTATCACTCCGACTCCATGCTGCGAGAGGTGGTCGATGCGATATCGCGTGGCGATTTTTCCCGCGGAGACCCCACATTGTTTCAACCTCTCGTCGAAGCCCTTATGCAACGGGACGAGTACATGCTCTTCGCCGATTTCGCGTCATATGTTGACTGTCAGGCACGGGTGAGCGAAGCCTACACCGATACTGAGCGTTGGAGCCGCATGTCGATACTTAATACGGCACGTTCAGGCAAGTTCTCGTCGGACAGGTCGGTGCAGGAATACTGCCAGCAAATCTGGCACTCGGGGCCGGTTCCAGCACTAGCAAAGAGTGCTTGAGGCTCTAATCGGGAAGCGATTGGGATACTGCTGGCCTCGCAGAACTTTTTAGATCAGTTCATGAGCGTTCCGAACTGACAACCTCCGCCTCAACGCCTGCAACGCGTAATTCGTGAACGAGACGCAAGGCCTGAGGACGAAACAAACCCATGGGAATCGTGCTCGGAAGCTGATCCATCTGGGTTCGTGCAGTTGCGAGTTCACAACCCGTCACGCGCGCTATGATCCGGGTAGCGTCAAATTGGGCGTCACGCGTGATAGCACGTAGGAGTTGAACGTGAAAAGTCCTTTCGGCCGCGAATCCATGCTCAACATTTTGCAACGCGCCGATTGTTGCCAGCGCGACCAGCCTGCTGCCAACCTCGAGGCGAGCATCGTCGGAAGGGAAGAAGTGCGCCTCTTCAGAGCGGTTACGCTGGTACAGGATTGCGACCAGTCCGTATCCGTATGTGGCATCGGCGATCAGTTTCCCCGCTAAAGTGTCGCCTTCCTCGACTGTGTATTCAACCGCCAGGACAGTTTCATGTCCAATTCGCAATAGACTCAGAACTTTTTCGCCGAGAGCCGCTGCAGCATAGGCTTCGGCCGACAACGTGTAAACACTCATCGCCTCGGCATGAGGGGCCAGCGACTTCACATTGCGTCCGAACTGAGCATCGTCGGTCCGAATCACGAGATTACAGTCCTCATTCATGCGAGCGGCCATCAGAGCCATTTCGAGATTCGCGATATCGTCCTTGGTCAGAACTGCCACGCTCGCTGCCCCGCCGCAGTTCGCCTTGTGCAGACCTTGACGCGGATCGCTGGTCAGCACTGGGACATGCGGCAGAACCTCTGGATCCAGGTCCTGCTCGGCGATGCATACCACCGAGCGGCCGAGCGTGCTCAGGAGTCCGGCCACACGTCTTCCAAGAGGTCCCATGCCGATGACCACAATGTGATTCTCGTGTGGAATACGGCCTTGCCATCGACGAAAGGCCAGGCGCGCAGACAACACGCGCGCAGTGATGTAGGCATACAGTATCCCTGTAAAAATGGCCCCAGTCATCGTCATCAGAAGGCTGAACAACAACAGCCAGAGCGGAATGGGAAACGGCAGTTTCAGCTGGGCGAACATGTTGCTGTAACCGTCGAAGATGAGTACGGTTGCAACATTGAAGGCGTCAAAAAGCGTGACCTCGGGATAACGCAGCCAATACAGGAGCAATCCCGACACGTGCATCAGAACGACTACGACGGCAACCACCGCTGCGATCCGATAAGTGTGGCTGGCTGAGGTCCATACGTGGGTGATTCGCGCCCAAATCGAGGTCCAGCTGAAAGAAGGTTTCCGCCCCGCCATTTTCTTTGTGGTGGCAGCGGAATCTGCGTGTTGCGTAGGTTCGTTCAGTTCGACGCTGTAAACGATATCGCCGGCGCCCGGGCGTTCGCTGGGGTCCCATCGGTGAAAGTCGATCGGCTGCGGGTTCGATGCCGAAGTGCTATGCAGGATCCGTCGATCCCGCGTGTTCAGTTCGCGGAGTTCCACGCCGTGGCACCAGCGGTGGTCTGGAGTGATGCGATTCTCCACGACTCGGAGAAGCTTTCCTTCCACCGAGAACAGGCCGATAGTTTCGTCTCCAATCGCCGCCAAGGCGAAGGCGGTAGCAGGAAGTTCCGCCATGTCAAGAGCGACAAGATTCGTTACTCTCTGATGTAGAAGGTCGTTGAGATTTGACTGCGATGAGCGAACAACGATGCGAATATCGGGATTCAGCGACCTGGCTGCCAAAGCGGCGCTGAAGTTCGTATGCTCTTCGCAAGTAGTGAGTAGGACCGCGCGGCAAGACTGAACACCAGCTTCTGCTAGCGCGGAATGGCGCCGGCAATCGCCGATCGTGAATCGGTCCAGTAGTTGCGGCATCCCTTCTGTATCCAGGGCTTCTAGTGCGCGGTCATTCAGTCCGTACACAGGAATGCCGAGCTCTTTCAAAAGAACGGCGCAGTGCTGCCCCAGCCGTCCCATTCCGCAAATTAGGACAGCTTCGCTGGAGGATGTTCGTGGTTCATTCAAGAACTTCCGCCTTCCGGTAATTATGGGTATTCGCCGGGGGGATTATGTTCATTCGTCGAGATGGGATGTGTCAACTCTGCTAAACGCGGCTCAGCTGCCTTTCTTCAGGACTCGTCGGAATGCGATCATGATGAAGAGGGGCGGATATTTTCTGCGTAAATGATGTAATCGGCTATTGCAATGGATATCATTTCGCTGGAGTTCGTGACCCAATGAGAATCGTTATCGCATATCTGAGAAGGCTATTTGCTCTTACACTCCTCTGTCCGGTCTTGAGCGCTGCTCAAACGATTATCGTGGATGCGAATGCAAGCCATGTGGTGAACAAGTTCAGTCCTCTTTATGCTTTGGGTTCAACTGTAGATCGTGTGCCCAGCAACGCTACCGACACATTCTTTCGTCCTGATCAGATCAAACAAATTCTGTCGGCCGGCTGGGGAACGATCAGTTATCGCCAGAACACAGATCTGTTTGTGCAGGCATGGCATTGGAATCCGAAGGGCCGTTGGAGTGATCCGCCAGGCAAAGGATACTTCGTCGGACATGCAGATCCGACCGCCGATCAAATTCGTCATTCGTATGGCTATTCTCTACCTCACCGAGGCTTCACGCGTAATGGAGGGACTGAGTTCGACGGATATTCGCGGCTCGATGATGGGGATATCCAAACATATTGGAAGAGTAATCCCTATCTCACCAAAGCGTTCACCGGCGAGGATGATGCTCTGCATCCCCAATGGGTAGTGATCAACCTTGGGAAGAAAGAAGATGTCAATGCAATTCGGATCGCTTGGGCTGAACCATACGCTCGAGCATACGTTGTGCAGTACTGGGTTGGTCCCGGCGATGCCATGGATGAGCAGGACAATGGAAAGTGGACGACCTTTTCATCTGGAACCGTTCTGGATGGCAAAGGAGGCACGGTGACTCTGAGGTTGGCCTCTTCGCCCATTTCCACGGCCTACGTTCGCGTCTTGATGACCGAATCCTCCAGCACGTGTGACACTCACGGTTCCAGCGATCGGCGCAATTGCCTTGGGTACGCGATACGCGAGCTGTATCTGGGAAACATCGACGATACCGGGCAATTCGACGATCAAATGAGCCATTCCCCCGATCAGAATCAAACCCTCACCTACTGCTCCTCGGTGGATCCCTGGCATCAGGCATCGGATCTGTACGTGGCACCAGGTCGAATGGAGTCCGGTGATCAACCGGGTTTCGACCTGTTCTTTACGAGTGGCATTACTCGCGGTCTCCCCGCGATTGTTCCGGTCGCAATGCTGTACAGCACACCTGAGGATGCGGCCGCACAAATGGCCTACATCAAGAAGCGTGGTTACCCTGTTTCATACATTGAGATGGGTGAAGAGCCCGACGGGCAGTACATGCTCCCCGAAGATTACGGGGCCTTGTATCTGCAATTTGCTTCGGCACTGCACACTGTTGATCCGACCTTTAAGTTAGGCGGGCCTGTGTTCGAAGGAGTCACAGAAGATATCAAGGCATGGCCAGACACTCGAGGGCGGGCCTCCTGGCTCAGCCGGTTCCTTGATTACCTGAAAGAGCACGGCCGCATACGGGACCTGGCTTTCATGTCGTTTGAACATTATCCGTACGATGGTTGCGAAACCCCGTGGGCTGCTCTCTACCAGGAACCTCAACTGATCATGCACATCATGCAAGTTTGGAGAGACGATGGTTTGCCGCCCGAGATTCCCCTCCTCGACACCGAAACGAACGATCATGGTGGCGAAGCGGCTGTCGACATCTTTGGTGCTCTTTGGCTGGCTGATTCGTTTGGAGGGTTCTTGACTGCCGGAGGGAAGTCCACACACTACTATCATGATCTGCCCTACTCGCCACCGCACCCTGCCTGTCAGAATAGTTGGGGAACTTATCACATGTTCATGGTGGACGATCATTATCAGATTCGACAACCGACGTCACAGTTCTTCGCCGCCCGACTAATGACACAGGAGTGGGCTGAACCAAGTGATCGCGAGCATTTGCTGTTTCGGGCACGCGCCGATATTAAGGATCCTGAGGGCCACGAGTTGGTGACAGCTTACCCGTTGAAGCGTCCGGACGGCCTGTGGGCAATTCTGCTGGTCAACAAAGACCACGACAGCTCTCATCGGGTGCGTATCATGTTTCACGACGAAAACACGGATCGTACCTTCGCCGGAGCTGTGACCTCCATTAGTTTTGGAAAGGCTCAATACCAGTGGCATTCCGGTCGCTTGAAGGGTTACGCCGATCCGGACGGACCGCCGGTGACATCAAAAGTAGTGGGCACTCACGAGACACAGTACGATCTTCCGGCTGCCTCGATCACAGTATTGCGAGGCAGTGTGAGATAGAGTCTGGCGAGCGTGGCCTTCGAGAAAGCTGCGCATAGAGGGGAGGCTAATTTTCTAGCGCGGTGGAGCGAGGTTGTCAGAAGATGTGCGACAAGGCTTGCTGCGATCTACGTCTACTTCGACAACGATCAAGATGGCTATGCCGTCCACAATGCCCTCCTAAATGAGGATGGTATTAGGCGGATAAAATCTCTCAGAATCGTCTGACGGCAATCTAAGAATTGCTTTCCCTGCATCTCTGCGGTGAAAAAAGGTTCCGCGTCGAGGATACCATCGCGAACTTTTTGCGAAACCTAGTTGCCGGAGTTGTTTTTGGGAAAAATGATTTCCTGGCGCCCAAAGAGCCGCGCGTCAAGGGAAAAGGCTCCAGGACCCAGACAGACGAGTGAACTCGCGATCACTGCAATCAGCGCAGCGCTGAGTTTGGTTTCGAAAATGTTCACATTCGGTATCCGCGACCAGCCGACTATCCCAAACACGCTCGTCAGCGCGACGAGGATTCCGCCCACGCGGGTGAAGTAACCCGTTAGAAGCAGGATGGCGCCGCCTATTGCGAGTAGTTCCGTAACCAAAGTAAAAAGCTTCATGTCGTGCCAGTCGACAAAAAAGAAAACACTTCTGAGAATCAGCACTGCCGCGAGGGCTACTCGCAACAGGAGTAAACCGGCGCCGGGCCATTCGTCCGGGTAAGTGGAGAGCATTGGGCTGCGCCCCTCGATATCAATGGGTTAGGGTAGAATCCTGGCCATTTGGCTGAATCCCTAATGCTCGGAATCTTTTTGTACCACTATTGAGGTATCGCCGCAGTCTGGAACGATGGTCTCAGCGGCCCGTAGACGATGGCGATCGTGCGGGTTCGTTCAGGACATCTGAAAGCACACTCGCGACATTTCCGGATGTAGTAAAGAAACCTCAAACGAAAGCACCAGAATTATTCTAGTGTCCCGATTGCCCCGCTCGCTTTTTGGGGTGGTCATCGTTGTGCGGAAGCCACCGGGATAGCCGTGCTAGTAAATTGCGCGCTGAACTCGATGAATAGGATTCAAAGGCGATCTTGTTCGGGATACGAAGCTCCACCTCTGTTCCACCGCCGGCGCGGCTCCAGACCCTGAGCTTCGCGCCAATTCTGTCGGCTCGCTCTCGCATTCCGCGAAGCCCCCAGTGGCCATCGCGCCCCGACTCAAGCACCTGTGGATCGACTCCGCACCCATCATCCCGGACAAGAATTCGTAACTGATCTGCGACGTACTCAAGGTGCAGGTCGATGTTGTTTGCCCCGGAATGACGAAAAGCGTTCACCAATGCCTCTCGCCCGATCCGATAGACGTCATCGCGAATTCCGGAACGCAAGGCCATAGCCTCACCTTCCACAACCACTCGGAAGCTAATTGGTGGCTTCCCCAGTTCCTCTGGGATTCGTGAAAACGAATCTTGCAGAGCAGTTGTAACGTCAATCGACGATCGCAATCCCCGAACTGTATTCCGGCCTTCGTCAATGATCTGGCTCATCATTTGAACAATATGCTCGAATCCTGGGCGGGCTGGGGAGTTGTCCGCAAGACCGTCGACTAGAACATGCAATTGCATCGACGCGCTCAACACCCCTTGCAAGAGAGTATCGTGCAAGTCCTGAGCGATACGCGTTCGCTCTGCAAGCCTTTCCTCAAAGCGAGCGTGCAGGACACGAGCCATTTGGTTCATCCGCATGCGGTAGATAGCCAGTGCCAAAAGTCCGACGCAAAATACCAACGCCAGCCGAAACCACCACATTTGCCAGAGCGTTGGCTCGACCTCAAACCCGATCGCAGCTTCCGGACTATTCCATTGCCCGTCACTGTTGCTAGCCATGACGCGGAAATGGTAAGTCCCTGCTCCGAGATTGCCATAGGTGGCTTCCCGGTTTGTCACTGCTTCGCTCCACCCGTGATCAAATCCCTCAAGCATGTAGCGGTAGCGCACCCGTTCAGAGTTGCGAAGGCTCAAACCCACGTAGCGAAACGTCGTCCTTTGGATACCGGGCGGCACCCGGATGCGCCCTCGCAGCTCAAATGGAGTACCATCCGCCGACATGCCTTCAATATGCACCAGAGCTGGAACGGAATTAACGGTTTCGCGTGCGGGATCCACAACCGCGAGGCCACGATTCGTGGAAAACCAAACCATACCTTGCGAGTCGACGATGACAGACTGATACCGCTTCATTCCCTCCGTACCATACAATCCATCCGCCAGGCTGTATTCGCGCACATCTATGTCGCCCAAAGAATCGGTTACCAAGCTATTGCGATTCACCTGGAGCACTTTGCTCGCAGTTGCAATCCACAGCCATCCATTCTTGTCCTCTCCAATTCCGAATATTGGTGCGCGAAGGGATTCAGGTACTGTCTGCGATACATGCAATTGCCTATCTTTGAGGTAGGCGAGGCCTTCAGCGGTACCTATCCACAAGATTCCGCTGGAATCTTGTAGTAGGGAATCGACGTCCTCAGAGGGCAACCCGTCACTCCCGGTGTAGGTTCGCCAGCCCTGCTGTGACATAGCACTCAGACCATTCGGTGTCCCAAACCACATCGTTCCATCAGAGCCCTCGGCTATCGCGGAGATTGCATTCGCCGCCAGGCCATCCGTTGTTGTGTAATTGGTGAAATGACCGTTCCGTAGCTTGCTTACGCCGCCATTGAGTGTTCCTGACCAGACCGTCCCATCGCGGCCTTCATAAACCGCATACACGCTGTTCTGCGCCAGTCCGTCCGCTTGTGTGTACGTCTTGGCTGAGACCACGCCACCTGCATAATGCAGATGAGTCAGTCCACCGCGCTGTCTTCCTACCCACAAGTCGTTCTTACCGTCTCCGGCAATGGAATAGACGCTGTCCTGCATTAAACTGCCGGCCGTTACGGTTGCGCCTTGTCCCTTTCTCAGCCATCGCAAACCACCCTGAATTGGAGCGAACCAGACCCGATCGTCTGAGTCGACGTACACTGGCCCTGTGGCTTGCGACTTCAGGCCGGAAACTGCGTAGGTGGCAAAGGCGCTGTCACGCAGACGCTCCAGGCCTCGAGTCGTCCCGATCCATATGTTTCCTTCGCGATCTTCAAAGAGCGCCGTAATAGCCTGATCGCCCGGCGGAGCTTCGCGATCAAGAGTGGACACCCCGTTCGTGTTGAATCGCAAGAGTCCGCGAGTTGTAGCCAGCCAAATATTCGAGTCGCGATCCCGAATCATGGAATGCACCTCAACTTGCAGCAGCGACGATGGCACGCCGTCGCGGGTAATTTCGGTTCCATTCCAGCGCATCACCCCTTTGTTGGTTCCGACCAGGAAGTCAAGGTTGTCCAGCGGTAGAAAGCAGTTGATTTTCACATCGGGAAGACCCTTGGCCGCCACGTAAACCCGGCCGTCCCGCAGATAAAACAGACCTTTATCTTGTGTGCCCAACCACAACTTCCCGTCCTTGGTGGATGCCATAGAAATCACGGCTGAGGTTGTTGCGAATACGCGGTGGGGTACTACACCCGTGGACCAATTGAGGCGTGACGATCGCTCGTCAGGGATTTCCCCACCTGCGCTTTGAGGGTCAGCCGCCGCGCCGGAGGGTAACCCCGCTAGAAATTGTTTCCCGTCGAAGGTGAGTACACCCATCGCAAGAGATGAAAGCGCGACTTCGCCCGTCGGTCCTAAACTCATGGCAGTGATACCGTTTTCCGCCTCGCCACGGCTAAGCTCGAACGTCCCGTCGTGGTAGCGAAAGAGCTTGGTGTTTTCCAGCAAGATCCACAGGTTATCGCGCCTGTCCGCTAAGAGAGTTCGCACGGGGCCTATCGGAAACGATCCGGGACTCGCTTGTTCGAATCGCCGAAAATTCAAGCCGTCGAACCGGAACAGCCCTTTATCGGTTCCGAGCCAGAGGTATCCGTCATTGGTCTGTGCAATCGCGGACACGATACCGCTTGGCAATCCTTTGTCACTTCCCCAGGAATCGTGCGGGTATTGCGAGACCATTCGATTCGGGTCTATCGCAAATGCAGGCAGGGAGCACAAAACCGCAGCGAATCCGGCAATGGCTTTTTTGAATAAACGATACCCGCCGATGCCGCCGCTAGGGGACGTACTCGAACTTCTCGACAACCACCTCGCTATCTTTCTGCAGAGGGTTCTTGTCGCTGGCGATGACATAAAAGATTAAGTGGACTCTTGCCTGGCCCGGCGAAGGTATGCCCGAGGTGAATTCGTGCTCAGAGACTGCGCGTGCCCCAGGGGCCTCTGGGGTACCGCGAAATGTCTTGAAATTCGCAACTCCCGATTCCCACCGCAGCACGTGCGTAAGAGTGCCCGAAGGCGCAACGAACGTAAACACGTTTCCGGGAATATAAAAAGGTTGAACTACGTATTGCGTACTACTCTTGTTGGACGCGTCACCCCAGCGGCTGATCTCTAGATCCATCTCTCGGTAGTTCTGATCCCCCGCCTCGTCCCACGTAATCATACTGAAAACCACACTTGGCTCCAATTGAGACGTGTCACGGATTGTCAACTTATAGGTGCCATACCCGAGGCTGCGATTCAAAACCATTTCCGCGCATCTCCATCTACCGTCCTTCTTCTTGATTTGAAGATGGAGCGCACCAGTGGTGTCCGTCCAGGCGTTGTCCGGATCGTATAGGTTGTTCAACCCTCCGCGATCGCTGGCAATGGTGCGGACGTCCCAATCGTACCCGCTAAACGTAAGTGGCTTAGTTGCCGCGAGTTTTGGAGTGCCAGTGCCTTTGACGATTTTCACGAAGGCCACAGCGCCACCCGGCGTGGGTGCCACGTCCATGGTCGGCAGTGGGTGATAACCGGCATCTACTAACAGTGCAGCGTATTCAAATCCAAGATGAGTTTCTGTGCTCCAGGTAGAGTCCGCGTGAATTGGAATTAATGCCTGATCCGGCCACGGCTGAACCCACCACGGTCCACTTCGAGCGTAGATAACAATCTGTTGTCCGGGGCGAGCGTTTTTTGCGTGCCCCGCAATCGTATCCACCTTTTCTCGCCCGCCCTCCGCTGCGGGCGGAATTTTCGTGAATTCGACGGATGGGCCAACCTCGCTACGATGAGATTGGCAACTGGTCAACGCAACACTGAGGATCAGCAACAGTGTTCGTTGCAACAAGACTAGGGGAAGTCGCATTTTCATGGACCTCATGCAACAAATTACCGGCGCCGGTTGAATGAAAATCTCATCAACCCGGTCGTTCACTCACATAGTTAAGAATCTGTTGTCTGTGCCCAACCAGATCTTGTCCTCTTTCAGTCCAAAACTAGCGTTTGGAGTTGAGAGACAGCGAACTGACTGTGCCATCATGGAAAATATTCGAACTTCTCAACCACGATGTCGCCGCCTTTTTGCAAAGGGTTCTTATCGCTGGCAACCACATAAAAAAAGAGCTGGACTTTCTCCTGGCCGGGAGTTGGCACGCCGGAAGTGAACTCATGTTCCGCGACCACCGGGCCTTCGCCGGTCGCGGATGTGCCGCGAACAGTTGTAAACTTGGCCCTACCAGATTCCCATCGAATCGTATGCGTCAGTGTGCCTGACGGAACTTTAAATCCCGAGACATTTCCGGGTACGTAAAATGGCTGGACGGCATACTGTGCATTGTTCCTGTTGGCTGCGTCGCCCCACCGGCTGATCTCCACGCCGATTTCGCGGTAGTGCTCATCGCCTCCCGACTCGTCGAATGTATGCATGCTGAAAACGGCCGCCGGTTCTAGGTGCGAAGCATCCCGCACCGTTACGACGTAGGTGCCATATCCGAGACTGCGATTCAAGACTACCTCCGCACACGACCACCTGCCCGCCTTCTTCCGCATTCGCAAATGAAGCGCGCCGCTCGCATCAGTCCAGGCATTGTCCGGGTCATACAAATTATTCGTACCTCCACGGTCGCTCGCAATCGTGCGAACATTCCAGTCGTAACCGCTGAACTTCAACGGCTTCGTTGGCGCGAATGTCGGCGTACCCGTCCCCTCGACGATCTTTACCAGGGCCACAGACCCACCTTCGGTGGGAGCAATATCCATGGTGGGCGGAGGACGATAACCGGGATCGACTAGCAGTGCCGCGTACTGGAATCCAAGGTGAGTCTCGGTACTCCACGTCGAGTCCGGCCGAATTGGGATCAGTGGACGGTCGGGCCACGGCTGCACCCACCACGGACCACTATGCGCGTAGATAACGATCTGCTGTCCTGGGCGAGCGTTGATGACGCGTCCACCGATAGTGTCAACTCTTTCCCGGCCACCCTGGGCTGCAGGCGGAATCTTCGTGAACTCGATCGAAGAGCCGCTCTCTGCCCGACGAGACTCGCAACTGGTTAGCGCGACACCGAGAAACAGCAATATCATTCGTTGCAAAAGAACTGGTGCAAAGGCCCGCATTTTCCCTCGATTGGGTTGTCGGCTGCTTAACGAATTCTAGATCTCGATTATCCCGCGCTTGGCTGCAATCGTGACCGCTTGGGTCCGATCCGTAGCACCCAACTTCTCCATCGCATGCTTGATGTGCGCCTTCACCGTTTCTTCTGAGATGAACAGGCGATTGGCGATGTCTCGATTGCGATTGCCCGCCATCACCAATCGGAGCACCTCGACTTCACGATCTGTCAAGGGGTCGTCTCCCAGATGCTCCGCCAGATGTGTCGCCACCTCTGTGGGAATGTGCTTTTTTCCAGCGTGAACCCGACGGATTACTTCTGCAATTTCCTTGGCTGGCATGGTTTTGAGTACATACGATCGTGCACCGGCAGACAGTGCTTTCTGGATCTCGGCGCCGCCGTCAAACGTGGTCAACATGATGATGCGAGCTTCAGGGAAACTGGTACGCAGTGCGATGACGGCATCAATGCCGCTCATGTCGGGAAGTCTAAGGTCCATGAGCGTGATGTCGGGCTTGTATTTGCTGAAACAGTCGATCGTCTCGCCCCCGGTGGAGGCCTGCGCGACCACTTCCATATCCGGTTGGCCATTTATCATAGCTACGATCCCTTCACGCACAAGAGGATGGTCATCCACGCTCATAATGCGGATTCTGGCTGTCATGATTTCCCCTTCGTTTGCTGGTGTCGGTGAGGCGCTAATTTTCGATCTGCTCCAAACTACTCGCGGGCGTATGCCGGGCAATTCCTCAGCTTGATGCCCGTTGCTGCGCAGTCTGGAAGAAGCCTGAGCCTTCAGTGCACGACCCTCACCTCGGCCAAGTCGAGCGTTGAGTCTACTGTCCCGCGTTCGGCATCGAGAACGGTTTGCCAATCTGGCAAGTCGCTCTCCTGAATCCGGCCCCGACGGGTCAGAATAGTAGCTCGGTGATTGTCGGACTGAAAGTCTTTAACATGGCGCCTGGAGTAAGGCAACAAAATAGCCTCCTAACGCAATGGAAACAAGGCGGTTACCTGTCTGCTCTTGTCCCGATTGTTCATGGTTCCACGAACGCCGTGATTTTCCGGAAGGAAGCTACTGGATCGGGTTCGGCGACACAACTTGGCTTCAGCCGGTTGTGCGCGGAATTCCTTCAACAAGCAAAACATGGGCTTCAATTGGAGCCACTGAAGAATGGAAGAACGCGAGATGTCGATTCCAGCTCGCTCGGGCCGCCCCCACTGGTAGTGGAACTGAGGAGATTATAGTCCCCGACCCGTCAATGACCTAGGAATGAGAGTATTCCGAAAAAGAGCGGAAGTCCTGCATCACTAAATGTGAATCTTGCGGATTGTTTCCAACAGATCTTTAGGAGGTGCACTCTTAAGCATATAGGCACGCGCGCCTTGGGCTAGCGCCCGCTGGGACTCAGTGTCCGAATCAAAAGTAGTCAGGATGATGAATCGCGCTTGCGGAAATTCTGCGCGAATCGCAAGCATCGCGTCGATGCCGCTCATGTCGGGAAGTCTTAAGTCCATGAGTGTGACATCGGGCTTATGTTCGCGGAACAGTTCGATCGCCTCTCGCCCGCTTGATGCTTGCGCCACCATTGTCATCTCCGGGTGGGAGTTGATGATCATAGCGATCCCTTCGCGGACGAGAGGATGGTCATCAACGCTAAAAACACGGATTACAGTACTCATAACGATAAGTCTTCCCGCTATTCTACCGGCATGGTGTGACGCAGATCACACGGTCGTGTGAGCTTGACTTCAACGCCGACTGGGTTGCGCGGCGTTGAGCTTCCTGTGCTCCCCGAGAAGTCTACGCGGATTTTTTCGCCCGGGAACAAAACTCAATCACCCTTCCGAGACGCACTTGAGGAACCGACTTGCGAGGGCTCCGAAAGTTCTTGGGGACGTGAAACTCAATGACTTTCGCCATAACAAACCTCCTTCGTTACATTGGCTTGGGTCCGCGGACTTAGCATTCGAGGGTGTCATCCCTGCCAAATCCATCCGCAATGACAGCGTACTGATTCGCACATCTGGAACCTGTGCAAGATTGCTTTACAAACGGCGCATGATCTCATCCACATATTGCTTCTCCTACTGACTGGCTGAACTTTCGCACAGTCAGAACCCAGTGCACATCACGAGAAGCAGTGCTTTTTAGCTACCACGGGAGGGCTTCTAGCAGGTCACTCGTTCGAGGTAGAGGGAAGGTGCCGCTCACCGGGTTTCCATTACCCAGTACACGCTCTGGGTATCGAGCTAACCCCTAAGAACAACCATAAGAACAAACAGGAGTGGAAGATAGAGGATGGATGCCGCGAGTAGTCTTCGTGCAGCCGAATTGGACTTCTGCAGTACAAACTCGGTTCCGTAGTAAAGAAACCCAATGCTTGAAAGGAGGGCGCCTACGCAGTAGAGAATAGGGAATTTCCCCGCCAGGGCTGGCAGCAGGCCAATGGGCAGCAAAGCCAGTAGGGGCAATACGGTCTGGAAGTTTACCCAATGCAGTCTTGCGTTCTCATTATGAGGTAGCACCTGATATCCGGCTCGGGCGTAATCCTCACGGTAGATCCACGCAATGGCCATGAAATGCGGGAACTGCCACAGGAAAAGCACAGCGTAGAGGATCCATGCCTCCAACGTAAGCTTGCCGGTGGCTCCCGCCCATCCGATGAGAGGCGGCATGGCCCCGGGAAATGCGCCAAGCAGAGTGCAGAGCGGACTCTTCCTCTTAAGTGGAGTGTAAAGAAACAAATACGATAGCAACGTCGCGAGCGTGAGCAAGCTTGCCAGTAAATTGACTGCGAGAGCAAGGTATGCGACTCCAGCCACTGACAACGCTACTCCGAACCACAGTACTCGAGACGGTTCTAACCTGCCGGCGGCAAGTGGACGGCGAGAAGTCCTGCGCATTTGCGCATCGAATTCCCGTTCGACATATTGATTCAAGGTGCCCGTACCGCTAGCAACCAGCAAAGTGCCGAGCACAGTGTTCATCGCCAACAAAAGGGGGAAGTCCCGCCACGAGGCCCCAAATCCCAAATAGAAACCCGCGAAGGTTGTTATCACGATTAGGAAATTGACTTCCGGTTTGGTCAGCGCCCAGTAGTCAGAGAGGCGTGTCCAGGCAGCCGGAGTCCGGCTTGTGATCGGCGCATCGAGAGGGGCAACGATAGACTTGGCGGCCATGCTCAGATGGACTCCACTCTTCGTCGAACTAAAAAAGGCCTGGCAGCATCCCAGTCTGATCGAATCATTTTGTCGGCTTCTGCATTTTGCGGCGAAAGCAAGTGCATGGTGAGAACGGCTCCCGCAACGAGATATACAAGTGTGACGCACGTCCACATCAGCGCCGCCGCGCACTGCTGGTCCCCCAGAGCAGAAAAGCCGAAAAGATGCGACGACGACAAATAATCGGGATAAATTACACGGTCGCAAAACACGAGAAATCCAGAAAGAATGTCGCAGGGGATAGTGGCGAAAAATAGGTACAGAATCGTCGACACCTCAGGTCTTGCGACACTCGGCCAAGGCCGGACGACTGGCCACCAAAATAGAAGCCCGGTCGCGAAAAACGTGGCTTGCTGAATCACGTGCCACGTTTCCGATTTCATGCCGACGGCAAATGCTGCCGGGATATGCCAACACACCAGTGCCGCAGAAGCGGCAAACAGGCAAAAAGCGGGTTGCGTAAGTATCTTGCCCGTTTTCAGCAAAAGCTGCGAACGAAACGCAGAAGCATTGACGAAACGTCGCGGCAGACTACTGGCAAACGCCATCAGAGGCTCACCTAGCCAGAGTAGGGGAGGAGCAAGCGTCATCAACAGCAAATGCTGAATCATATGGACGGTCAGCAATTGGTGATCAAGTGCAGCAATCGGCGAAGCCACCGCAATCCAAATCAGCAGCAATCCGCCCAGAAAACTGCCGGCGCGCCAGACTTGAGTCCTTCCATCGGTTGAACGGAGAAGCAGCCATCCGCGCAGGTATGTCGATGCCACAGAGGCAAGGATAAAGGTGAGAGCCAGAGCAATCTCCCACGATCCCATTGTGGCGTGATGATGTGGCATAGACTGCTTTCCTTAAGGTTGAGCGCCGGAAGTCTTTTCCGCGCTTTCCCTGAGCACCGCATCGCGAGATGCGTCGCGGGCTGGAGCCTGTCCGGCTGGGTGCAAGGTTTCGAGAAACGCTACTAACGCCGTGGTCTCGGCCGGACTCAAATTCTTGCCATACGCCGGCATGTTGCCGCCACCTTGAATCACCTGGCGAATCAGTTGATCTTGCGTGAGCCGTACGGCAACGCTATCTAGAGCTGGCCCTCTCTCGCCGCCGATGCTTTCCAAGGAATGACAATTGCGGCACTGTTTGACTTGGAAAACGAGCGCGCCCTGTCGCTCAAGAGCGGTCGTGTGGCGCAGGAATTTCTCCGGGATTGGGTCGCCGCTCCACGAGTTCATGTGAGGACTCCAAGGCGCGGATACCGCGAGATGCGTGAATGTCCCCAGCGTGATTGCAATCAGTAGCACGGTCAACACAGCGATTGGGCGTCGTTTCCAGCTCTTTTCTCCTTCTCCCGAAAGGAAGGGAAGAAGCAGCAATCCCAGTATCACCACAACCGGGCCGATGATGAGCGCGGGAGTCTCAAGCGATGGCGGAAGCAACGAGAGCACGGCATACAGCCACAGGAAGAAATAATCTGGCCGTGGCGCGGTCTGGATGATCGTAGGATCCGGTCGGCCAGTCGGTCCAAATGGGCCGAAGTATAGTGCACAAGCCGCGACCGCTGAAATGACGACAGCGGAGAAAAATAAGTCTTTCCAAATGGCATAGGGGAAGAACGGTTCGCCATCTTTTGCTGTCAGCGCCTCGTATTCGCGGACATATGTCGCGCGCCTGACGACACGACCCGGCATCGGCCACTCATTGATGCCGAGCTTCAGGACCATCAAGACATGCAAGCCTACGAAACCGATCAGCAATCCCGGAATCACGAAAACATGGAGCGTGAAGAACCGGGAAAGAGTTGCGCCCGCGATGATCGGACCACCCAGCAATAACTTCACGGCCCATGGCCCGATCACCGGAAAACGGCTGGTGATGGATGCGCCAATGCCCAGTCCCCAATAGGCATCCTGGTCGAAACGCAAAACCTGCCCGCTGAACGCCATACCCAGCGTCATCAGCAGCAGGAAGACTCCAATGATCCATGTGAGCTCGCGAGGAAACTTGTAGGCACCGAAGAGAAAGACCTGCATCATGTGGATCAGAACGATTGCCACCATGAAGTTGGAGCCCCATCCGTGCATCCCGCGAATGAACCAACCAAGTGCGACATCATGGTTCAGGTATTGCAGGCTGCTCCAAGCCTGGCCAGCAGAAGGGACATAGATCAATGCGAGAAGAATTCCGGTGACAATTTGAAGAATGAAGATCGTGAGCGCAGCGCTGCCGAACACGTACCACCAGCTGGCTGTGTTTCGCGGCACGCGGTGTTCGACGGCTTCACGAATCGGCGCGGCCAGCTGCAAGCGACGGTCGAACCATTCTCCAACCTTTGCGATCATGATTCGCATGGCGGTTTTTCTCCAGTGAGAACTGCAATCGCCGCTCCGGGAGTCGGAAGCTCACCTGCCTGAATTGTGACCAGGCCGTTTTCAATTTTGTGCGGATATTCGAAGAGGCCACGTTCTGGTGGTCCCGACGCGCGTGATCCATCGCGGTAGTAGGCTCCGCCGTGACACGGACACATGAACAATCCTGATTGTGGAAACCAGCGGACCGGGCAGCCGAGATGCGCGCAGTTGACCGCAAAGACCTGGAACTCGTCGCCCGCGATGCGACGCACCCAGCATGCCGTGTCTACGGTCTTGCCATCGGTGGGCATCGTATAAGGATTCTGAAAAGTAGCAAGACGCGTCTCTCCCTCAGGGAACTCGCTAACCTTGCCAAGCGGCACCCAGGAGCGATAGGCTCCGTCCCGTCCGCGGCTGACCGACGAGAAAAGGTACTGCACAATCGGTACGGCCAGCGCCGCTCCCACCACTCCATTGAACAAAATCCCCAGCTTCGTGAAGAACCCGCGCCGGGAAACTGCAGTTTCATTGACCATTTCAAACTCCTAGGGACGCGCGTTATAGGACGCTGAATAAGGCTGTCCGGGATTTTGTGCGCGGCGCGAAGCGAGCCACGCGATCACGTCGGTGATCTCCTGGTCCGACATAGGCGTGCCCGGGACGTTTCGGCGCCAGTCGGGCGCGCCCAGTTCCGGGCGGCCAGTAATGGTGACGGTGCGCAATCCTTGATCGCTGGCTAACGCAAGAAACGAGTCGTTCGTAATTGCACTTCCCTTAGCCGTTCCTTCGCCGGATGCTCCGTGGCAGGACGCGCAAAACTTCGTGTAAGCCACTTCGCCCTGCTGCGGGTTGCCAACAGACTTGGCGGTATAGGAAGGAGCGTTCGCACCATCGTGAATTCCGGGCTTGCTCCAGTGCGACCTGATGCCCCCGACGATTACATCAATCTGCTTGTCGGTTAGCATACCGCCGGCGCTCTCAGCAAACGCCGGCATGGAGGTTCGGGGAACGCCTTTGGCGACAACTTTGCGGATTATTGAATCATCGGCGATACCGAGATAGACCGGATCGGCGAGCGCAATCGCAGCTCCTCCGCCTCCCTCTGCACCGTGGCAAGCAGCGCAGTTGTCAGCGTATAGAATCTTGAAATCCAGTACTTCATTCGGCGCCAGAACTTCTGCGTCTTTTTGCGGCTGGCCATGTGGAGCACTACAACCCACTAGCAGGTTCAGCGCGAACAGAGCGCATATAGCTGGATAACGAAGGGTTTTCATGGTCTCTCTCCGTTACGCGGCCGCATGATTCCCGGGGCCTTGACGCCTGCACGTAAGGCGAATGACACGTTTTCGCGGGTCAGCATTTTCGATTGGCGTACAACCACGATGCCGGCCACAACGCCGAAGCCCACTTGGGAAGCGACGAACCAATACCAATCAATACGACTCGCCAACAATGGATTCAATAGTCCGAGAATCGTGTACAACAGGCCGGACCAGAGCGCCGGAGCGATAAGTCCTCCAAGGACGATTGGGCGACGCGGAAACATTGGCAGCATCGCACCGTAGAGCACTCCGACCAGGGTGGAAACCAGTGCATGTAAGAAGAGGGCAATCGCGAAGCTGTCGGCGTGAAACGAATTCAGCTGACTGGGAGCGAGTTTGAGAGATTGTGCGTGGATGGATGCAGCGAGAAGATTGATGGGATACCAAATGCTCCCTACCTTCAGTAGCCCATAGGTGCAAGCCACCACAGCCATCGCGACACTTCCCGCGAAGCCCCCTTTCACACCGGCCGATATCGGATACGTCTGAACGGGCAACCACGCTCGCACTTGGTCCGCCGCTACCGGGACACGTTCGACCACGCGGCGTTCTGTAGTCACGCGAACTTCATCTGCAATCACAGGCACAACGACTTCGTGTTCGTGGGGGAAGACTTCCCGGAACCAACCAACGCAGCCAGCCAATGCGAGAACAATACCGAGAACACTGACTGTCTCATAGGTAACCAGCCCGGCAAACATGAGTGTGCATCCTACGGCTAGGACAAAAGGCCACACCGTCGGCGCTGGCACCTCAAGTTCGCGTGGCGGCTGCGAAAATTGCCCGGGTTGTTCTGCTGAAACCAACGTTGACATATTTGCCTCAACGCCCCACAACGTAAACCACGGTGAAGACCACAACCCACACGGCGTCCACAAAATGCCAGTACATGGCGAGCACATCGACGCGATGGGATTGGTCCGCGCCGACGCGGCCAGCGAGGGCCAAGATCGCCGCGATCGAGAGCATGATCAAACCTACGGTTACGTGGAAAGCGTGCAGACCTACCAATGAATAGTACGTAGTTCCAAAAAGATTGGTCGAAATCGTCAGGCCACGCTCATAGATCAATCGGTGCCATTCGCGTCCCGTGCCATACAGAAAGAGACTGCCCAGAATGATTGTGAGCACCCACAAACCGAGGAATGCTCCACGCCGCGACCTTTCGAGCGACCTTACGGCAAAGTGAATGGTGAGGCTACTCGACAACAGGCATATCGTGAAGAATATTGGAACCTCGAGTACCTCGCGTGGAGTTGGTCCCGCGAGGCTCTTGCCCATATAGAAGAGATAGGCCACAACAAAAATCGTGAAAATTGCGGACTCACCAATGATCAGTCCAGCCATCGCGACCCTGCCGCGATAGGGAAGTCTCCAATCAATGGGAGTTCCTGGAAACGCTGTGGTCATCGCGCTCATTGCATTCGTCCTTCAGTCATAGCGGAAATCCGGATCTTCCGGGTGCTTCAAATCCCACAATGGCCGACGGCTCGCGACCACCGGAATTGTGGCAAAGTTGTACGCCGGCGGCGGGGAACTTGTGGACCACTCGAGCGTCCATGCATCCCACGGATCATTCCCCGCCTTCGCTCCCTTGAAGTAAGAAATAATCAGGTTCCATACAAAGATGAGAATGGCGATCCCCTGTATGAACGCTCCGATTGTGATAATGAAGTTCATCGTGTCCCAACCGCGGCCTGGTTCGTAGGTGTAAATACGGCGAGGCATGCCCAAGAGTCCTGGGAAATGCATCACGTCGAAGCACATGTGAAACCCGAGGACGAACAGCCAGAAGTGCCATTTGCCCAGCTTTTCGCTGAGCATTCTGCCCGTCACTTTGGGATACCAGTAGTAGAACGCACCGAACAAAGCGAACAGAATTCCGCCGACGATTACGTAGTGGAAGTGCGCCACGACGAAGTACGAGTAACTGAGCTGCCAGTCAAATGGCGCCGAAGCAAGCATGATGCCGGTCAGGCCGGCGATCAGGAACTGAAATAGAAATCCGATGCAGAACAGCATCGGCACTTTGAACTGGATCTTCCCGCCCCACATGGTGCCAACCCAGTTGAAAATTTTGATGCCTGTAGGTATGCCCACTACCATTGAGGTAATCGTGAAGAAGCTGTTTGCGTAGGAATTCATGCCGACCGAGAACATATGGTGTGCCCATACGCTCAGGCTGACGAAGGCGATGATGACCGTGGCCGCGACCATCACCGGGTATCCAAAAATAGGCTTCCGCGAAAATACCGGTACGATTTCCGACATGAAAGCAAAGCAAGGAATGATCAGGACGTAAACTTCCGGATGACCGAAAATCCAGAAGAAGTGCATCCAGAGAACGGCAGATCCGCCGGCCTGCGTATCGAAAAAGTGTCCTCCGAGATATCTATCAATCAAGAGCATGATCTGTGCGGCAGAAAGCGGAGTGACAACGATCAGGACCATTCCTGACATCGTGAGGTTGAGCCATGCCAATAGAGGCATCCGCGTGAGCTTCATGCCCGGACAACGCATGCAAAGGATGGTGGCGATGAGATTAATTGCGGTCGCTACGGTGCCAAATCCGCCGAGCAAAACCGATATCGTCCAGTAGTCTGAGCTGTGTCCGGGTGAGAATGCTTTCGCAGCCAGAGGAGCATACGCCCACCAGCTGATGTCGGGTGCGCTCCCCGCACCGTAAAGACCGCTTCCGCCGAGAAGACTGAAGTAAAGCAAAAACCCGCTAAGAGCCGTCAACCAAAAACTGAACGCATTGAGCCGGGGAAATGCCATGTCGCGTGCGCCAATCATCAAGGGAACCAGATAATTGGCGAATCCAAACAAAACGGGAATGGCCACGTAAAAGATCATGGTCGTCCCGTGCATGGTGAATAAGCGATTGAAAACCTGCGGCGAAACAAAGTTGTTGTGCGGGTACATCAACTGGATTCGAATTAAGATCGCTTCCGTGCCCGCGACGACAATGAAGAACAGGGCATAGAGAACGTACAGAATCCCGATGCGCTTGTGATCAACGGTTGTCAACCAACCGTGCAGCGTCTCGAGCCACGTCCGGTCGGAGACTTGCACGTTGTCGAGAGTCATCGCATTGGCTGACATCGGTTGCCTCTCAATCCGCGGGCTAGCGCAGCGTCTCCATGTAGTCCACGAGCGCATCCAGGTCGGCGTCGCTGAGCTTCATGGCCGGCATCAGTGATCCGGGTTTAATTGCGTCCGGCTTCTCAATCCAGAGGCGCAAGTTTTCTCTCGTATTTTGGGCGGCGCCCGATGCGATAGTGCTTCGACTCATCAGGTGTGTAAGGTCCGGTCCGAACTGTCCGTTGGCGACCGTACCGCTAATTGAATGGCAATTGATGCAAGCCGTGGTTTCGAAAACGCGACGGCCGGCGCTTACTTTTTCGTCTTGAACTGGGAGCGTTTTCTGCGCCTGTATCCAGGAAGCGAAATCTTCCGGTGTATCTACATACACACGTAAAAGCATCTTTGCGTGTTGTGTCCCGCAATACTGTGCGCACTGGCCCAAGAATAGACCGGTGCGGTGGGGGTCCATCCACAAGTTGTTTGGGTGATCGGGAATGAGGTCCGTTTTACCGGCAAGCTGCGGAATCCAGAAACTGTGATCGGTGTCGGCAGAAAGCAGCTTCAAGAATGTCGGCGTGGGATGTTGAGGATCACTCACCGGTATGTGCAATTCGTTCGCGGTCACGACACCGAGTTTGGGATAGCGGAACTCCCACCAGTATTGGTGACCGATCGCAATGACTTGAACGGCTGACGGCGGCATGGGAGCATCCTGGACCGCGTGAATTACGCGCGCCGAAGCTAGGAACAAGACCACCACGATTAAGATCGGGATAACAGTCCACGCGATCTCGATCTGCGTGCTCCCATATACCTGAGCCGGTTCATGGCTCCCGTCAGCAGGCGTCGCCCGAAACTTCGTAATGGAATAGACAAGAAGAGTAAAAACCACGATGAAGATGATTCCCGTGATTGCCAAAACAAACAGAGACAAATTTAAGATTGACTTGGCTGGCGTAGACTCCGGCGCGAAGATGTTCGTGATGGTGCGCGAGACCGGCTCAGCGGCTGCTGCGGAGAGGAAGCTCAGAACAAGCGCCACAATCGGAAACGTTTTGCGTGCGACGGAGCGTATTCTGCGTTTCATATACATGGTAGAACTTGGGTTTTTATCGCGGGGCCCTAACGTGATTGCGTATTATGCCCCTTTGCCAAAGTGAAAACATCCCGAAAAGTTGGACTTTTTGAATGCCCCTTTTGGGGTATGCGTGTCCTTGTGAACACCGTCATTTTCCTTTCAAAGCGGGCGCCTCACGGCCCGCGACAAACTGAGTAGCCAATTCTGCAACTCGCCTGCCCTGGAAACGCGCGGCTGCTATCGCGGTCTCATCCGGCTTGAGGGCTCCGTTGTTGCTCGTAAAGGACGCGCCGTAAGGATTGCCGGCCTTGAACTGAATGGGATCGGCGTAACCCGGCCCGACAATGATCGCGCCCCAGTGGTAGAACGTTGTATTGAGGTTAACGATCGTCGTTTCCTGCCCTCCGTGTGCTGTGGCAGAACTGGTGAACGACGAGCAGATCTTATTCAGCAGCCCTCCTTGTGCCCAGAGCTTGCCCGTTGTATCGATAAATTGCTTTAGCTGCGCACTCGGCAATCCATAGCGCGTGGGCGTGCCGAATATTACAGCGTCAGCCCAAAGGAGATCGTCGGTCGTGGCTTCCACTACATGTTGTGACTCCAGCCGATGCGACACCCAGCCCTGATTGGAGGCTATAGCTTCGTCAGGCGCGAGTTCGCGCACTTTGCGGAATCGTACCTCGGCGCCCGCTTCACTCGCACCTTGCTCCACCGCTCGGGCCAATTGATATGTAGTGCCGGTTGCACTGTAGTAAATGACAGCAAGCTTGATCGGCATTGGCTTCCTCCGATGTGTGTCAGATAAGAGATTCGACGGTATGTTTAGTAGGAGCGCGGTGGTTGACAGAACGCGAGACCGCGACCGCATCGGTGTGTGGTGCACGCAACAAACTGGATCTCATAGCCATATATTCCAGCGAATAGTCGAACTCCGCCCCGCATTTGCAGCAGACGCGATAGGTTCGCCCTTCGATGGTAAAGACGCGGCTCATTTGACTATGGCGGCAGCCAAATATCAAGTCGAAGATCGAAATCACTTTGTTCATCGATTGGTACTCGCTTTAAATTCCTTGGATTGACCTCGTTCGCCGCGATGGACCTTGAGAACTCGTAGCGATGGATTTCTTAACGTAGCTATGGCTCGATTAACGGAGTCTGCGCTAGTTGCAGGTTGATCATGAGATCGAGACGCCATTCGATCTGGAAGAACAAAGCCGTTTGTCGCCCTGACAACACTTTTCGGAACTCCGGAACATACTTAACCCTCAAGTCCATGACATCTTGTTCCACGGCGGCGCGTCGGCGCAGGTATTTTTCGGCCTCGTCGCCCGTCATGGTTTGGTAATTGTCAAAGTATTCCTCGACGAGGGTCAGTTTCGTGTCATAGATCTTTGCTTGGTCTGCCGCATATCGGTCGTACACCGGCCAGAACTTTTCCGCTTCAGTATCGGTAAGGTCCATGTTGGCCGCGACGATTTGCTTCTTTTGCGACCTCAGATCCTTTTTCAGCATTTCCAAGTCTTGAGGGGCAGGCAGCTGAGAGTCGTCATACACCGTGGGCCGGCTCGAGGTCCTCAGTTGCCTGGGGGGCTGTGAGCCCGATACCTGAGCAACGGATCGAGAACAAACAACAATCGAGAAAATGAATCCTGGAACCAGCAGTAGCGCGATATTTTTCCGCTTCATTCATCCTCCGGGCCGGATGATTCTGAGGCTTTGATATTGAGGCCTTCGGCACCGTCGACCAGCAGAGTTGCATTCAGGCTTCCAGCTCAAGCCGTAATGTTACGATTCTCACACCTCATTTTGCTTCAAATGCTTAGGAAGCGGATCTCTGACTAGTCGTCTTGGCCACCCAGGGAAGCACCCAAGATCGCTGACAACAGGCTGGCAAGTGACAAGCCTCATCGCTTTTCCGCGCGCAGCCGCGCCGAGTCTGCGGGTCCAGTGACCTCTTCGCGTCACTGTCCTTTGGAACTAGGAGTGCATCCGGTGGAGTGCACGACGAAAAGCCGTTGCTACATCTCGCACAGGGGACTGGGGCGAGGAGTCAGGAAGGGAGGGGAGCGAATTCATGGTGCTTGTTCGTCAGGGCCTGGCGGCAGCGATTTTGGCGGCAATATCGCTTTTTTTCCTGTGGGCCGGAATGACCGTCCTGATCCACCGCGCAAGAGTCTATATTGCGCGAGAGATGAACAAGATTAGTTCGTGGCATGCCGGCCTTCTAGTAGTTCACTTCACAATCTGGGTCCTCGTGTTGCATCTCTTTCAAGTTCTGTTGTGGGCGGCCTTTTATCGCTGGCGTTGCTTCACATCGTGGGAGTCCAGCTTCTATTTTTCGGCAACCAGCTATTCGACGGTTGGTTACGGTGACGTAGTGCTCCCAGAGGGGTGGCGTTTTCTCGGGCCGATAGAGAGCATTCTCGGCGTCGTTATGTGCGGCATGTCAGTGAGCGTGTTGTTTGCCATCATGTCCAATCTGATCAGTGCCGAAGCCAAGCCCGCAACACAGATCAAAATCGGAGCGACAACGGCTCATCTCGAGCAGATATCTTCCAATTAGGGAACGACGGGAATTACCTGGCGAGTTAAACTGTGCCGGTTTCAGCCGGTGCCCTATGCTTCACACCACCCGAAACGCGCCAACAGCATCGCGAGTATTGGCAGGTTCAAGAGCGAGCTCAGCCGACGCAAGCACGAGAAATATCCAGAGCACATCGGCGACGAATAGATGGACGATCTGCATCCAAAGAGGCGCTAGAAGCAGTACATTCGCGAGGCCAACCGCGATCTGCAGAAACACAAGGCTAATCAGACCGATCGCAGTGCGTGACAATCGGTTTCGCCCGGTTGCGCTCCTGAAGATGACCCACAGAACGTAACATGCAGTAATGATGGCAGCAGCGGGGTGGAGGAACCGCAAGCGCAAGACGGCAGGTGCGCTGGAACTGAAATCTTGCGCTAGTGACGAGCGCAAAGATGTTGCAGGAAACAGCGTGTCGGCCAGGGCAGCTACTGCACCGGTAATACCCGTCACCATCGTTGCGGCCAAGCCCACTCCGATGGCACCCACTTGCCGCCATTGCGGGATGAAAGTGAAGCTTCCAGCGCGATTCGATAACCAGACAGCAGTCAGCGACAACGTTGCGAGCAGCAAAAGGGTATTGCCCAGATGCAAGCAGAGAAACAGAATTCGGCCGCTAGATCGATCCCCAGCCACGTGGTTCAACAGGACGAGAGCTGCTCCCAGCAACGCTTCATTCGCAAGAAATACTGCCGCGAGCAGAGCTGAATAGCGGGCCCAGTCGTGCTTTCTGGTTGCTCGCCAGCACCACACCGCGAGACAAGCCACCATCACTAGCACAATGCCGCTGGTCATACGGTGTGTGAATTCAATGATGGTTTGTGTCCTGGCACTTGCCCCCAGGACTTCGCCACCGCAAGCGGGCCACTTGTTGCCACAGCCCGCGCCCGAACCGGTTGCCCGCACATACGCGCCCCAAAGCACGACAGCAACGTTGCAACACAAGGCCGCCCACGCAAAACGAGCAACGTTCGACGTCGCACGCGGCCGTGAAGTCGGGAGCGAGTCTGATTGCCGAGAATGCGTCGAATCTGACAGGTCAGCGCGTTGAGCCGCGGGCATGAATGCAACCTACCGATAGCAATATTCTATGGACTTCATGCGTGCTGGGAAAGTCTTCACGAGTGTCTGTCAGCATGACCACTTTCAGCTGTGCGTTACGCACTAAGGATGAATGATATCGGATAGTGGTCAGATGCCTTGACTTGACTGTGTACCCGGCCAGAACTCGCCCGGATTGGCCCGCGGATAAAGGCCCAATCAATGCGGTGTCCTCTTTCAAAGAAACTGCTCCCCGGAGTAGTGGGTGTACGAAGCGCGACCGCATCTTGAAATCCAGCTCTTGTGAGCGCCTCTGCCACCACTTCTTTCGAAGCGTCGAGATTGAGATCGCCGGCAACAATGATGGGGCAGTCAGCGTCGCGGCGAGCCGCATCTGACAGAACCTCTCTCACTTGAAAAAAACGCAACTCGTCGTTTCCCCGGCTTTCCAGATGAAGGTTGTAGATTATGAGCTTGCTTCCACTGACATTGATTTCCGCTACCAAAGCGATTCTTCCCCCGAGACGCTCTTGGAATGGCTCGATCTTCGGCACAAACCAGCGCGGCTGCCAGAAGTGTGATTGCCTTGAAAATCGAATCAGGCGTGGGTTCGAAATCGGCCACTTCGAAAGAATGGCCTGACCGTGATATGCGGGTGAACTCTTCGATCCTTGGACTAACTCTTCAAACTCGCGCCCGAACACATAGTCCATCTTTAGGTTGCGGGCGATCTCTTCGGCGATATTCAGGCGATGCGTGCGTCGTGCGTTGAGATCTACTTCCTGCAGGATCAGAAGATCCGCATTCGCGTTGGCGAGGAAGTCTATGACGCCTTGCAACTGCTGGCCCCGGTCAATGTTCCAATCCACAATTCGCAGGGAATGAGGTGGCCAGAGCACCCACTTGAGCGGCGCGAAATTCCCGGTGATGATTTCCTGCATGATCAGATTTTCTCTGGAGCAACAAGCGCGGGCGAAGGCGAAAGATATCCCATGTCTTCTCCGGCGTTAGAGGGCAGATGTCTCCTCGGCTGCCACACGTTTCTAAAATCCCAAGCGCTCGCCACTTGCTTAAATATGGCTCACCTCGCAGCATGGATCAGCGGTGCTGACGCGCGGCGCGTCATTGAACGTGAGATAGGAATAGAGTGCGATCATCCAGACCAGGTTTGCTCCCAAAGTTGCGCCAACCAGAAGCCAGTTCATGATGCCGAACAAGGCAAAGAACAGGACAAGATAGGGCAAGAAACAGCGCCGAACGATGAACTCGGTGTGCCGCCCAAGATACAGCAGCGGATTCGAACTACGGCTGTCGGCTTTCTTGTGCCACTCGCGCAAGTATTGCTCCGGACGCCCACTCGTCATCTTGTGACGCTGGAGTCCTGTCATAAGAAAGCTGGCCACCGCACCAAAAAGCAACATGCCGCCCCATGCCAGGTAGCTTCGATTGCCTGAGCTTCTCGCCAGCCCGATCGCCAAGCCGCCGAACATAAACAAGTAATACAGATTGTCGCAAATCGTCTCGAGCCAGCAACCAAACGCGGACTCCTGGAGCTTCAAACGGGCGACTTCACCGTCGCAACCATCGAGGACGCTCGAAGCCCAGGACAGGATAGCGCCGGTCAACATGTTCCAGTATCCGCCGAGAGCGAAAAAGACACCTGCGGCGAAGCTCACGCCCAGCGTGAATAAGCTGACCACGTTAGGAGTAATGGGGAAGGGAATGATCCGGCGGCTGATTGGGATCGAGATTCGGCGGTTCGCCCTGGCGAAGATTCCATCGGTCGGCTTAACCAGCCAGCCATCTAACTTTTGCTCCGCTGAGACTCGTTCATCCTCGCTGGTGATGCGTTGCCAGTTCTCCTGAGGCACTGCTTCCTTCTCGACCGAGTGAGTCAGGGTGAGCCAGGCCAGCACATCTTCAATAGAGTTCGCGATTTCTGGGCAACGGACAGCAAGATCGACTGCGGCCTCATGCGACAACGAGCAGATACCAACCAATTCTCGGCCGCTCATGAGCGTGAAAGCGTCGCCGCTGTCTGCATCCCACTCACTGGCGCGCTTGTGCAGGGACGGGTGATAGACCCTGTCTCCAGCGATCAGAACAAGGTGTCCTTCAATCTCCGTCGCGAGTTCTCCGAGCAACCCTGGCAGAAAGCCCTTGGCCGAGTTCACTTTGCAGAATTCAGTGTTGGCAGGCAATCGGCCGTTCTTTAGCAGGTCGTGCATCATCTGCATACCTCTCGCACGATCGATCACCACGACGATTCGTGCTGCGCCCGCTTTCGCTGCACCCAAAACGCTTCGCAACAGAATCGGGACCGCCCCAACTTGTGGCATCGGGGAGGCGGAGCTCAGCTCACCGAGATTGTGGGCAAGAATGACCGCAATGTGAGAGGTACGCTGTTCTAAGGCCACTGTCTGGAGATCACCTGCTAAATTCGATTGAGTCTGCATAAGATCCTCACTCTTCGCAATACGACTAGTTTGTTTTGTTCGGGCCAAAATGAGCAGGCACAATCCGCCGACTCCCGCCCAAAATAGGGCTCGCATTCGACGAATGAATGCCAGAGTTAAACCCGCCGCTCCTGCCAGGCCGAACATTTTCACGATCAGCATGTTCCCGCCCTCGTACGTTCCAATGTTTCCGGGGTTGAACGTACCGGCGATGTTTACTAGCTTGGTTAAAGCTTCGATGGCGAGTGCACAGAACAAACTCACTTTTGACCCGATGAGCCACAGAATCAAGAACACCTCGAACACTGCGGCCGCGTGACAAGCGAGGTTGAGCAGAAAGCTCGACCAAAACGCCCCGGGTGTTCGGTGGTAGAAGTCGAGCAGAGTGTTCTCGACCGAATGAATCATTTCGCGTTCACGTTCGATCCATGTTCTGAAATAGCGAATTCGAGACAGAATCCGAGCAGTTACGGAGAGCACTGGCCAGCGTTGTCGAATGGCAACGGCACTTAGAAAGATGACGCCCAACAGAATCGATGCAAAAATGCCGGCATAAAGAGCTAGCGTGTGCGGAATTGGCAACACCACCAAGACAGCCAAAAGGCCCACCACACTTATGACCGCTGCACTAAGAATGAAGAAGGCGCGATCGATAGTAACGGAAGCGATGCCGGTAGAGAGAGACATCGCCGGTCCGAGAAGGGATACCCGCAGCCCCTCGCCGAATACCTGTCCAATCCCGCCCAGCTGTCCAACCGCTTCGGAAGCCAGCCGCAGACCCAGCAGGCGCGTGAACGAAACATGTCGTTTCTGATCGAGAAATGTCAGCCGCCAAGCCCATGCTTTGAAGACATGAGCTGCTCCGCCCCAGAGGAGCACGAGGCCAAGCCCCCAACCCAGGGTCTTGATGTTCGCCAGAAGCTTCGCGGGTCCGGCTCGATGGACGAGATACGCAAACAACAAAATCCCCACGGCTGCGGCGAGAGACCGAAGAGCCAGGCGCGCTTTTTGTCGCAAGCTAGACACTGGCCACGCTCTCGAGAATCTGCTCGTGGTGGAATACGCCGCCAAAAACTCCTTCGGCATAGGCAAGCGCTTCCGGCGTGTCTAGGTCCTGCCACTGTCCTTCGCCGACCTCCAGCGCCCGAAGGCGCCGCGCTGCGATCAGTTGTTGCATTCCGTCGGAGAGAGAGCAGTTTCCGTCTTTAATCGCCGATTCGAGCCGGTCAAACAACGCGGGGCTGCACAGAAACATGCCAGTATCCAAAGCGTCATAGTCCGCGATCTCCTTGCCAATATCTACAATCCGGTCGCCGTCGCGCAACACCTTGGTCGCATCATCGAGGTCAAAGATCCGATCGATATTGGGATCCACTGCGAGAATCACTTCGCCAGGCGCAAGGCGTTGCCTCAGCAGCACGCGGGCGGTCTCAGGTTCAAAGATGTGATCCGCCATCAGCAGCAGGAAGTTATCGTGGATCTCGTTTTTCGCTTTGAGGGCGGAGATACCATTGGACTTGTGGTAGTCGGGGTTTTCCACGAAGGTAATCGATGCACCGAGCGATCGTCCCTCAAACCAGCCGCGAATCAGATCGGATCGATAGCCCACAACGATCACGAAGTGGTCGATGCCAGCCCGTCGTGCTCTGCCGATCACATGCTCGAGGATCGGCTTTCCCTGAAAATCAACCAGGGGCTTCGGAAGTCCACCAGAGACAGAGCGGATGCGTGTTCCGTTACCGGCAGCCAGAATCAGACATTGGTTTACTCTTTTCATGCGTCCACCTTTCTTGTGTGAGGACCTGAACCCTCAGAATCCGAGTACGAACTTTCCGCGGAACGTGCGAACCGCGCTGTTGAAGAAATCGCCAAACCGTGGACTGTCCAAGTCGTTTTGTACGTCTCGCGGATTGGAATGATTGAACAGGTTGAACACTCCGAATCCCACCTTTACCTTGTGTTCCTTGCCGTGGAAGGGCAGCGCGAATTCCCTGAGCACTTGAAGATCGAACGAATCAAAACCGCGGAACCGCTGGTCGTTTCGCGCACCAACAAAATCGCGGCTTTCGTTGACGACGGAGTAGGGAAAGCCGGTATGGATATCCCAGACGGGCATCACCGTGAGCTTCAACGGCGCGTTGAACTCTCCCCATGCCAGGAAACGATTTGGCGCGTCGTACGATAACGGGCCACGAGCGTTTTCCTGGATTACGGGTTGCGGGTCGTTTCCAAAGAACTGGTTGAAGTCGTTGAGATCACCAGCGGCCTTCGACCGCACGTAGGAAAGATTCAGCGTTTGCCGGTGTATCTGGTACCGTCCAGTGACTTGAAACTCACGATAGAAATCTCGTCCCCGGCTACCCAGCGACAGCAAGCCCCCGCTTGTGACAAGTTGCGGATCTACAACGAGGTCATAAACGGTATTTCGTTGTTGATACGCCACCCGGACCAGCAGGTTCTCCAGCACTTGGCGATCAACTTCGACATTCCATGACTCGCTGCGCGGATTTTTCAGACCGCCAGTGATCACGTTGTCGTAAGTGATCGAAGAGGCCAGCCCCCCTGTTGGATCGAATGTCGAAACCGTGCGATCTGGAAAAAAGGGAAATGCGCGAGCGTTTAAGGGCACGCGATCGTAAAACAGTCCGCCGCCGGCCTTCAGCAACGTGCGACGATCTTTGGTCAGAGCCAGCGTCAAGCCAGCCCGCGGGGCGAGGTGCGTGGAGTCCGTCAGGGAGTCGTTGTCAGCTCGCAGGCCGAAATTCACCGTGAGTCGCGGCCCGACGGTCCATTGATCTCCCGCGAACCACGCGAACTCGTTCTGGTGAACTTGATAGTTAGTCGGGGCTCCGAAATCAATGCGTTCCAGCGTCGAACCCGCAGTACCGACAATATCGACCGGCAGGAACTGCTGGCGTCCGTCATAGGAGCTGTGAGAAAAATCGAGGCCGACTTTCAGCTGGTGGTCGCCCAGAAAATGCTTTGGGCTGAACTGATAGATCTCCTGCCATTCAAACCGGTTGGTATCTCGATTTTGCTGATTGAAGAATCCGCCTTCGGTGGTTTCTACCAGCAAGCGATACGGGTCTTGACTGTTGCGATAAGTGTTTGCGTCGAATTCCTGGTAGGCAAACTGCGACGAAAGCAACGCGCCGGACTCCGAGACGTAATGATGTTGAGCGGAAATCTGATATCCGGTCTGGTGCAGGTCTGTCGTTGAAGGCTGCGGATTGAAAGTATTCAGCCCAAGGTAGTCGAACTTCTCTGGGAAAACTGCGATCGATAAAGTTGCAGTCTGCCTATCGTTAATTTTCAGATCGAACTGGGTAAAGGAATCGAAGCTCTCAATTTTTGAGTCGCGTTGCAGCGCAGGCAGACTCTCCACTGGCGTGCGAACGAATCGGTACTCGAAAGATTGCGTGAATGCGAGCCTGTCTCCTATTAGTGGACCAGTGATGGTGGCACGCGGAGTGAAAGCCCCAATTCCAACTATGTGGCCGTCGCGATCTCTGGCCCGAGGAACAAGGTTCTGAGCGGAGAGATGAAACTTCTGCATGTTGCCGGTACGGGTTTCTACGCTGGAGACGGCGCCGGTGAACTTTCCGTACTCGGGGTCGTAGGGATTGGAGATAACCTGGACCGAAGAAACGACATCAATCGGCAGGTTGATAGCTTGGCCGCCGGTCGCCGGGTCGGTGACATTCGCTGAATTCACCAGCCAGCCAGCCTGTGTCGCCTGCGCACCTTTCATGTTGATCCGCCCGTCCGGTCCTCGGACAACTCCGGGCACAAGCGGCAGTAAACTATCGATCTTCTCGTCTTGGTTTGGTGCGTTTTCGACCACAGACTGGCCGATGGTATTGCGTTGAGCCGATTCTTCCTCTATCGGAGCCTCGGTTGCCGTCACGTCTACTCTGTCGGCAACCGCGGTCACATTCATTTCGATTGGGACGGTAGAAGTAGCCCCGCTATTCACGTCTACCGCTAGAGCTGCATTCAAACCGGGAGCACTCGCTTCGATCTGATAATTGCCCGGGGGAAGGCCGTCGACCACGAATGCTCCCTGGTCGTCCGACACCGTCTCCTTGTTTGTGGGACCGTGAAGGACGATGCGTGTGCCAGGCAAAACGGCAGGTTCTCCGTTTGTACCCTTTGTGAATACGTCACCTTTGATTGATCCAGTCGCGAGGGAGTCGCTCTGAGCGAAACCCGGAACCAGGAACAGTAGCGTAGCCAAAACGCCCCCAAAAACTTTTCGCATGGCTGCTCCTCCTGGCTGCGTGAATATGCAACGTGCAGACCAAACTCACGGTCGACCCGATGCGAGTCGATTCAAAGCGTTCAGAAATGGAGGGATTCCGATGTCTGCAGCTGCAAAATCCAAACGTGGCGCACGAGGACCCGTAGTCGAACTCGCCTTGGCACTTGTCGAAGCCTTGTCATTTTCCGACGAGTTTGGTGCGCGGGTAGTCGTGAGCGCGTAAGGCTCGAGTTTCGTGGCGATTAAAAGCCGCACCGAGGTGGGAGATTGGTTTTCCTCAAAAGTGGTACAACCCTGTCCCATCAAGATGGGACCTAAAAAAACCTCCATTTAGGGTTGTTCGCGGATCAGCCTCAGGTCCATTATCAGCACATTGAACAAGGAGTCAGCCATGAGCGTCGCAGAATTTGGACTGAGACCGGAACCAACCTTCTTAAACGCGATGTCGCAATTCACGCCGGAGCAACCCATGAGCGATTCCATTTTGTTAGCCGCTCGCTACGAAGCGGTATCGGGTTTGGCGCGATCAATCGCGTCCATGACGCCCGAGAACTTGTCGCAAGACCTGGTTGCACTCTTCCGACCATTGTTCTCGTGCGATTTTGCCAACATCGTCATTTTCGACTCAAGCGACAGTGAGGTTGGCTGGCGATCGTTCGGAGCTCAGCAACTCTCGCGCCTCGATGCGCCGATGGACCAGACAACAGTATGGTCGGTTTATCAGGAGCAAGAACCACTGTGGGTAATGGACTGGCACTTCGACGATCGGCCAGCGGTACAGAAAGAAGGACAGAACTCCGCCGAAATCGAATACCGCTCGCTCTGTCGTTTGCCGCTGCGCACTGCACAAGGTTGCGTCGGAGTGCTGAGCCTGGCCTGTTCGCGCCATCACAGTTACTCCGATCAGGAAATTCGGTTGCTGTCGCTGGCCGCCGATCAAGTTGCGCTCGGGATGGCGAACTTTCTACTTCACGCGGAGGTACAGAAGTTGAAAGACGAGATGATCGATGATGAGGTGCGTATTGAGAATCAACCGGCGAGCGAACCCGCATTCGAAGAAATTATTGGCCGTAGCCCAGCTTTGCTGCGCGTTCTTCGGGAAGTCGAAGTCGTCGCCCCAACCGACTCGGGTGTCCTGATTCAGGGAGAAACGGGTACGGGCAAGGAACTCATCGCCCAGGCCATTCACAATCGCAGCGCCCGCCGTGGGCGGCCTCTCATTAAGGTGCACTGCGCGGCGATTCCCTCGGGTCTTCTTGAGAGCGAGCTCTTTGGTCACGAAAAGGGCGCGTTCACCGGCGCCATCATGCGCAAACCCGGGCGTTTCGAGCTCGCAGATAAGGGAACGTTGTTTCTAGACGAAGTCGGCGACATTCCACTCGATCTGCAGGCCAAGCTACTGCGAGTGCTACAAGAGCATGAGTTTGAGCGGCTGGGGAGCACGCGCACGCAGCAGGTAGATGTTCGCGTCATCGCCGCCACGCACCGCGACCTCAAACAGATGGTAGAAGAGGGAACGTTCCGCAGCGATCTGTACTACCGCTTGCACGTTTTCCCGCTGACGGTTCCTCCGCTGCGCGAACGTCCTGAGGACATTCCGCTCCTCGTTCATCACTTCACGGACAAGTACACGCAGCGCATGAATCGAAGCATTGAGACCATTCCCGCGCGGACCATGGATGCGATTGCTGACTATTCCTGGCCGGGAAATGTTCGTGAGTTGCAGAATTTCATCGAGCGCGCCGTGATCCTTTCACCCGGTCCAAGCCTGCGTGCTCCGCTTGACGAGCTAAAGCAAGAGAAGAAAGCAGGTCCAAGCACAAACCTGAGCACGCTCGAGGAGATGGAGCGTGAGCACGTATTGCGCGCCTTGCGGGAATCGAACTGGGTGACCGGAGGCCCAAAGGGCGCGGCTGTTCGGCTCGGTATGAAACGGACCACACTCGCTTATCGCATCCGCAAATTGGGGATCCCTGTCCGGCCACAGTAAGGCCCAGCAAGATCGCAAATGAAACTGCTCTGTTGATTTGAAAGGCTAATTTTATGTGGTGCATAAACTACTACCGGGGATTGACGCTACAGGAAGCCTTGATTATGGCCTTCATGAACAGCATGGGATCCAACTGCGATCGTCATGCATTGTGATCTGGACCTGAAGACCGCGTCGCAAGTCGATGGTGACCGCATGCGTACGGTCAATTGCAGCCAGCTTCTCCATCGCGTTCTTGATGTGAGCCTTCACCGTTCCCGTGAGATGAATAGAGAATTGGCAATGTCATGGTTGCGACCTGCTGCCATCACAAGCCGTAGGATCTCAAGCTCGTCGAACTGATAAAGATGTTCCTTCCGAGTATGCAGTTTCCGATTCGTTCCACGGCCCTGGTAGTTGGAACGACATGCAACTGCCGTGAGATGTGCAGCCTGCATTTTGGTCAGAACTGGAAAGCAACGCCAGCAGGGACGGACAGTTGGACGTTGGTTCCACCTTGCGCTTCAGTGGAAATCTCTATTTCTGCTCCGATTTTGCTCGCACGCTCCCGCATGCCTGCCAGGCCCCAGTGTCCGTCACGTCCAACGCGAAGAACTTCAGGATCAATCCCGCAACCATCGTCGCGTACTCGCATGTGAAGAACGCGATCTGAGTACTCGAGTTCCAACTCGACCTTCCGTGCGCGTGAATGGCGAAATGCGTTCAGAAGCGCTTCTCGGCCGATTCGATAAATCTCTTGCCGGATCGGGGTTTTTAACGGCTGTTGCCGGCCGGCGACGGTAATGCGGAAGTCGACTCCCGACTGAACCGAGAGTTCCTCCTGAATACTGGACAGGGACATGACCAGATCCAGCGAACGAGAATCCGCGGACCGCAGATTCTGAATGGTGTTTCGGCCCTCCGTGATCCCCTGGTTCATGATTTGAAGAACGCGGTCGAGCCGTGGCTTGAGTGGACCATTTATGCCTGGCGTTTCCAGAGCCATGCTCATCTGCATAGTGGCGCTGATGAAGGTCTGGAGAAGCGTGTCATGGAGCTCCTGGGCGATCCGTGTCCGTTCTTCAAGGCGAACGTTCTCTTTTCGAACGCGCTCTTCTTCCTGTTTTCGCGATTCTATTTCGGTCGCGGTCCCGTACCAACGTATCAGTGCGCCGTCCTTCAGCAGCGGGCTGTAGCGAAACAGGAACCACCGGTACACATCATCCTTGCCAAGCAATCGAGCATCAACCTCGAACGGGCCATTCGTGGAAAGGCCACGGTCTCGGACAGTCTTCACCTTCTCCAAATCATCCGGGTGGACGCGTGCGAGCTTTTCCAGCGAACGATACTCGTCCAGGGTCAGACCGGTATACTCCCGGGCGAAGCGGTTCACATGAATCAGATTGCCCTGGGGGTCGAGCACCCACACAACCTGAGGGACAAAATCAACCAGTTGTCGGAGTTCTTCTTCGGCCCGTTTGCGCTCGGTAACATCTGTAACCGCCCCGACGAATTCCATCCTTCCGTCTTCAGTTGAGAACGACGGACGACCTACGACGCGCAGGTGCTTCACAGAACCGTCAGGCATCAGTAAGCGGTGTTCAAAATCAAACTCCTTCCGCTCCTGCACCACGGAGTTGATGAATTGCTGGACCGGCGGTCTATCTTCTGGATGGGTTCGTTCCACGATTCGCTCTAACGTGGGTTGGCTGCCAGGTTCGTAGCCGAATATCCGATAGGTCTCGTCCGACCAATAAATCTTCCCGGTGACGATTTCCCAACCGAAACTACCGGTGTGGCTTAACTTTTGTGCCTCTGCCAGATAAGCCTCGCTGCGTTGAAGATCCACCTCAGCGCGCTTACGCTGCGACCGCTCTTCGGCCTCACGAAGCGCACGGCGCACCGAAGGCGCGATTTTTGTAAGTCTTGATTTGAAGACGTAGTCAGTTGCCCCAAGCTTGAGCGCCTCAACTCCTCTTTCATCGCCCAGAGTTCCTGAGACGAAGATGAAAGGCACCTGCGGCGCGATTTCCTTCGCCAATTTCAGGGCAGACACGCCGTCGAAGAGGGGAAGAGTGTAATCCGCTAGTATGAGGTCAAATCCTCCCTCCTTAAGTGCCTCGACAAAGTCCTGCTGATTGTCCGCGCGTATCAGATCGCAGACGATATCGTCGGCCTCGAGGCTGGCCTGCACGAGCTCCGCGTCTCTTGGTTCGTCTTCGAGATAAAGGATTCGCATTCGCGGCTATTTCTTCTTTACGCTTCCTGGTGGCGGCTCGTTGATGATCGCCCAGAACACACCGAGTTCCTTTATGGCATTGACAAACTCGTGAAAGTCTACCGGCTTGACCACGTAGGCATTGACCCCCAACCTGTAGCTCGACACCATGTCTCGTTCTTCACGTGACGACGTAAGCACGACCACGGGGATCATGTTCAGCTTCGCATCCGACTTTATTGTTTTCAGCACTTCCAGTCCGTCAACCTTGGGCAGCTTAAGATCGAGCAGCAGCACGGCCGGATTTTCGCCGCTGCGCCGTTGAAATTTCCCTCGATAGTAGAGATAGTCCAGCGCCTCCTCGCCGTCGCTGGCGACCACGACCTCGTTGCTGAGGTTGTATTCCTCCAGGGCCGTCATGGTGAGTTCAACGTCTTTAGGATCGTCCTCAACGAGCAAAATGCGTCCAATCGTTGCCATGTTTTCTCACCCCTACGGCTTCGGTAATGAAAGATAAAAAGTTGCGCCCGCTCCGACCTGGCCCTCAGCCCAAACGTTGCCACCGTGACGATGAATGATACGCTGCACCGTCGCCAAACCGATCCCGGTGCCTTCAAACTCCTCGGTGCGATGAAGACGCTGGAACACGCCAAACAGCTTATTCACGTACTTCATATCAAAACCAACGCCGTTATCCCTGACGAAAACCACAACTCCGTCTTTTCGCTTCTCCACGCATCCAATCTCGATTTCTGGCTCGGAGCGCGTTCGGGTGAACTTAACAGCATTGGAAATCAGATTGACCATTGCAAGCTTGATCATAGAGCGATCGCCGTAAAGGTCAGGCAAGGCCCCAATCTTCCACGTGACGTTGCGCCCTTCGGTCTCCTGCCACACTTCACTCTGCACTTCTCGCACCAGTTGCTCCAGGCTAACCATGGTCTCTCGTGTCTCCGCACGACTGATGCGCGAAAATGCCAGCAAGTCATCAATCAGAGTTCCCATCCGCTTGGCCGCTTCCAGGACCATCACCGTATAACGGCGGCCCTTGTCGTCCAGCATAGAGGCGCTGTTTTTCTGCAGTAGTTCTGTGTAGCCGACCATATGGCGAAGCGGGGCTCGAAGGTCATGGGAGACGGAGTAGGCAAAAGCTTCTAATTCCTTGTTTACACCCTCTAGTTCCGTGGATCGCTTTCCAAGTTGCTGGTTTAAACCGCGAATTTCCTCCTCGCGTCGCTTGCGCTCGGTGATGTCGTTTTCCGATTGCAAGATTGCAAGCGGATTCTGATTGTCGTCACGCTGGAGTGACCAGCGGCTCGAGACCGTGACAGGCCTTTCGTCTGCCTTCCTCTTCGTAAGTTCTCCTTCCCAACGACCGTTACGAAACAGCTCTGCCTGGATCTGCTCGAAGGGTGCGGGAAAGACCGTCCGCATGAGTTCCTGGGTGTTCTTCCCGATGGCCTGCTCTGCCGTCCATCCGTATAACTCTTCGGCACCGTGGTTCCAATATGTAATGACCCCCTCCGTATCACGGACAAGGATCGAGTCATGGGTAATGTCGAGCAAGCTTGCCTGCTGTTTGCCCACCGCCAGTTGCCGCTGCAGTTCATCGCGCGATTCCATCAGGTTTCGCTCAGCACGACGGCGTACCGCTGCGAACCACGTGATCAGGAGTGCAAAAAGGATGAAGACCGAGTAGTAGGGGATATCCACTCGTGTCATGTAAAAGCTGTAATACGGCTCAGTGAAGTAGTAGTTGAACGCGAGAGCGGCTAGGACCAGTGCGACGATGCTGGGGCCAACGCCTGCGTACCAGGCGGTAAGTGCAATAGCGATCAGAAAGATTGGGAATTCGACACCTTGGACGTCGTGCTGGAGCAGAAACAGACCCATGCCGAGCGCAATCGCGACCGACAGGAGCGCAAGGCCGTAGCGTTGCACTGGAGATGGAATCCGCGACAAGATCGGCTTTTCCCGCGTCATGGCTGACTCACGACAATAGCTGCTGACTCCCCAGTTCCCATCACGTTCGGCCGTCAATAATAGCGCATTGCCGCGCCTACCCTGCCTTTTCTCGCTTAAAGCAAAGAACGATCATGAAGACGCCACAACCGCACTTCGACCATGAGCACGACAACCGCAGCACCGCCTCCAGATGAACCGAACCTATGGACGAGAACGGCCCGCTTGTGCCCCTGTGGCGTACTGCTCAACGGACTCACTTCCAGTTCCGACGACGGCCCGCCCAGTGCTCGCCGTGAGTTCCTGCAGCCATTCAAAAGCCGGAAGAGATAACTGATCTTCTCGGCAACGCCAACCCCAATTGCCGCTTGCTCGTCCTGGCACATTCATCCGGCTTTCCGATCCCAAGTTGAGCAGGTCCTGTAGAGGAGCCATTGCTAGTGCTGCTTTGGATGACCACGCCAGACGCACGAGAGATGGCGCAGCTTCGTCACCTCCAGCGGGCGGGCGATTCAGGTAATTCCACAAATTCTGCCGCTGGTAGTCGGGCAATTCTTCGTACCATTCTCGCGTGGGAGCATTGTCGTGCGTTCCGGTATAGACAACTGTGTTCGACATAAAGTTGTGCGGGAGGTAGGGATTGTCGGAATGCCCGTCAAACGCAAACTGCAGAACTCGGGTTCCTGGCAACTGAAATTGATCGCGCAGTGCCACTACATCCGGAGTAATCACTCCAAGATCTTCGACAATGAACGGCAAGCCACCTAGTTCGTTACGCACCGCTTCAAAAAAGTCCGTGCCCGGACCCTGCACCCATTGCCCGGACTGAGCTGTGGACGCGCCTGCCGGGACATGCCATGCAGCCGCAAACCCGCGGAAGTGGTCCAGTCGAATCGCATCCACGTGAGCGAGCAAGGCGCGAAGCCGGTCAATCGACCAGCGATAACCCGTAGCACGAAGAGCGTCCCAGTTGTATACGGGGTTCCCCCACAACTGGCCTTGTGCGCTGAAATAATCTGGCGGAACACCAGCAACGAAGCGGGGGCGGCGATGCTCGTCAAGAAGGAACAACTCCGGATTGGCCCAGACGTCACTCGAATCCGGAGAGACGAAGAATGGCAGATCACCGATCAGGCCAACGCCACGCGAATGCGCGTATTGCTTGACTTGATCTGCCTGACGGAAGAGCAGAAATTGCGCAAAGCGCGCTTGATCGATCTGATTCGCCAGCTCGCGGCGTGCGCTCGCTAGAGAGTCCTTGTTTCGTTCGACCAACTCCGCCGACCAGTCGAGGTAATATGCACCATTGAATTTGGCTTTCAGCGCCCGAAACAGAGCATAGTCTTCCAGCCAATGTTCTTGTTGAATGCAGAACTCCTCGTAGGCGTTTCGAAGGTCCTTGTGCCCTCCCGCTTGGAAGTGTTCCCAGGCGATCTGGAAGAGTCGCGCCTTGTACGGTATTACCGCTTCGTAATCGACCCGATCGGCAGGGAAGTCTCCTGCGCAGTCACTCGCTGTCACTAGCCCATCGGAGATCAGGCAGCCCGGACTGATTACTAAGGCGTTGCCGGCAAACGACGACATCGGTTGGTAAGGAGAATTGCCATAGCCAGTAGGACCAAGCGGCAAAGCCTGCCACCATCGCTGTCCAGCATCATGAAGACGATCGATCCAAGAGGATGCCGACGATCCCAGATCACCGATGCCATAGGGCGATGGCAGAGACGTGACATGTAATAACAGGCCGGAAGCTCGATACTCGGCGGCGAAAGGCGGAACGCGCGCAGTCACGCCGTTGCCACTCATCGGCGGGCTCCTAGGGCATTGTTTACGATCTCCTGTGCCTCACCGACGATAACCTGGAGATGCGAATCACTCTTAAAGCTCTCGGCATAGATTTTGTAGATGTTCTCTGTGCCCGACGGGCGAGCAGCGAACCACCCACTCTCTGCGACGACCTTGAGTCCGCCAATCGGAGCTTGATTACCCGGAGCACGCGTCAGCTTGGCACTGATCCGTTCGCCAGCCAGATCTGACTCTTTGACTGCATCAGGCGAAAGCGCTTGCAACCGGGCCTTTTGTTCGGGACTGGCTGGCGCGTCAATGCGTGTGTAGTAAGGCGTGCCAAATTCCGCCGTGAGATCCCGGTAGTGCTCTCCTGGATCCTTACCGGTGCGCGCGGTGATTTCAGCAGCCAAAAGATCCATGATTGGTCCGTCCTTGTCAGTCGTCCAAACTGTTCCATCCAGACGAAGGAAACTCGCTCCAGCACTCTCTTCGCCCCCGAAACAGAATGAGCCGTCAACCAGTCCTGACACGAACCACTTGAAACCCACCGGCACTTCTGAAAGCTTGCGTCCAAGCTTCCTCACGACACGGTCGATCATGCTGCTGCTCACTAGCGTCTTGCCGACCGCCGAATCGTGACGCCACTGCGGACGATGGCTGAGCAAATATTGGATAGCGACCGCAAGGTAGTGGTTTGGGTTCATCAAACCAGCCACTGGCGTAACAATCCCGTGACGGTCAGAGTCAGGATCATTGGCGAAAGCAACCTGGTATTGGTCCTTCAGGCCTACCAATCTAGCCATGGCGTAAGGACTCGAACAATCCATACGAATCTTGCCGTCATGGTCGACCGTCATGAATGAGAACGTTGGGTCGATGATCGGATTGACGACCTTTACTTCCAGTCCATAGATCGAGTTGATCGGCTCCCAGTACGGTCGCGCCGCTCCCCCCAGAGGATCCACCGCGAGTTTGAGCTTGGCCCCGCGAATGGCGTCAATATCCACGACATTCTTGAGATCACGGACGTACGGCAGAACGAAATCTTCCTGATGGGTGGTTTCTGATCGAAAGGCACGCTCAAATGGAATGCGCTTTACATCTTTGTTTCCCCCACGCAATAGATCGTTGGCGCGGTTTTGCACCCATCCCGTTACATCAGTGTCGGCCGGGCCGCCATTGGGCGGGTTGTATTTGAAGCCACCGTCCTCGGGAGGATTGTGGGACGGGGTGATAACGATACCGTCGGCGAAGTGATCTTTCCGTCCACGGTTGTAAACGAGAATCGCGCGCGAAATGACCGGCGTCGGCGTTACGCCATCATTTTCTTGGATTATGGTTTCAACGCCATTGGCCGCTAGCACTTCGAGCGCAGTTCGTTGCGCTGGGCCAGAGAGCGCGTGCGTGTCCTTCCCCATATATAAAGGACCATCGATGTTCTGCCCCCGTCGGTATTCGCAAATCGCTTGAGTGATCGCGAGGATGTGGGCTTCATTGAAAGCTCCGTTTAGCGATGAGCCTCGGTGTCCGCTGGTGCCGAAAGCGACAAGCTGAGTGCGATCGCTCAGGTCGGGCTTTCGCTCGTAGTACTCCCTGTCCAGGCGAGCGACATCGATAAGCATTTCCTTCGGGGCGGGCTTTCCCGCCAGCGGCGACAGTATGGGACCGGCTTGTGTTTCTAAGATATTGGGCATGGCTCCGCCTTCCAGATTTCCGTTGCGTACTCATGTATGGTGCGGTCGCTTGAAAATTTGCCAGAGCTGGCTACATTCAGGATCGCCTTCTGCGCCCACTCTCCGCGATCGCGATATAACGCATCGACACCTTCCTGGGCCTGAACATACGAGGTTAGATCAGCCAGGTGCATGTAGTGGTCGCCGAACAGAAGCAACGCGTCCCGCAGGGGCTCGAAGATCCCCGGTTCGTTGCGGCTGAAATAATTGGAGAAAATCAGATCTAAAGCTGCGTGAGTTTCGGGTTCGTGTTCGTAGTGCCAGTACGGGCTGTACCAGGAACGACTGTTCTCGACTTGCTCCACGGTCAAGCCAAAGAGAAACATGTTTTCCTCACCCGCCTCTTCGGCCATTTCGATGGTCGCACCGTCGCGAGTTCCGACCGTCAAAGCCCCGTTCATCATGAACTTCATGTTACTCGTGCCGCTGGCTTCATAGCCCGCGGTCGAAATCTGGTTGGAAACGTCGCTCGCTGGAATAAGCCGCTCCGCCAGCGAGACATTGTATTCAGGCAAGAACAAGACCTTGATACGGCCGCGCACCGCTGGATCGCCGTTAATTGTGCCAGCCAGATTGTTAATGAACTTAATGATGAGTTTGGCGAGATGATACGCAGGCGCCGCTTTACCGCCGAAGAGGAATGTGCGCGGCGCCATCTCGAGGTTAGGATTCTCCCGCAGGCGGTTATAAATGATCACGATTCGCAGCGCATTCAGAAGCTGCCGCTTGTACTCGTGGATGCGCTTAATTTGGCAATCGAAAATTGAGTCCGGGTCTATGACCTGTCCAGAGGTGGATTTCAGCCAGTTGGCAAACTCCACCTTGGCTTCGCGCTTTGCCTTGAGAAATGCCTGCTGAAAACTACGGTCGCCAGCAACCGGCTTTAGTGCCGTGAGTTGACTCAAGTCGGTGATCCAGCGATCACCAACCACTTCCGTGATGGCGCCTGACAAAGCCGGATTCGACTCCAATAGCCAGCGCCGCGGCGTGACTCCGTTTGTCTTGTTGCTGAACCGCTCGGGGAACATTTCCGCGAGATCTTTAACTGTCGTCGTCCGCAAGAGCTTTGAGTGGATGGCGGCAACTCCGTTCGTGCTGTGTGAACCGACAATCGCGAGGTTTGCCATCCGAACCTTGCGGTCCGGCTGCTCCTCGATCAAGCTGATTCGCTCGATGCGCCCTTCGTCTCCCGGAAAACGCATGCGTACTTCGTCAAGCAGGCGCCGATTGACTTCGTAGATGATTTCCAGTTGCCGAGGAAGAAGGGCTTCGAACCATGCTACCGGCCACTTCTCCAGAGCCTCCGGCAGCAGAGTGTGGTTGGTGTACGCCAGCGTTTTTCGCGTCAGGTCCCAAGCCTGATCCCACCCCAGGTGTGCATCATCGAGAAGTATCCGCATCAATTCGGCAACCGCCATCGAGGGATGAGTATCATTGAGCTGGATCGCCGCCTTCTCGGGCAGCTTCTCCCAATCCGTGTTGCGGCGAAGGAACCGGCGTACCAGGTCAGCCATCGAACACGCGACCAGAAAATACTCCTGCAGGAAACGCAAGCCTTGCCCTGCGTTTGTATGATCGTCGGGATAAAGCACCCGCGTCAGAGATTCGGCTTCCAAAGTCGCCCCAAGCGCACCGATGAAGTCTCCCGAGCCGAATTCCTCAAAGTCGAAATAGTCGGGTGCCGCAGCGGCCCACAACCGGAGAGTGTTGATCGTCTTCCCTCCGTACCCCACCACCGGACGATCGAATGGGATTCCGTAGAGAGTTGACGGCCGATTCGGGATCACTTCAAAGTGTCCGTCTCGCAACTTGAAGGAGACGTTCAGCTTGATTTCCACTTTCTCGTGAGCGCGGCAAATCTCCCAAGGATCACCGTCGCGCAACCAGTTGTCCGGATTTTCGCGCTGCCAGCCGTCCACAAACGTCTGTCGAAACATGCCGTACTCGTAGCGCAAACCATAACCCGTGGCGGGAAGTTGCATTGTGGCCATTGAGTCAAGGAAACACGCTGCCAGGCGCCCCAAGCCACCATTACCCAAGCCGGCATCGGGCTCCTGTTCCACTAGTTCGAGCCAATCGATTCCTTCCTCCTTCACAGCCGCCTGTACAAGCGGATCCAGCAGCAGGTTTGTCACATTGTTGGCGAGCGAACGGCCAATAAGAAACTCCATGGAAAGGTAGTAAATCCGTTTCGCATTTTGCTGTTCATAGGTGGTTTTCGTCTTCACCCAGCGCTGCGCCAAGACGTCGCGGATAGAGCTACTGAATGCCTCGAAGCGCTCGCGCGCGCTCGCCACTTTCGGATCAATTGCCCGGTCAAATACGAGATGTCTTTCGTACAGGGAATTCTCCGTGCCGACAAACGGAATAGTTCCGCATCCGTACCGCTGGAGAAGTTGGGGATCTATTTTTGCCGTCATAGGAACGACTTTCGCAGAGTCTGGTCGTGCAGCTGTCTTTGTGCTCATGCGGATACCTCATAAATTGTGCTTAGCAGGGACTGTTGATTTGTACGCCAAGTGGTGGTTCACCCAGGTGGCGACCGCGTTGCTTAAGACCCCACGTGGTGGTCATCGTTCCAAAGCCTGATCACCGGGCGGGACAGTTTGTGCTCATAGCTGAGCGCGCTCAGGCTGGCCGGGCTCAACAGGAAATACCTGCCGCCAACGCCTGGACCGAGCGCCAACCAACGAGCGGTCAACACTCGGATAAAGTGGCCGCTGGAAAAGAGCAGCACATCTCCATTGATGCTACGCACACGTTGGACCACGCGATCGGCGCGCGTGCCGACTTGTTCAGGAGATTCACCACCTGGCGCTCCGTCGCGAAATAATTGCCAGTCCGGTCGCTGCTGGAGAATTTGCGCCGAGGTGAGGCCTTCATATTGGCCATAGTCCCATTCGACCAGGTCAGGATCAGTTTCTGCGTTGGCCCCAAAACCGGAAAGTTCGCACGTCCGCGAAGCGCGCTTCAGAGGACTGGTAAATACTTTGGCAAACTTCATCCCCTTCATGCGCTCTCCCAGCCGTACAGCGTTACGCTCGCCATCAGGCGTCAGCGGCAAATCAGTCAGGCCCGTATGCTGGCCGGAATGGGTCCAGGCTGTATTGCCGTGCCGCGCGATGTATACGACTGGTAGTACTTCAGCCATGCCATACCTCTATCTGAGTGATTTGCGAGCACCCTGGATTCCAATTTAAACAGACTTGACCTTAGCCCTTGTTCTGGCTTACCTCAGGTTTGATTCGTCGAGCTGCGAGAAAGCGTGCATCTTCAAAACAAAAAAATTGGCAATGTCGGTCTTGTGACGAAGACTTGGCAAGCGACAAAATGCGTTGTGGAACCAGCTTTGGGAACCAGAATTTTCATTGACCGGCTTCTTGCGCACCAGCACGCACAGTTAATACCGGGCAGGGGGAACCGCAAACCACGCGGTACGAGTCCGTTGACACAAACCGGTCTGTAAATCTGTGATTCCCAGGGACAGCAAGTACGATCAGATCGGCGTCACTTTGATCCGCCATATTCAAAATAAGGTCGCTCTGCGTGTCGATCTCAATTGGGACCTGCAACGAAGTAGTGTTTGGACTGACAGAGGCGGTATCCATTTGAGAAGCCTCATACCACTCCAGTTGTGAGATTTCTGCGTGCACCCGCCCTCCCCGGTCATCCAGCACATCCACAAGTGTGAGGCGTGAGCCATACTTGCGAGCGACAGAGAAGGCGTACGATTCCGCCATGGTGGAAGGGTTCGACCGTGATCTGGCCAACAAGATGTTCCTCGGTCCAAATTCCTGCAATCGTGTCCGATCGGTCCAAGGTCCAACAGTCAGGACGGGACACGAGGCACGGTCTATTACCGCCTCGGTAACAGAGCCCAGCATGAGCTTTCTCAAACCCGTCCGTCCGTGAGTGCCTACGACAATCAAACCAGGATCAAGATCCTCGAGTACTCGTTGAAGATTTTCGGCAAAGTCGCCGGCTGTAACCAGTGCCTTCACATCGAAATTTCTCGCCCGGTACTGACGGCGAAGATTTCCCGCAATCCCTTTGAGGTCGCGGCGGACATCGTCACAGGTAGTCTGTGCCGCCTGGGGGTCTTCGGCAAGGTTGAACGGCCTTGGATCGACGCAATGAAACAGGTGCAAGTTCGATTCGTAGCGGCCGGCGATTCCTATCGCAAATCTAAGGGCCCGTTCCGAAAATTCCGAAAGATCGGTTGGCACCAACACGTTACGTATCGTCACGTGCTCGGGGGGAGGGGCCGACTGTTGTGAAACTTCGAGTATTGACGTCATTTCCGGCATATTCGTCCGCAAGGTGGTTTACGTTGCCTAGTTGAGCTGAGCGACTGTAGACAGTTTGGTCTGCGGGACGATTGCCTGTGCTTCCTTGGTCTGCAGGCTGTTCACAACATAATCATGGTGTTCGATGGTCAGGACCTTCTTGCCATACATTCGTACCTGAACCAATGTCTGGTCCTTCTGGGGAAGCCAGAAGCCATCAACCTTCTGGTACTGGCGTACGAAATCTGCGCGCTGTATCCAGAAAGACAGTTTCTTCGCGGGATGCCCCTCGATCCGCACGACGGAGTAGTCGTTTACATCGATCCAAAGTTTCCCCTCAAACAAGTACTTGTCTTTTCGCTTCGGCATCGCCTCTGCCACGAAACAACGGTAAGGTCCCACCCGCTGTTCGCCCAGCAGGTTTAGCGAATAGTTGTCTTCGGAGATGCTGCTATCACGATGTTCCTTACCCGCTGCCGCCTCGATCTCGCTATTAATGAGGGGATTCAGCGCCATCTTCCGGATCATTCCTGACCCGCCTTCGGACGTGATCGTGAATGTCTTCCTGTCGGGTGCAAGAAATTCCATGCGTCCGATTTCCTCGGCATGTACCTTGCCCTTAAGATCGATGACCTGATAAGTCCTCATCGAGCTGTAGCCGTGCAGGGCCGACCTGCGTTGCTCGTTGTGGGCGGCGAGTTCCGAAAAAACTTGGTTCTCCGTCACTCCAGGTCTCAAAGGCTCAACCGCAGTCGACATCCGAGGAAGATCCTCCTCATTGTCTTGAGCCTTCGCCTCCACCGCGAACATGGCCAGTGCAACCATCGTGGCTGCCACCAGCCATGCTCCCCGCTTGCGAAACGGTGTTGCCGCATCCGTTCGTTTCATTTCTACTTCTCCTTCCAAGTGAACTAGCTGATTAGTATTTTCGAGGTCCCGAGGTCACAGCTGACCGGTTTGTACCGCGGCTCGCTGCTCGGACACGGACCACGACGATTTCTGGACTGTTTTTGCGATGTTGTGCGCCAGATTGTGAGTAGCCCGTAAATTGCTACCGAAGAAACGAACGTCTCCGTTCACGGTGTGTTCGAAAACAACTTTGCCATCACGTGTGACCAGCTGACTCTGCACCGTTAACTTGGTGGCACCGCTTACAGTCGTCACCGCGCGTCGTGTCTCGCTCCCGGCGGTATATTTCTCAACGACCGTTTTCAGCACAAGCAGGTTGGGAATGTCGCGAGCCCCGCGATCGCCATCTCGAAACACTTGCTCGAATTGCCCCGTCTTGCGCAGTTCGTCGAGGAGGTTCTCGTAGATTGCAGCTTGAAAGGAAGACGCCAGGTCTACGTTACCGGGCTCAATGGCATCTACCTGTACGCTCCAATGAGCTGCAGAAGCTCCTTGTCCGCCAGAGGATTTCGTCGCAGCAGTTTGTCCAGCCGACTGACCGGGGAAAGCAACCGCGATTGCCAGGATTGCGACAGCAAAAGCGATGAATAAAGTCGATCTATTTGTTTTCATTGGTAACCTCAGCAGTACTCTGTTTCGATTGGCCTTCACTGGAATTCGCGCCTACACCTCGCGCTATGAGTTCTTTTTTCACAAGCTCACCTTGGCCTTGGTTTAGCTGGAAGATCGCCCAGTGAATCCCTCCAACGCTGTCCACGTATTCCAGGGTCACGATGTCGTACTTCTTGTGCGCGAAAAGGCTGACCACCCGGCCGCCACCATACGGGGCCGCTGCCTTACCCATGGTCATAGGCAATCCGCCGACCTGCTTGCTTTCTCCGCCCAGAAGAACATCCTGAATCGAACTGATCTTGACCTGTGCCGCCGGTTTCTTGCTGAGCTGAAATCGCAGCGAGTCATCCTGAATGGACAGACTTCCGTTGCTGTTGTTCTTGGAGCTTTCGAACCCCAAGATGTGAGTAGCCTGTATCGTGAATGGTGTATTGGCACTCTCAGGCTTGTTAGTTGTCTGGGCTAGCGCGGTCAGGCTGTAACAAGCCAAAACCGCCAACAGCCTAAGAGCGAGACGCACGCCGGAGCGAGTGTCCTTGTGGCCCCATGGAACGAAGCAATTCATTTTTCCTCCATACTTGACTCATCGTCGAGCCGCTAAACGGCTCTGGCGAAATCCCTATGCAACTACCGTCCCGCATCGCGCGACTCACTTGACTGTTTTGGATCGGTGGCTGGTCTCTGGCTTTCAATCGGCACCGTAAATGACCTACCCAATATGTCGTTGTAGGTAATTGTGTTTTTCCCGACCAGCACCAGCAAATCGCGGCCGGCTGCGTACTTCACCGTGATCTCACCCAGCGGTGGGGTGTAAAGGGCCACGTAAATTGTGTTGCCCACTCTGATGGAAACGTCATAGCTTGTATTGTCTGCAGTGCCATTGTCTGCTGCCTGCTGATGAACCTTGACTTCAGTGATGGTGCCCACTACGTACTTTGAGCCGGACTGACAAAAAGCCGGAAGCGTAATCAAACCAAGACAGAAAATCGCGCTCACAATCCTCAGCATCGTTGCTCCTCTCGTACTGCCGACAGAGTTACTCCCGCGATTGCGGGATCGACACTTCCTGTTGCAATGTGAAATCGAGCAAGGTCTCGCTCGGAATCTTTACCTGGTCGCCTTTCGTAATGATTTCCGATCCCGCGCCGGCTCCACCACCGACGGCTGCTCCAATTCCCGCACCTTTACCGCCACCAGCGATTGCGCCGATAATCGACCCGACGGCCGCTCCGCCGATAGTTCTCTTCGCGGTACTCGCACCACGCGACTTTCCCGTCAATTCGTACTCACCGGTGACCAGTGGCACGGTCTGGCCGTTTACCACGATCCCGGTTAGCTCGAGTTGCAGCTCCGACCTGCCGGCAAAGGTCCCCGATTTTTTCGATTCCACCAGCCGACCATAAACTTCAGCGCCTTTCGGCACCGCCACGTTACCGTCGACGTCCAATGGCGCTTCAAGAGAAGCCTCAAAGCGATCTCCAACATGATTCTTTGCGGAATCGATGCGGTCGATAATGCGCACGGTAAGGCGCGTTCCCGCCGGGATACGAAGATTCGCCGGCGGCTGCTGGTTGCCGTTCGTCCCCGTAGCATTGGAAGAGAAATTCGATGGGCTCGTGGACATGGCGCTTTCCGCCATTCGGGAGCCGAATTTCAACGACGCCACGTCTTCAAGATCGAACTTCTGTATTGTGGCTCCGACTTGGAAGCTGATGTCGTTCTCGGAGCCGCCGATAAACTTACCGTTAATCCGGCTTCCGTTCTTCAGCTCCAAGGAGTCCGCCCAGGCGAGCGATGCCGCCAAGCAGAGAACACCGAACAATGCACAACTCTCTTTCAACTTCATCCACGATCTCCTCGCGTTCTTATCCTTGCAGTTGCTTTTCTTGACTACTGTCATCGCGATCTTTCAATCGCAACCGCCATACCAAACGCGCCAGCTAGAGAAGAGTTCTGCAGAAGCTTTGTTTTTCGTACTTTGGATCGCTTTGCTCAGTGAGGAAGCCCCCCAGCTCACTGCGCGACGTCTGCCTGACGCTGGCACGTGCCAAATGCTTGCCTGAAACATTGACGGATGTTTGCGCGTTCTTATGATGTTGTTTGTCAAGAGCGGTGATTTAGCGCTCAGAGTTGGCAGTGCAATTGCATTCTGCCGCTATGCGAGGAGGCAGTCTTGAAGAGGTCGAAACGGACTTCGTGGCCAACTAACAAGAAGGAAGACGCTCAAGACCCGCGACATGTCCCCGTTTGTGCGACCAAGTCTCTGCCGCCTCGCATTTCAGATCTTCTTTAGGAGAACGATTCATGAAGCTCATTGACATGCTTCCCGGGGAATCAAACAACAACGTCATCTCCTCAATCATCAACCTGGTCTGCCCGCAATGTGGTGGCAGGATGATGGAATTCCAATGTGAGGGAAGGTGCCATCGAAACTGGCTTGCGGAATGGGAGTGGGCCAACTTCGCGACGAGAAGCTCTGGAATCAAGGCCCCAGCGCTCTGAACGCGAGCCGAAGAGATGCTCAGCGGATGGCAGAACAGCATTCCTGCTAGTGCCGCTCGAGCGTGAACAGCAGAGACGCGGCTCGCTTGTCTACACTGCCGGCATCCCAACTCTTACTGTTTCATTCCTCGTGCCAGCCACGTCACACTCTTCATCTGGATCTGTGCGCTCGTCGGCGTTCCTTCCCCAAATGACCCACATTGCCGCCATCACCGGCACGGCTAGATAAATACCGACGATTCCACCGATCTCGCCACCGACAAGAACCGCGAAAATTGCCGCCAAAGGATGCAGCTTCAATTCACTTCCCATGACCCGGGGCGTGGCCCAATAGTCCTGGATCAACCTCCAGACTCCGAGCAATCCAGCCATCCACATCCAGTGCTGATGATTCACTATGCCGACCGCGGTTATCGCGGAGAGGGTACTGATCCAGCCGACAACGGGAATGAACTCCAGTACTCCGCCCAGTAGCCCCAAGGCAACGGCGTGGGGGAATCGCAAAAGTAGCAAGGCTGCCGTATAGAACAAGAAAGAAAGACCACAGAGAATTAGCTGCGCTCTTATATACCGCCTGAGCATGGCATGCAATTCATATGCGAGGGTGCGAATCCGCGAACGGCGGTTAGCTTGGAAGAACAGCCGGATGAGGGCATCTGCGATATGCTCGCCATCACGGAGGAAGAAGATTGCCAGGATAGGAATCAGAAGTCCCAACCCAAACACCAGCGCAGCATGAGAGAGGAGGCGGTCTACACCCCGAACCAGGTCCTGGATACCATCTTTGTGCCGTGTGAGAAAATCGCGAAAGCGAAACTCTTGCTGCTCGCTCCAACCGTATTTACTCCCCATCTCGCTCGCGATGTCTCCGGTCGAAAGGCCATTCAGTATCACTGGTACTTGGTCTAGCGCCTTCGTGGTATTGCGGGCAGCGCTTGGCGCCAACTCATACCCAACAATCGCGACCATGAGAACCAGGGCAACGTACACCTCTACCACCGCTGGTCCCCTTAAGTTCCGGAAGAAGAGTGAGTGACGCTGCAAGAACCTGACAACGGGATCGATCAGATAGGCGAAGAATATGGCAAAGACAAAGATCAGAATGATGCGTCGGGCACTGTA